>VFSW01000254.1_pt1 | contig 74819 bp, 56 predicted proteins | sample 5358111 | NCBI WGS metagenome assembly VFSW01 (sample SAMN11554181, study PRJNA540505) | mine drainage metagenome | isolation source: sediment from site ElyBrook_90M | place: USA: Ely Copper Mine, Vershire, VT | collected 2017
GGTTGGCGGCGGAGTTACGGGGCCTGTGGTGATCTACAAGGTGGATCCGGAGTTCTCCGAGGAGGCGCGCAAGGCGAAGTTCATGGGCGTGGTACTGGTGAATCTGGTTGTGGACCAGAACGGGAAGCCGCAGAATGTGCATGTGCTGCGCGGCGTGGGGATGGGGCTGGACGAGAACGCAGTGGCCGCGGTGGAGCAGTACCGGTTCAAGCCTGCGAAGGAGAACGGCAAGCCAGTTCCGGTGTATCTGAACGTCGAGGTGAACTTCCAGATATTTTGAGGGTGGGTTGGTGGGAGCGGCCAGCGATGGGATGACCTGCATGAGGGAGAACAGGCAACGGCGAAATGCGGGGGTCCCTCCACTGCGCTTCGCTCCGGTCGGGATGACGGCAGTTGGTGGGGCTTCGCTGCGGTCGGGATGACGGCAGGGTAGGTGGTGCGCTCAGGATGACAAGGAAGAAGCGCTCAGGATGACAGGCAGGAAGCGGTCAGAAGGACGGATGGGGGCGGTGCGGCGCTCTGGCGGCGCTGGGGCGTGGGAGTGCGCGGGATAAGGGTGGTGTTCGTCTTGGCTCGAAGGTTGGCTGCGGGGCATGGCGGCGGAAGCGATCGACCTGGTCTTCGAGAGCGGCGGCGGTGGCGCGGAGGCCCTCGATGCCAGCGAGGGCGGTGTCCATTTCGGAGAGGTTGTCGTTGCTGAGGGCGTGGATGGAGTCGAGCGAGGCGCTGGACTGGTCTGCTCCGACGGCCTGTTGAGAGGCGGCGATGGCGATCTGAGCGATCATGCGGTCGACGCGTTCGGCCATGCCGATGATGCGTTCGAGGGCTTCTCCGGCCTGGTTGGTGGTGACGACGCCCTGCTCGACGGTGACGGTGCCGGAGGCCATGCTGGCGATGGCGGTGCCCGTGCGCTTCTGGATTCCCTGGATCATGGTGGAGATTTCTCCGGTGGCCTGGGCGGTGGATTCGGCGAGGTGGCGGACCTCGGCGGCGACGACGGCGAAGCCTCGGCCCTGATCGCCCGCGCGGGCGGCTTCGATGGCGGCGTTGAGGGCGAGCAGATTGGTTTTGCGGGCGATCTCGTCGATGACGGTGACGATCTGGGAGATTCGGCGGGAGTCCTCCCCGAGCAGGCCGACGGCGGAGGAGGTGTCGCTGACGGCGGTAGAGATGGAGCGCATGGAGACGAGCACCTGCTCGACGATCGTTCCGCCGTCGCGCGCGGTCTGGGCCGCGGAGCGGGCGGTCTCCGCGGCGGACTGGGTGTGTCGGGAGACCTCGGCGATGGAGGCGGACATCTCCTGCATGGCGGTGGCGGCCTGCTGGATCTGCTGTGTCTGCTCGTCCACGCGGCGATGGATGTGGTCTGTGGCGGTACCCATTGAGAGAGCGTTTTCGGCAAAGTCGCTGGCGGTATGGACGACGGTGCTCAGGATACCGCTAAGACTTTCTTGCATCTGTTGCATGGCGTGGGCGAGCGAGCCGATCTGATCGGAGGAGTCGACGTCGAGCGGTTCCCCGGTGAGGTCGCCGGTGGCGATGGCGTTGGCGCGGTCGGCGATCAGGCTGATGCCGCGGGTGATGCGCCGTGCGAGGACAAGCGAGAAGAGTCCGCCGAGGAGCACGCCAAGAATGGTGGCGGTCCAGAGAGTGACAAGGACGCCGCGGTTGGCCTGTTGCAGGCGTACCATCTCCGCATCGCGCTGGTTTTCCTGGGACTTGACGAATCCGTTCAGCGAGGCGAGCAGGGTGGCATCGAGAGGGAGAATCTGTCGCTGGAGAAGATCGTGGGCCTGGGCGGTGCCAGCGGGCGTATGCAGTTCGTTGAGGCGCTCGGTCTCTTCTTCCAGGCTGCGGAGTTGGGCGAGGAGAGCCTCAAACTGCTGGATCTCGCCAGCCTCTGGACCGGGGCCGAGGCGCTGGATGAGTTTGATGAGCTTGGCGGCCGCTACATCGCCAGCGGCGAGTTTGTCCCTGCGCTGCTGGCGATAGAAAGCGGACGCCGCTGGGTCGGTTGCGCCGAAGAGCAGATAGGACTCCAGAGACCGGACGCTGATCATGGGAGCGAAGCGGACGTCCCGGGTGAGCGAGATGATGGGAGCGCGTTCCGTGGAGAGGACGTCGGAGAGCTGGTTTGCCTCCTGGATGCGCAAGTGCGCGAACAGGGCGCTGACGAGCATAGCCAGAATCAGGACGCCGGTGCTGATGCCGAGCTTCGTTTCGAGTTTCATGGACTCCTCTGAATTTGCGTGAACCCAATCGAGGTATCGACAACTGGGGCATCAACAACTGGGGCTTCAAAGGGTGTATCGGCGCGGCGGGAGGGATGCGTTAGCGGAGCATGGGCTGGAGGAGTGGGGAGGCGGGGATCTGGTCGAAGGTGAGGTGCTCGGCGAGGCTACCGGTGCGCTGTTTCCAGTCGAGGAAGAGGCGTCCATAGCTCTCGGTGAGGCAGGTGGCGGGATCGACCTCGAGCTGGGCCAGGGTGCTGTCGATCCAATCGGGCGGGCCTTCCAGCTCGGCGTAGTTGCCGATGGGGGTCTCATCGAGGACGAGGTGCCGAGCGGTGGCGAGTTCGGTGGGAAGGCTTGGTCCGGAGAGGAGCGGGCCGTCGAGGGTGGGGGTGGCGCAGGACCACTCGGTGCGAAATTTTTCGTAGCGGAAGACAGGCGCGAAGCCGAGCTGGAGGAAGATTGCGGCGAGGGCTGGGCCGTTCTCGACGCGGGCCTCGGTCTCGATGCGGACTTTGTAGCGGGCCTGATCGCCGTAGGGGGTTGGGTCTCCGTCCGCGGGAGGAGCGGTTGGGCGCTTGTGGGTAACGGTCCAGAGGCTGCCGTACTGGCGCAGGCGGAGAATCTGTCGGGATGCGCGGAGAGTGCGGGAGGGTGTGTCGTAGAGGGTGTTCTGCTCGAAGGCGCGCGGCGTGTCGAGATGGAATCCGAGGCCGGGAAGCCGCGATTGCAGACGCGCGAGGTCGTGGATGGGGAACTTCAGCTCAATCTCAGCGGTCTGCATTCGAAGAGTATACGGCTGCGGCGGTAGGATGAGGGAGTGAGGCGAGCGTATTGATGAAGGATGAGTCGGTTGCGGAGGGACTGAAGACGGAGCGGTTGCGGTCCGGGGATGTGGACGGAGTGGCGCGAGCCGCGGCGTTGCTGCGCGACGGCGGGACGGTCGCGTTTCCCACCGAGACGGTGTATGGGCTGGGCGCGAATGCGCTGGATGCGGCGGCCGTACGGAAGATATTTTTGGCGAAGCAGCGTCCTGGGTGGGATCCGCTGATCGTGCATGTGGACGGACGCGCGCTGCTGGAGCGGGTGGCGGAGGTCCCGGCGGGAGAAGAGGGTCGGATTGTAGCCAAGCTGATCGACGCTTTCTGGCCGGGGCCGCTGACGTTGCTGCTGCCGAGGACTGGCGCGGTGCCGGATGCGGTGACGGCTGGACGGGCGCTGGTGGGGGTGAGAATGCCCGCGCATCCGGTGGCTCTGGGGTTGATCCGGCTGGCGGGCGTTCCGGTGGCTGCGCCGAGCGCCAACCGGTTTGGGCATACGAGTCCGACGACGGCGGCGCATGTGCTGGCCGATCTGGAGGGGCGGATCGACGCGGTGCTGGACGGCGGAGCGACCAGCGTCGGGGTGGAATCGACCGTGCTGGACGTGGGCGCACGGGCGGTCTACAGGCCGGGAGCGGTGACGGCGGCGATGATTGCGCAGGCGATTGGGGAGGAGGTGCGCGTCGTCTCGGGGGAGAATGTATCGGGTAAGACGGTTGCGCCAGAGGGATTGGCTTCGCCGGGGATGGGAATGCGGCACTATGCACCGCGGGCGCGTCTGGTGCTGGTTGCGGGGCAGGAGGAGATGCTGCGCGAGGTGGCGAAGTATCCTGCTGCCGAGGTTGGGGTGATGCTGCCGGACGGGTGGGCGGCGGGCGGCGCGGGCGCGGTCTGGCGCTGGGGAGCCTGGGACGATGCGGAGATTCTGGCGCGGTTGCTGTTTGCCGGACTGCGGATGCTGGATGCGCGCGGGGTGCAGGCGATTGTGTGTCCAGTGCCGACGATAGCTGGGCTGGGCGAGGCGCTGCGGGACCGGCTGGAGAAGGCGGCAAGAACCAGTGATTAGGGCGTAGAACAGTTCGCTACGGCGAGGATGTGGTGAGCTGGGCGGCGAAGGCGTCGAGGGAGAGGGAGCGGAGGAGGTTGCGGCGCAGGCCGGAGTGGACCTGGTCGAGGGCGTGGCTGGCGCGTTCGATCCAGGCGAAGGGAAGAGCGGCGGCGAGGCGCTCGATCTCTGGGCGGAGGTCGGTGTTGCGCAGCAGTTCGGGCGTTCCGCTGTCGAGCAGCAGGAGGTCTTCGAGGAGCAGGGCGAGGGCGCGCAGCAGGGCGAGGGTCTTGGTTTGGCCGTCCGCACCGGCGCGGTAGGTCTCGGTCATCTTGAAGAGGGCGGTGTGGTCTGGGTCGGTTTTGGTCGTGATGTTGGCGGCGTTGCGCAGGAAGACGAGGGCGTCGGCGCGGGCCGCGGTGTAGGCTTCGAGGTCGAAGCCGAGGGCGCGACCGGCTGCACCCTGCGAGAGGCGGGCGATGAGCGTGCGCTGTTTGGCGGGGACGTCCATGCGGCGCGCGGCGATGAGGGCTTCGATCTCTTCGATGGGAAGCGCGCCGAGGCGGACGGTGGCGCAGCGCGAGCGGATGGTGGGGAGCAGCTCGCCGGGGTTCTCCGCGAGGATGAGGATGTGGACGGAGTCGGGTGGCTCTTCGAGGATCTTGAGGAGGGAGTTGGCGGCCTCCTTCATGAAGCTGGCGGCGGTGAGGAGGAAGATCTTGCGCGGGGCTTCGCTGGGCAGGTAGTGGGCGCGCTGGATGAGCGTGCGGACCTGGCCGAGCTTGATGAGCAGTTGCGGCGGGTCAGGGGGCAGGATGAGGAGGTCCGGGTGGGGCTGGATGAGGACGCGGGTCTCCTTCTTGTCGGTCTCGCGGAGGTCTTCGCGGGCGAGGACCGCCGCGGCAACCTGCTCTTCGAGGTTGGCGGCGGTGGCGATGCGGGTGCAGTTGGAGCAGACGCCGCAGAAGCTGGCCAGCGACTGACCGGTGGACGATGCTTCGCGCGGCTGGCGCTCGCACTGGACGGCCATGGCGAGCAGGAGGGCGAGGGTATACTTGCCTGCGCCAGCGGGGCCGGAGAGGATGAGCGAGTGAGGCAGTCGGCCAGCGGCGATGGCGGCGCGCAGCGACTCGATTACGGGAGCGTTGCCGAGGAAAGCGTCAAAGCTGGCGGGCAGCGCGGGTGCCGGGTTCATGGCTGGCTACTCCTCTCTCCTGAGCGAGGATTCGCTCCTCATCACTTCGAGCATAAATGCCAGGTCTGTGACCGTGTAAATCTGTCGGTCCCACCCTTGCGGCAAAAGCAAGTACGCAGCAAGGATGGGGCACCCGCTTTTGACAAGGATGGGGAAGCCGCTTTTCGACAACGATGGGGCACCCACTATTGGTACAACAATAGTGGGTCGGAGACCTAGTCGGCGGAGTCGGAGGACTGGCCCTTGCGGGGGCGGCGATTGGCTTGCAGGACGCGCTTGCGCATCCGCAGCGATTTGGGCGTGACCTCGACCAGCTCGTCGTCGGCGATGAACTCGATGGCCTGCTCCAGGGTGAGGTTGCGGAAGGGGACGAGGCGGACGGCCTCGTCGGAGCCGGAGGCGCGCATGTTGGACATCTTTTTTTCTCGGACGCAGTTGACGTCGAGGTCGTTGTCGCGGGAGTGCTCGCCGACGATCATGCCCTCGTAGACCTCGGTTCCGTCGGCGACGAAGAGCGTGCCGCGATCCTGCAGGCCGTCGAGCGCATAGGAAGTGGTGGTTCCCTGGCGGTCGGAGATGAGCGCGCCGGAGATGCGCTGCGGAATCTCACCCTGATAGGCGATATAGCCGTCGAGGATGGCGTTCATGACGATGGTGCCGCGGGTCTCGGTGAGCATTTCAGAGCGCAGACCGATGAGGCCCCGGCTGGGGATGCGGAACTCCATCCTTACGCGACCAGACCCGTGGTTGGTCATCTTCGTCATCTCGCCCTTGCGCGGTCCGAGGCGCTCGATGACGGTGCCGACGAAGTTCTCCGGGATGTCGATGGTGAGCTGCTCGACCGGCTCCATGAGCTGGGACTCGCCCTGCTCATTTGGGATGCGCCGGGTGACGATCTCGGGGCGGGAGACCATCATCTCGAAGCCCTCTCGGCGCATCATCTCGATGAGGATGGCAAGCTGGAGTTCGCCGCGTCCGAGGACCTTGAAGGTGTCGGGCGAGCCGGTCTCCTGCATCTTGAGCGAGACGTTGGTGAGCAGTTCTTTTTCGAGGCGGTCGCGCAGGTTGCGCGAGGTGACGAACTTGCCCTCGCGTCCGGCGAAGGGGCCGTTGTTGACGTTGAACTGGATGGCGATGGTCGGCTCGTCGATGACGATGCGGGGCAGCGGCTGCGGGTCTTCGACGTCGCAGAAGCTCTCTCCGATGGTGATGCCGGGGATGCCCGCGATGGCCACGATGTCGCCCACCTGGGTCTGGTCGATGTCGATGCGCTTGAGGCCGGAGAAGCTGAAGAGCTTGGTGATTTTATGTTTGGAGAAGGTGCCGTCGATGCGGGCGACGTTGTACTCCTGACCGGTGCGCATGGTGCCGTTGAAGACACGTCCGATGGCGAGGCGTCCGAGGTAGTCGGAGTAGTCGAGGTTGGTGACGAGGATCTGCAGCGGGCCTTCGGGATCGCCCTTGGCGACGGGAATGGTCTGGATGATCTGCTCGAAGAGGGGTTGCAGATCGCTGCCGGGATTGGCCATGTCGAGGGTTGCGGTGCCGACCTTGCCGTTGGTGTAGAGCACGGGGAAGTCGAGCATGTCCTCGTCGGCGTCGAGGTCGATGAAGAGGTCGTAGACCTCGTCGAGGACCTCTTGCGCGCGTGCGTCCGGGCGGTCGATCTTGTTGATGACGACCATGGGGGTCAGCTTGGCTTCGAGCGCCTTGGAGAGGACGTAGCGGGTCTGCGGCAGGGGGCCTTCGGAGGCATCGACGAGCAGGACGACGCCATCGACCATCTTGAGGGCGCGCTCGACCTCTCCGCCGAAGTCGGCGTGGCCGGGGGTATCGACGATGTTGATCTTGTTGTCGTGGTAGTAGAGGGCGGTGTTCTTGGCGAGGATGGTGATGCCGCGCTCGCGCTCCAGGTCGTTGGAGTCCATGACGCGCTCGGCGACGGCCTCGTTGGCGCGGAAGGTGCCGGACTGACGGAGCATGGCGTCGACCAGGGTGGTCTTGCCATGATCGACGTGGGCGATGATGGCGATGTTGAAGATGGGCTTCTGGGCGAGCTTCGCCTTCGGCGCTGATGTGTCTGCGGCGGGCTGGGCGGCTGCGATTTCGGTGGTTGGGATAGTCTGATCCATGGTTGGGAGGGTGCTCAAAGCTTGGGTTGTCCTGTCTTGGATACGTTTTAGGGCGCGTTCAGGCTCAGTCGGCAAAGCCGTCCGGTAGCCCATTCAGAGATCGCCCAGAGGCGAAAATGAGCGCCATCTTTAGTTTACCGCATAGAGCAGGGTTTAATCGTTGCAGGACCTTGAAATGATGCGCTCAAGCAATTCAGCGACTGATTCCATGGTGCTTACTGCGCCACGCCGTCATTAACCTGAAGGGCGACCATGCGCAGGACGCCGCTATCGTCGAACAACAAGCCGTTGAAGCGGAAGGTGCTGCCTACAGCAAGCTGCGCCATGTTCAGAAGCGACGTGCCACTGCCGACATAGACCTGCACGACGCTGGGATTGGAGACGGGGTTCTGGTTGGGATTTACCGGCGGTCCGTTGAGTGACGCAATCGGGTCGTACGACGCAAGCTGCACCGTAAAGACGGTGTAGCTGCCGCTGGTGGTGACACCGGTGATGGTGGCGTCGATGGTCTGCGGCAGCAGCGTGATCGACGTCGGCAGCGAATACCCAGGCGCATTCGAGGGATACGAGAGCGTGCCAACGGATAAGTTCTGCCCGGCAATCATGCTCGAGCCGCTGAACACCGGTGCGAACGGTAGGCCGGCCACGCCTCCGAGCCGCGCCGATACCTGGAACTTCGTCGAGCCAGCGTAGATAAATTGGTTGTTGTCTTCCAAAATGGAAGACTCTAGCTGGCTGCCCTGGTACTGCGTTGTCATGGATCCGAGAGCGCTATTTTGCGCCGAGGAGAACTGGACCAGGTTGGTTGTGACGTTGGTCGCGACTGGATCCTGTATCTCGACGCGCGTGGCGGCATAGGTGCCGTCCGGCTGCAACGCGAGGTCGAGGTTGACGAAGTCTCCGGTCGCCAGCCCGCTGGCCGCGGCCACGCCCTGGTACTGCGTCGCGGAACTGAGCGCGACGGTGAAGGCAGCCCCCGTTGCGTATGCGCCGTAAAGTTGTCCTTGGGCGGGCCCGATCGCACCATCGCCGGCCAGCGTCACCGTCATGGAGTTGTCCGCCATGTTCATCGCCGTAATCTGACCGGCGAGCCCGATGCACTTGCCGTTCAACGGCGTAGTTGCCGCAACGGTCAGCGGGAAGACGCTGAGGTCGAGGGTTGGATTGCCGGTGTAAGTGGCCAGTTGCGGGATCGAATAATTAGAGATGGTCAGCGACTTCGGCATGTCGAGCGATAACTGCAGACCCATCGCCGAGCCACTGATGGTGACTGGCTGCGCTACCACCACCGTCGGGACGACCGGCGCTCCGCCATAGCTGGCATTGTCCGTGTCGTCGCTGCCGGTGGAGTCCAGGAAGGTGTAGCGAAAGTTCGGCGTGGCCATACTGATGGAGGCCGAGGTGTAAATGTCCTGCGGGACCTGCACCGTTGCAAGCGGATACGCATTGCCGTTGGCCGGGATGAAGTCGACGTTGGTGGGCGTGCTGAAGATGGTGGTGACTTTGCCCGCCTGGTTGGTCAGCGAGATCGACGCGATCTGTGTGGTGTACTGCACCAGTTGATCGTTGGACTTACTGGAGATCTGGATGGCGACGGTGGTAAACCCACTCAGGGTGGGCCCGGAAGATGGCGCGGAGCCGCAGCCGGTCGCTAAAGCAGTGAGTGCTAGAGCCGCTGAAACTGGGAGTGCTACCGCTCTTCGCGAATGAAAGAGAAGTTTTGCGAACATGCCGGTTGGTTTCAACTCAGATACCTCACGCGCTCCATACTAGTCCAGATTCGAGCACAAGACCTGATTTAAACCAAAATGGCATCCAGAACTCTATCGGGAGGAGGCATCCGATAGGTGGTGCTGAGGGCTTCGAGAAGCCCGCAGCACCCCTCCGTCGAATGCGGCTCGGTCTGTGCGCATTGGCCCTGCGACACAGACCGTAGATCGGTGCGCATTGGCCCTGCGTCACCATCGTGGATCTATGAGTATCATTCCTGAATTGCTCGGGGGGCGATGTGACGGCTATCACATGACATTGCGGGTGACGCGGCAGGTTGCTGGGAGTGGTTGGGTTACCAGAGGCCCCAGGCGCGGCTGATGTAGTCGGATAGGGTCATGGTGATGAGGACGAGGAAGGTGAAGAATCCAGCCGCGACCGTCATCTTGATGAGCTTCGACTGATACAGCACATGCATGAAGAAGAGGATGACGATGATGGCCTTGAAGCAGGCGATGCCGAGCGCGATGATCGGATTGAAGACGCCGAGGTCGATGTTGGCGGCCACAACGGTGAGCGCCGTGCCCACCAGCAGCGTGGCGAAGACCATCGCGTACTGCGCAGGCGTGACGATGTGGTGCGAGCCGTGCTCCGGGTTGGTGACGTTGGCGGGATCGTGGAAGTGCTGCTCGGGTTCGAGTTGGGTTTCGTGGGCCATCGCGTTTTCCTTCTGAGTTCTAGTGCGCCAGCGGGTGACGGTTGATGAGGTAGAGCAGCGGGAACAGGAACAGCCAGACGATATCGACGAAGTGCCAGTAGAGGCCGAAGTTCTCGATGGGCGCGACGTACCCGGAGCTGAACTCGCCGCGTTGCGCGCGCCACAGCAACCAGAACAGGATTCCCAGGCCGATGACCATGTGCAGCGCGTGCATTCCGGTCATGGCGAAGTAGAGGAAGAAGAAGAGCTGTGTCTTCTGCGCGGCGTCGGGGGCGAGGGGTGTCTCCTTGAGGCCGTATGCGGCGGGGTTGATGAACTGGGAGACGTCGAAGCTGGCGCCGGGGATGTGGTGCATCTCCCATTTTTCGTGGTACTCGTCGGCCTTGATGCCAAGGAAGGCGAAGCCGAAGAGGGTGGTCAGAACCAGGAAGAGGACCAGCAGGTTCTTCTTGCGCACCTCGGCGGCCCAGACCGCAAGCGCCATGAAGAATCCGGAGGTGATGAGGATGGCGGTGTTGGCGGCCCCCAGCGGAACGCTCAACTGGTTGGACGCGACGACGAAGGCGTCGTAGTACCAGTTGCGGTAGAGGAGGTAGGCGAAGAACATTCCGCCGAAGAACATGATCTCGGTGAGCAGGAAGAGCCACATGCCGAAGCTGCCCGCCTCTCGCTGTTGCTGCTCGGTCTCGAAGTGATGGCGGTGCTGCGGCACGAAGGCGTGTTCGTGTTCGACCGTCATGGGGACGGGGGACTCGGGTTGCGGGGTTGCGATCGCATTATCCAACGCTAGTCACCTCTTGTGCGGTCTTGTGCTCCAGCCACTCGTAGTCGTAGGCTTCGTGGTCCATGATGGGGACCTCGACGAAGTTCTCGGTCAGCGGCGGCGACTGGATCTGCCACTCGAGGCCGGTCGCCTGCCAGGGGTTGTTGCCAGCGATGGCTCCGTACTTCAGCGACCAGGCGAGGTACAGCATCGGCATGAGGTAGCCCACGCCGAGCACGGTGGCCCCGGCGGTCGAGAGCACATTGAGCACCTGAAACTCCGGCGGGTAGGAGTGATAGCGCCGTGGCATCCCAAGGTAGCCGAGGATGAACTGCGGCAGGAAGGTCAGGTTGAACCCGATGAACGTGACCACGGCGGCCAGCTTCGAGAGCGACTCGGGATACATTCGGCCAGTCATCTTGGGCCACCAGAAGTGGATGCCGGAGAGGAAGGCCATCAGCATTCCGCCCACCATGACGAAGTGGAAGTGGGCGACGATGAAGTAGGTCTCGGTGAGTTGAATGTCCATGCCCAGCGAGCCGAGGAAGACGCCCGTGAGTCCTCCGATGGTGAACAGGCCGATGAAGCCGAAGGCATAGAGCATCGGCGTCTCGAAGGTGATCGACCCCTTCTGTAGGGTGAAGCACCAGTTGAAGATCTTGATGGCGGAGGGCACGGCGACCAGCATGGTCAGCAGCGAGAAGACCAGCGCCGAGTAGTTGGAGACGCCCATGATGAACATGTGGTGCTCCCAGACGAAGAACCCAAAGAGAGCGATGGCCACGGAGCTGAACGCGACCGCCGTGTAGCCGAAGATGCGTTTGCGGCTGAAGGTGCTGATGACCTCGGAGATGACGCCCATTCCCGGCAGGATCATGATGTAGACCGCCGGGTGGGAGTAGAACCAGAAGAGGTGTTGAAAGAGCAGCGGGTCGCCGCCTTTGGCGGGATCGAAGACCCCGATGCCGACGATGCGTTCGAGTCCGACCAGGACCAGCGCGATGGCCAGCACCGGGGTTCCCAGCACCATCAGGATAGAGGCCGCGTAGTGCGCCCAGACGAAGAGCGGCATACGGAACCAGGTCATTCCCGGGCAGCGCATCCGGTGGATGGTGACGATGAAGTTAAGCCCGGTCATGATCGAGCTGAACCCGGCGACGAAGATTGCGCTGGCTGTGGTGACGACGTGGGTGTTCAGGTAATGGGTGGAGAGCGGCGTGGTGAAGGTCCATCCCGTATCGACGCCGCCCAGCACCAGCGCGGCCAGCGTCAGCGTCCCGCCAATCACATAGAGGTACCAGCTCAGCAGATTGATCTTGGGGAAGGCCAGGTCCTTCGCGCCCAGCATGATCGGCATCAGAAAGTTTCCCAGCGTGGCTGGCACCGAGGGCACCAGGAAGAGAAAGATCATGATGATGCCGTGCATGGTGAAGAACTTGTTGTAGGTGTCCGATGAGACCAGGTCGGGCATGGGCGTGAGCAGCTCCAGCCGGATGAGGCCAGCGAACGCGCCGCCGATGAAGAAGAAGAACGTGATCGAGATCAGGTACAGCATGGCGATGCGTTTGTGGTCGCCGGTCAGCAGCCAACTGAGAAGGCCGTGCTCCGCGTTGATGTAGTTCTTTCTGGGGATCGTCGCGGTGGTCTGGTCGGGCAGGTTGAGAATCGTTGTATTCGATGCGCTCATGGTTTCACCACCTCCGACGCGGTTGGCGTCGTCTGGTCGGACTGCGATGTGGTCAGCGTCTGCTGCACACGATAGTTGCTGTTCATATTTTTGAGGTACTCGACCAGATCGATCAGGCCGTCTTCGCTGATCTGCCCCTGATAGGTGGGCATGATGGGCGAATAGCCCGCCGTTATATGCTGCGACGGATTCAGGATTGCATCGCGCAGATAGGCATCGTTGACCAGCATCTGCGAGCCATCGGTCAACTGCAGCTTCGAGCCATAGACGCCCGCCAGGTTTGGCCCCCGCGCCGCGGCGTTGCCGGAGTGGCAGGCATTGCAACCCATGCTGGCAAAGATCCTCTCGCCGTTCTGCGCCAGCGACATTCCGCTGGTGGACTGCTGGGTCCACTTCTTGTAATCCGCTGGGGAGAGCGCGGTGATGGTGCCGATCATGGCGGAGTGGTTGGTGCCGCAGTATTGCGTGCAGAAGAGGTGATAGGTCCCCGGCGTGGTCGCCTCAAACCAGACCGTGCTGTAGCGGCCTGGAATGACCTCGCGCTTGATGCGGAAGTCGGGAATGGAGAAGCTGTGGAAGACATCCTGCGAGATCATGGTGAGCTGGATGGGCTGTCCGGTGGGGACATGCAAAGCGTCGATCTCGTGCTGGCCGCCGGGATGCTCCGCCTTCCACATCCACTGCTTGCCGACGATGTAGATGTTCATGGAGTTGACCGGCGGATTGTAGATGCGGAAGTAGAGCAGGGCGCCCCAGACGAAGCAGACAAGAAACAGGCCGAGCGGAATGATCGTCCAGGTGGCCTCGAGCAGGGTCGAACCTTCAATCTGGGTTGCGACCGGATGCACGGCCTTGCGGTATCGGATGGAGAACGTCGTCAGCAGGCCCGCCACAAGAACGAGACCGAGGAGGGTTATGGCCAGCAGGAAGAAGTACAACGCATCCATATAGGGCGCAATGGTCGACGCCTCGCGCGGAAAGAGCGCGGAGTTGTTGAGCCACTTCACCAGAAATTGCCATAAAACTGGACTAATACCCATCGTTATCCTTCATGGTTCGTTTGCCGGTCAGGCGTGTGGTTTCGGCCAAGCTGCAGGTCGCGCCGAAACATTACAAACATGAAACTGCCGAGGCTTATCACTGTCATCATGCCGCCCACCTGAACGATGCGGGCAACGATCAGCGAGTGGCGATTGGTCTGCGGGTCATAGTGGTAGCAGTAGGTCAAAATGTTGGCGACAGGGGAGCCGATCCTGTTGCCGGAGGCCTCGATGAGGCCCAGCAGGATGTCCTTTGGGGAGTACTCGACGCCGAGGTAGTACTGCGCGATGCGGCCTTCGGTGGTGACAATCTCGATCGAGCTGGCGTGGGCAAACTGATCCAGCTTGCCATCCGGCCCCGGCACGCGCACATAGCCAAAGCCAGTGGCGTTGGTGACCGCGTCGATCGCGGTCTGTTGTCCGGTAAGAAAGTGCCATCCGTTGGCCGTCTCCGGGCGTCCGTAGCGCTTGACGTAGAAGGCCTTCTTCTTGGCGGCAGTCGCCGGCGTCTCGCTGGGGTCGATGCTGATCATCACAATCTCGAAGTCCTTGCCGGGAGTCAGCTTCACCATCTCGAGCGCGCTAGCAAGGCCGTCCATCTCCTCGGAGCAGAGCATCGGGCAGTTGTAGTAGACCAGCGAGAGGATTGCGGGATGCTTGCCGAAGTAGTCTCCCAGACGGACGTTTTTACCGGTGTCGTCGACAAACTGCGCGTCCAGCGGAAGTGGCTGGTTCAGGCGCTGGGTCACGCCGACCCGCTGTAGCACGGTGGGCAACTGGTCGCCGCTGTTTTGACCGGTCTGCTTGTCGCCATAGCTGGAGACCTGGGCCAGCGCGGACGCGCCCAGCAAGGCGCAGCAGAGGGCCGCGCCAACTCTGCTGTGCGACCTCGTCCGCCGTATTATCCGCCCGTCCATCATCTCTTGCCTTCTCTCTCCCAAGCCTGCCGTGGCTGCGTTATTTCGCAGGCGTCCCATCGGTGTGCGCGGGGGTCTCCGCTCTGCCGTAGTCCATCTTCTGCTGGCGCTCTTCGATGGTCGTCAGCTCAAATCCAGTGCGCGCAAAACCTGTCGTCAACGGCGCCTGAATTTCCGGTTGGGCGGCGTGCGCGACGGAATCGGCGGCGGTCGCGGGTTGGTTCGCAACTGGCAGACCGCTCTGCGCAATCAGTTGCATCGCACGCTCGATGGGAATGCGGATGGTTCCCGGCTGACCGTCGACCAGGCTGTAGTGCTCCAGCAGCAGGTCTTCTCGCGCATGGAGGTCTGCAGTCTCCTGCTCGCCGTCGTCGATCTCCAGTCTCGGCTCGGAGAATCCCGCGGCAATCTGCTGCAACTGCTTCTGCTCGATCTCCGGGTTGCTGGCCAGGTTCTTGCCCTTGCCGCCGGGCAGGATCGCGCCCGCGACGATCTCCCACTTGCTTGCAGGGCCGTCCTGCTTCTGCCACAGGGCATTGATCGCTCCACCCATGGCGTAACAGAAGAAGAAGAAGAGGATGACGGTGCCAAACAGTCCAGCCAGAAACATCGCGATGCCGGTGACGTTGACGTCCGAGGTCTCGTACCCCGGATGATCGGCATCGATGTGCTCGGGCTGCATCGCGGGGCTGGTGTCGCTGGCCGCGTTCTTGCCGCTGCTGTGGCCGTCAGTGCGCATGTTCAGGCTCCAGAATCTCTTCCAGGTGGGGATCGTTGGTGTTGACCAGGGGCCGCGTCGTCAGTTGCGTCATGTAATAGGCGGACCAGAGCGCAAGCACTGTGACAGGCACCGTGATGTATGCCAGGATGCCGATGTTGCCGGCGATGTGCAGGTTGCCGGCCGCGTCCGCGTAGTTCGGCTCGATCAGCCAGAACATGTCGACCAGGCGGGCGAAGATCATGAAGCAGGCCATCCAGATCATCTTGCGCTTGTTCCGCTTGAGGTCGCGCGAGAGCAGCAGGCAGAAGGGAACCAGCCAGTGGCATACGAAGTCCAGGGTGCAGATGGTCCACCATCCGCCGTGGATGCGGTTCAGGTACCAGGGCAGCTCATCGGGGATATTGCCCGACCAGATAATGAGGAACTCGGCAAAGCAGAGGTAGATGTTGAGCATGACGAAGGCGAATGCGAGCTTGCCCAGGTCGTGCTGCTCGGTTGTGCGTAGGAGCGTCTTCATCGGTTCGTAGCGCGAAAGCAGAATGACGCTGAGGATGCCCAGAGCCAGCACCGCGTAGCCTTGGGCGACCAGGAACTGGAGTCCCCAGATGGAGGAGTACCAGGTGACATCGAGCGACTTGATCCACACGATCGCCGCCATCGTCAGAAGAATGACGTAGAGCAGAATGCCCGGCCCGCAGAGGTTCTCGAACTTCGTGCGCCAGCGGTCGTAGCTCGCCAGGGTGCCGTGCAGTGGGTCGGCATCGCGTTGTAGCGACCACTTGTTCAGCAGATGCATGAACAGGAGGTATACGGCGAAGACGATGCAGGTCTCCACGACCAGCGCATGGGGATTCAGCATGGGACGCTTGAAGTCCGCCGTCAGCGCCTGTTCCTGAGTGATGAGGCGATTCAGATACGCATCGTGGGTGGAGGCTGCATCGGGGTACCGCACCCACTGGTAGAGGTGTCTTCCGAAATACGGAATCAGGACCGGGACCGACATCAGGGCCACCAGGGGCAGGGTCCGCGTCATCGCCTCCAGCGGACGGCGCAGCAACAGGCCCCACTTGCCGCCCGTCACATACTGCAACATCAGCATGACGAGAGCGCCGCCGGCGAAGTTGAAGACGGTCATGTAGCCCATGAGGTAGGCGCGCAGGATGTGGTTGCGGCCCTCGTGCGAGGAGGCAAACAGCAGCGTCAGCAGGGCGAAGACCGCCGCAACCAGAAGCGCACGCCTGCGCCACGCAAGCAGCACCTCAGGCGCGTTCAGCGACGCAGGAAGCGCCCGCGGCCCGTGCTGGGCGTGTGTTCCGTCTTCCCCGTGTTGTTCGTGTCCAGATGACATTCGTTTCGACCTTGGAAAATAGAGTCGTATCTACTTCGTATTCGTGTTCGCAGATGTGTTTCCGTGTGCAGCCGTGGGCTGTGCTGTAGACGGCTTGCCGTTGGGGTTGACCTTCAGATCGGGAGGGATGCCATTGTCCTGGTTGTTCGGCGTCCCATAGACGGCGGTCGGCGGCAGTGCCCAGTCCTTGGCAAAGCTGGGCGGAAGGCCTTCGCTCTCGGCGATGTTGGCGAGCGACTCGATCCGCGCGCCAGCCGGTGCGTCGGCGGGCTTTGCATTCTGACTCAACTGCAGCGCCTTGATGTAGGCGACGATGGCCCAACGGTCCCGCGGGGCCACTTGCGCCGCGTAGTCCGGCATTGCGCCATACCCGTGGGTCATCACGGCGAAGAAGTGTCCCAGCGGCGCACTCATCAGCCTGGGCGTATGGAAGTTGCCCGCCGGACGGTAGCCGCGTTCGACGATCATGCCTGCACCGTTGCCCACGCGCGAGTGGCAGGGCGTGCAGTAGATGTTGAAGCGCTCCTGGCCGCGTTCGAGCACCGTCATGGTCACCGGAAAGGGCATTGCGTCGCCCTCTTTGCCGTCGGTCATCCCGGTATAGAAGTAGGTGTCCTCATGGAGCTGTCCCCGTGCAACGGTGTTTTCCACCTGTGGCCGGACGGAACGTCCGTCGGCGTAAAAATCCGAGCCGCGCTGGGGGATGAACTTCGGCTGATCGTGCATGTCCTGACGGCATCCGGTGACGATCAACGTCGCCGTCATCGCGCACACCGCAACAACGCTGCGCGCGCAAATCCCTCGAACCTCGAACCTTGAACCTGGAACCTGTCTCACAGTTCCACCTCCACGACGGAGATCGGCGTGAACCGTTCCAGAAGCGCTCTGGTCTCAAGGACCGAAAATCTGGGATCGGCGGCTTCGATGCAGAGGAAGAACTTGTCGGTGGACGCGCCATCGCGGAAGTTGGGCGCATTGAAGAGCGGGTGATAGAGCTGTGGCAGGCCGTTCAGGGCCAGCATCCCGTAGGCTGCCGAAAGTCCGGCAAACAGGATGGTCCACTCGTACGCAGGGACGATGAAGGCGGGCCAGGAGAAGAGCGGGCGGCCCGCGATATTCAGCGGATAGGACCAGACCGAGATCCATGTCTCCATCAAAAACGCGGTTGTCAGCCCCATAATGCCTCCCAGCAGGCAGACCAGCGGTACGCGCGTCTTGTGGAAGCGAAGCGCGACCGCCGCCTCTTCCACGGGGTAGGGCGTGTAGCACTCCATGCGGCGATAGCCCGCCTGGCGCGCCTGTTCGGTGGCATGAACCAGCTCGCCCGGAGTATTGAACTCCGCCAGCAATCCGTAGATTCCCTCGCGTGGGGGCATCAGAGCGTCTCCTCAACTACGGTCTCGGCGTCCGGTCCGCCTTTGCGAATCTTGGTCTGCGGTAGCATCATGCGTATCTCCGACATTGGGATCATGGGCAGGAAGCGCACAAAGAGCAGGAAGAGAAACGTGAACAGTCCCCATGTTCCGACAAAGGTCATGTAATCCCACTTGGTGGCGCGGTATGTGCCCCAACTGCTGGGCAGGTAGTCGCGATAGAGGCTGGTTACGACAATCACAAAGCGCTCGAACCACATCCCGGTGTTCACGATGAAGGAGAGAATGAAGAGGTACACCACATTGACCCGCAGCTTGCGCGACCACAGCGTAGTGAGGGGGATGGCGAGGTTGGTCAGGATCAGAACCCAGTAGGCCCAGCCCATGGGGCCGAACATGCGGTTCCACATCATGAAGAACTCCCAGTGGCTGGCCGCATACCACGACATGAAGGCCTCCATCATGTAGCCATAGCCGACGATGCATCCGGTGGCCAGCATCACCTTGGCCATGTTGTCCAGATGGCGCAGCGTGATCAGGTCTTCCAGGTGATAGAACTTGCGGATTGGGATGGCCAGAGTGAGCACCATGGCAAATCCCGAGTAGATGGCGCCGGCCACAAAGTACGGAGGAAAGATGGTGGTGTGCCAACCCGCCATGGCCGCCACGGCGAAGTCGAAGCTGATGACCGTATGCACCGACAACACCAGCGGCGTAGCCAGTCCGGCCAGCAGCAGCGACGCCGACTCATAGCGAATCCAGTGGCGCGTCGACCCGCGCCATCCCAGGGCCAGCATTCCGTACATGTACTTTGCAAACGGCATGGTCGCGCGATCGCGCAACGTGCCGAAGTCGGGGACCATGCCGATGTACCAGAAGACCACCGAAATGGTTGCGTAGGTGGAGACCGCAAAGACGTCCCACGCCAGCGGCGAGCGGAACTGCGGCCATATATTCATCGTGTTCGGGTAAGGGAACAGCCAGTAGCTTACCCAGGGACGGCCCACATGGATCAGCGGGAACATGCCCGCGCAGACCACCGCGAAGATGGTCATCGCCTCGGCAAAGCGGTTGATCGAGTTGCGCCAGGTCTGCTTGAACAGGAGCAGGATCGCCGAGATCAACGTGCCCGCGTGGCCGATCCCGATCCACCATACGAAGTTGATGATGGCGAATCCCCAGGCCCCAGGGATGGTGATGCCCCAGATGCCAACACCCTTCAGGAACAGCCACGTCACCGCGACCACCACCAGACAGGCAACGCCGCCGGCAATGGTCAGTCCGGCGAACCAGCCCATCGGCGTGTTCGAGGTCAGCACGATGCCAGCGATCTTCTGGGTCGTCGACTGGAAGCTGTGGCCCGGCGCAATCACCGCGTACTCGCCCGTGCGGGGATCGATCATCGGGTCGTCGATGGGAGATTTCGTCGCCATGCTATGCAAGCTCCGAGTTAGGGTTGATGACGCTGGCCGTGTAGGTGGTGCGTGGCCGGTAGTTCAGGTCCGCCAGCACCTGGTAGTCGCGCTGGGTCGCCTTGCGCTGGGTCACCGCGCTGGCCGGGTCGTTGGTGTTGCCGAAGGTGATCGCGCTGGTTGGGCAGGCCTGCTGGCAGGCAGTGACAATCTCGCCGTCGCGCACGGCGCGGTTCTCCTTGTCGGCCTCGATCTTCGCCGCCTCGATGCGCTGCACACAGTAGGTACACTTCTCCATCACGCCGCGCGAACGCACGGTCACGTCGGGGTTGCGCATGAACTTCAGGCTCTCGGTGTCGTAGTCCGAATAGAGCAGGAAGTTGAAGCGTCGCACCTTGTACACGCAGTTGTTCTGGCAGTAGCGCGTGCCCACGCAGCGGTTGTAGACCATCATGTTCAGGCCTTCGGGCGTATGCACGGTCGCGCCCACCGGGCACACCTGCTCGCACCCGGCGTTCTCGCAGTGCTGGCAGGCCATCGGCTGGAAGTGCGCGCGCGGCGCGTGCAGGTCGCCCTCGAAGTAGGTGTCGATGCGAATCCACTGCATGTTGCGCCCGACCTTCACCTGCTCCCGGCCGACGACCGGGATGTTGTTCTCCGCATAGCAGCTCACGATGCAGGCGTTGCAGCCGACGCAGGAGTTCAGGTCGATCGCCATGCCCCACTTGTTCTGTAGCGTCTGCGAGGAGGCGTCCTTGTGGTCGTAGCTCCACGCATCGGGAAAGAAGCTGGTATCGTGCGCGGGCTTCTCGCCTTCCGGCCCGTAGCCGACTTTATTGATGAGCGCGCCCTTTATATCGCCTTCGTTCTCGTGCGCGAAGTTGGGATTGGCCTTCACCTCGGCCAGCGTGGCGTAGCGGATGATGGCGCGCTCCATCGCCTCGTGTCCAGGCAGCGAGTAGGTGCCTTCCTTGTCCGACTCCTTGTCGTTGAGGTCCTGCTGGGCGAAGGCCCCGCGGTGCTCGATGGTGTCGACCTTTGTGACGCAGAGGTCGTAGATTCCATCGGTCTTCGTCAGCCTGCCGCTGGCTGCGTAGGGCGCATCCGAAGTGCGCAGATAGTAGGCATTGAAGCCGACTCCCGCTCCGACGCGTCCCGCTTCAACGCGCCGTCCAAATCCAAGATGCACTGTCACCGCGCCATCGGCATGGCCCGGAACGACGAGCGCGCCAGCGACCAGCTTGCGTCCGCCGACCTCGATCTCCACGGCGGTACTCTGCTCCAGACCCAGGCCCTCCATGGTTGCCAGACTCATCAGTGCGGCGTTGTCCCAGCTCAGGTTCGTCACCTGCTTGGGCAGCTCCTGCAACCAGCCGATATTGGCAAAGCGACCGTCGTAGAGCGAAGGATCGGGCAGGAAACGAACCTCCACATGGCCCGCCCCGTTCATCGACGCAGGCAGCGGCAGCCCGTTCTTCACGGCAACAGGACGCACCGCCATCGCCTCGCTTGGCATGAATGCGGTACCCTCCACCCATCCATCGTGCAGCGCTCTGCGCCACGCAGTAGCAAAGTCTGCGTCCTTGATATAAGTCTTCGCGGTTGCCTGCACCGCTTCGTAGGCCGATGTCTGCGGGTTGTCCAGCAGCGTCTGCAACATCTCATGGGCGCTGTGTCCGTCATACATCGGGGCAATCATCGGCTGGATGATCGAGATCGTGCCGTCGTATGCGCGCGCATCCGACCAGCTCTCCAGGTAGTGCGCCTTGTTGATGTGCCACACCGAGCGCGTGCCCGTCTCGTCCAGATAGGAGCCAAGATGCACGGTGTTGGGGACCTTGTTGAAGGCAGCCGCAAACTCCAGATCGACCGGCGCGGAGTAGAGCGGGTTCACGCCCAGCATCACCAGCCACTGGACCTTGCCCGCATTCATGTCGGCGACCAAAGCTCTGAAATCCGCGGTCTGTTGCGACGGGAGCGGGTTCACCGTCTCGGTGTAGACGACGGTCTTGCCCACCGCGCCCAGTCTGGCGTTGAGCGCATACGCCGCGGCATGGACCTCCGCCGCGGTCTGCTCGCCGGGAACCACAACACACCGGCCGCCGCTTCGTTTCAAGTCGTCCTGTAGCGCGACGAAGAACCTCTGCGCGTCCGGATTCGCGAAGGATGGCGAAGACCCGTCCGCAAGAGCGGTTGCGAACGCGATCAGATCGCTCGGCTTCAGTGCCAACCTGTGCTCCGCCTTGAAGCCGGTCACCGTCGCCATGGTCTCGACGACGTACATCCGGTTCATCGTCCTGCCCGCTTCGTAACGGTGTCGCTGGGCGTACGCCGCGGCCATCGGCAGAAAGCCTGGATGCGCGATCCCGCCCAGGAAATCCGCGTCCAGCGACAGGATCACATCCGCGTTCTCCAGCTTGTACTGCGCGTCCCTGTAGCTGCCGAACGCAGCCAGCGACGCCGCGCGCGACGAGTCCGAGTTCACCGGCTCCCACTGGACCAACTTTGCGGAGGGATACTTTGCCTGCACCTGACGCCACTGCGCCGCCAGCGTGGGCGATGAAACCGTCTCGCTGAGAAAATAAATTCCCTTGCCGCCGTTCGACCCTCTCGCCGCCGTCGAAAATGCCTGCTGGAAGTTCCCCCACTCGTCGGTCTGTCCGCGGTACTTTACTTCCTTCGAGCGGTCGGGATCGTACAACTCCAGCAGCGTCGCCTGCGTGAACGCGTCCGACTTGCCCTTCGACATCGGATGGTCCGGGTTTCCATCCACCTTGATCGGGCGGAACGCGTCCGACTTCACGAGCACGGGAATCGCTCCGGTGGGAAATGGGAACGCCGTGGCAAAATACATTGGCTTGCCGAGGATGAGATCTTCCGGGGCCTTCACATAGGGGAAGATCGGTTCGTCCGGCTGCTTGGTGCAACCCGCCAGGCCCGCCAGCGCGAGCGAGGCCCCCATCACCTTGAGAAAGCCGCGACGACTGACCGCATCCACCCACTCGCTGGCCTGCCGGGGAAACTCCCGGTCGAGCATCTCGTGGAAGCCGGGCGTCTCGGCCAGCTCGTCGAGGTTCTTCCAGTAGCGCTTGCCGCCCTTGCCCGCCAGCTTGGCCTGCACCTCGGCGAGCGTCAACTTGACTGACGCAGCCGCGGGTGCGGCCGGGGCGATCGTCGTCACCACCTGCGCGGCGCTGTTGATGGCTCGCTGTTCCCTGTTCGCTGTGTTCTTCATCGGTGGCATGTCTCGCAGCTGGTGAGTTCGTTCGGTGGACGGATATGGTACTGGGCAGTCAGGTAGCGGCCAAGATCCATCTGGTTGGTGAACTTGCGATAGCTGGCTGGGGCCAGCGCCGCCATCGGTGGCCCGTCACTCACGGCCATCCCAGAGGTTGGCCCGGACTGCGCCTGCAACATCGCAATCTCTGAACTGCCGCTGCGCGATGGGTCGCTGGCGACGCAGGCGACGCTCTGGGCTGTCGGCCCCGTTCCCGATGCGCCCTTGCCGGTTGGCGCGCACCACACCGGTTTGTCGGTCGAGGGACCCGCCCACGCCATGTTGTAGATTTCGCTCGCAGGCCGCAGGTTCGCCGCTGGGTTGCGATGGCAGTTGAGGCACCATTCCATCTGCAACGTGTTCTGCATATACATCAGCGGCATCTCGTCCACGCGGCCATGGCAGGTGGCGCAACCGATCCCCTTGTTCACATGGATCTCATGGTTGAAGTACACAAAGTCGGGAAGGTCGTGGACCTTGATCCATTGGATGGATGCGCCCGTCGCCCAACTGTCCCGCACTGGCTGCAGCAGCGACGCGTTGGTCCATATCTGCGCGTGGCAGTTGATGCAGGTCTTGGTGGGAGGAATGCCCGCATAGCTCGACACCTCGACCGTTGTGTGGCAGTACTGGCATTGCAGCCCCAGACCCTGCACATGGTGTTTGTGGCTGAATGGGACTGGCTGGTCGGCACGCTGTCCTTGCCGGGTCACCCACGGCGAACGCTGCAACTCGTTCAGGGTGACGCCAAGCACGATGACGATCAGACCCGTCAGCACCAGACTGGCCCGGGCCAGTGCATTCGAACTACGGTCAAAAACCTGCGCCATGATGCGTCCCGTTCCTCTGCATTCCCTGCTGGTTAGCTATGGATGCTTTCAAAGATTGTTTTGCTTCAGATATTTTTCAGCAGGCTGTACTTTGGCGATGCAGGTGTTGAGGAGCGGTCCTGTAGGGGGACTTCTTTCAGCACAAGGAGCAAGTGAAGCCGTACAACAAATCATACAGAAGCAAACCTGTCAGTGATGAGTGTCACACCTATAGGTCTTGGCGAGACCGAGTATAGCAGCGGGAAACAGCACTTCCAAGGGGAGCGTCCGCCGCACAGCAATTTTTTTGCAGATTGATTCGATAATCGGACGAAAGTCGGTCGGCCCACACAATTTTTCGGTAACGCCGCGTTCTGCGTTACCGTGGAGGGATGCCGCGTTCCCTGCAAAGTCCGCGACCTCCTCGCTACGACTGCGCGCTCGCAGTGGGCGAGATCTCCGCCGCCGATCCAAAGCTGGCGCGCCTGATCGCCCGCGCCGGACCGTTCACGCTGCGCGTCGCCAGCGCGCAGTCGCCCTTCGAGGCGCTGGTGGAGAGCATCGTCTACCAGCAACTGCACGGCAAAGCGGCGGCAACCATTCATCGCCGTCTGCTGGAGGGCTTCGCTCCGGGGAGGACGCTCGAAGGCTCGGGCACCGGCGCGCACCCCACACCGCAGCAGATTCTCGACTGCCCCAACCAGCAACTGCGCGCCGCTGGCCTCTCCGCGAACAAGGCACTCGCCCTGCGCGACCTCGCCGCCAAGACCCTGGACGGCACGGTCCCCACGCTGGCGCGCATCCGGCGCATGACGGACGAAGCGATTGTGGAGCACCTGACTCAGGTGCGCGGCATCGGGCGCTGGACGGTGGAGATGCTGCTGATCTTCCGACTGGGTCGCCCCGATGTTCTGCCAGTCAGCGACTACGGCGTGCGCAAAGGCTTTGCGCTCACCTTCACCGGTCTCAAACCCACCGTCAAGGTCACGCCAGCCGATCTCCCCACCGCCGCGCAGATGGAGGCCCGCGCCAGACGCTGGAGTCCCTGGCGCTCGGTGGCGAGCTGGTACCTGTGGCGCGCCTGCGACCTGGCGTCAGGTGGTCTGAAACGGCAAGAGTGATGGTTCCGCGTCGGATAGTGGACAGACCATCGCCCTGCGCGAAAGCGTCCGGCGCGGGAGCCTCATATAATTTAACAGTGAATTCTCCAGCAGCCGCGAAAGCAGCGAAGCCGATCTCGTCCTCCACGCCCACCGCCCAGCGCTACGTCTGCGTACACGGCCACTTCTATCAGCCGCCGCGCGAGAACCCCTGGCTGGAGACGGTGGAAGTGCAGGACTCCGCGGAGCCGTACCACGACTGGAACGAGCGCATCGAGGCAGAGTGCTACGCGCCCAACGGCACCTCGCGCATCACCAACAGCAAGGGCGAGATCGTCCGCATCGTCAACAACTATTCCCAGATGAGCTTCAACTTCGGTCCCACTTTGCTCAAGTGGATGGCCGATAAAGCTCCGCGCACCTATCGCATCATCTTGGACGCGGACAAGGCCAGCGCGCAGCGCTACAGCGGCCACGGGTCGGCCATCGCGCAGGTATACAACCACATCATTCTGCCGCTGGCCAGCCGACGCGACGCCATCACGCAGATCCGCTGGGGCATCGCCGACTTCCAGCACCGCTTTGGTCGCCGTCCCGAGGGCATGTGGCTGGCCGAGACCGCCGTCAACCGCAGCGTTTTGGACCTGATGGCCGCCGAAGGGATCAAATTCACCATCCTCGCGCCGCATCAGTGCGCGCGCGTCCGCAACATCGCCCAGCCTGTCTCAGGCGGCCCGGGCGCTCTGGTTCCCAGCGAAGCCGCTGAAGCAGAGCATCTCCGCGATCCCGCATCCGAAGGTCGCGGTGCCAACCCCTGGCTGCCCACTCCCAACGCAATTGTCGATCCCACTCATCCCTACATCGTCCAGCTCGACGAAGGCAGAAGCATAGCGGTCTTCTTTTACGACGGACCGGCCTCACGCGCCATCGCATTCGAGGGTCTGCTCAACAGCGGCGAGGCCTTCGGCAGCCGTCTTCTGGACGGCTTTCGCGCGCCCTCGGGCAGTTCTCCCGCAAAGGCCCAGCTCTCGCACGTCGCCACCGACGGCGAAAGCTACGGCCACCATCACAAGTACGGAGAGATGGCGCTCTCCTACGCCATGCACTGGATCGAGGACAAAGGGCAGGCAACGCTCACCAACTACGGCGAGTTTCTGGAAAAGTTTCCTCCCGAGTGGGAGGCCGAGGTCGTCGAAGACTCCTCCTGGAGTTGCGTGCATGGCGTTGAGCGCTGGCGTTCCAACTGCGGCTGCAACAGCGGCAAGTCCAGTTTCAACCAGAAGTGGCGCGGGCCTCTGCGTGAGGCGCTCGACTTTCTGCGCGACGCCACCGCTCCGTTGGCCGAAGAGTTTGCCGCACCCCTGCTGGTCGATCTCTGGTCGGCGCGCGATGCTTACATCGACATTGTGCTGGACCGGTCGCCAGCCTCCATCGACGGATTCTTCGCGCGTCATGCCAAGCGCCCCATCACGGGCGAAGAGCGCATCGCCCTGCTCGAACTGCTCGAACTGGAACGCCACACCCAGCTCATGTACACCAGTTGCGGCTGGTTCTTCGATGAGGTCTCGGGTATCGAGACGGTCCAGATCGTTGCCTATGCTGGCCGTGTCCTACAGCTTGCGGCCAAGCTCTTCGGTCCCGCTGGCACAGCTCTGGAAGAGCGCTTTCTGGAGGCCCTGGCCCGCGTCAAATCCAACCTGCCGGAGATTGGCGACGGGGCCAAGCTCTATCGCCGCTTCGTCACCGGGTTGCGCATCGGGTTGGAACAGGTTGGCGCGCACTACGCCATCAGTTCGATCTTCCGCAGCTACCCCGAGGACAGCGTCCTTTTCTGCTTCGACCTGCACCGCGACTCGCACGAGAGCTTCACCTCCGGTCGCGGCAAGGTTGCCATCGGTCGCGCCCACGTTCGCTCGCGCATCACCGACGAGACCGAGGAGATCTGCTTTGCCGTGCTGCACCTGGGCGACCAGAACCTCTCCGCCGCCGTGCGCCGCTACTCCACCAATGGCCCGGAGAACGGCGCAGCCTTCGCCGCGTTCTCCAGTGACATCCGCACGGCCATCCAGCGCGCCAATCTTCCCGAGGTCATCCGACTCATCGACCGCTTCTTCGGCACCATCGCCTACTCGCTCACCAGCCTCTTTGCCGACGAGCAGCAGCGCATCCTGCGCACCATCCTCGACAGCACGCTGGCTGAGATGGAGGACTCGCTGTGCAAGATCTACGAAGATCACGCATCGCTGCTCCACTTCCTCACGCAGTCGGGAATGGCCGCGCCGCCAGCCCTTGCCATCGCCGCCAACTTCGCCATCAACGCCAGCCTGCGTCGGGCCATCGAGGCGGACAACTTCGACGCCAGCGAGATCGACTCCCTCTTCATCCGCGCGACCGCCGACCAGGTGACGGTGGATACCGCCACCCTCAGCTTCGCCGCCAGTGAGCGCATGAAGAGCGCCATGACCCAGCTTGCGGCCACAGTCGATGCTGGCCAGCCCTCCCTGGCCGTTCTGCGACGCGCCCTCGCCTTTGCCCTCGCCCTGCGCACCCTGCCGTTTGACGTCAATCTATGGCAGGCGCAAAACATCTGGAACGACATCTTCCGTCGCAGCGACCAGTGCAACTGTTCGCCAGAATGGAAGCGCGACTTTAAAAAAATCGGCGAAGCCCTCTATGTATGCGTCTCCCAGATCGCGCTCGATGAAGGCGTCCCCACGCTCTGAGCGACGCAACTTTCGATAGGCTGACGTTCTGGCCTGAGCGCAGTCGATGGCCCGAGTCTCTGTATCTTTATCTGTCTGTCCTCAACCGCCAGGTCGCCCCGTCCATGTCAACCGCCAACCCACTCCACTCCCACACTCCGAAGCGCTCGGCAACCGGCACTCTACTCTTGCTTGCGGCGTGGGCAGTCTTCTATGGCAGCTTCACCCTCTTCACGCCGGCGTTGCTCGACGATGCCGACTCCGTCCACGCCGAGGTGGCGCGCGAGATGCTGCTGCGCCACGACTGGGTCACGCTCTACGCCAACGGCATCCGCTACCTGGAGAAGGCCCCGCTGCTCTATTGGTCGATGGCCGCCAGCTTCAAGCTCTTCGGCGTCAGCGCCGCGGCGGCGCGTCTTCCGCTTGCGCTGACGGTGCTGGCGCTGGCCTTCGCGCTCGAGGCGTTTGCGCGCCGGGCCTTTGGCAGTACCCACGCAGGACTTTGCGCCGCACTCATCCTGCTCTCCAGCTTCGGAATCTTCCTCTTCACCCGCATCGTCCTCCCCGACGCGATGCTCTGCCTGTGGCTCACCCTCGCGATGCTCTGCTTCTGGCTCACGGAATCGAAGGTTCCATCCTCGAACCTCCATCCTCGAACCTTGAACCTGCCCTGCTATTCCTTTGCCGCCTGCTGCGCCCTCGGCGTCCTCTCGAAGGGGCTGATCGGCGTCGTCTTCCCCGTCGCCATTGTCCTGCTCTACCTCCTCCTCACGCGAGACCTGCGCGGCTGCGCCGCACGCATCCGCCAGCTTCATCCGCTGTCGAGCGGCGCTGTCTTTCTCGCCATCGCCGCGCCGTGGCACCTGTTGATTGCGTTGGCGAACCCAGCGCAGGGCCATCCTGGCGGCCCGGTCTTTTCGCACGGCCATCTCTGGGTGCCTCTGCCGACGGATGGGAACGTCCACGGCTGGCTCTGGTTCTACTTCGTCAACGAACAGCTTCTCCGTTACCTCAACCTGCGCGTCCCACGCGACTACGACACCGTTCCACTGGGCTTCTTCTGGGGGCTGTGCCTCGTATGGCTGATGCCCTGGAGCGCATTCGTCTTCAAATCCATTGCCCGCGCCATGCCTCTCCGTTCAGCAAAATGGCGCAACGCACTCCGCGCCCGCACGCTCTCCGCGCAACAGAAGACGTCCCTTCTGCTCGTCCTCTGGGCCGCGCTTCCGCTACTCTTCTTCAGCTTCTCGACGCGCCAGGAGTACTACGTCCTGCCTTCGCTGCCCCCGCTCGCGGTGCTCATCGCCGGATGGCTCGCCGAGGACACGCAGACAGGCAACATCCGCCGCGCAAACCTCCGCTGCACCGCCGTCCTGCTTGCGCTGGGCACGGTCTTCGCCGCCGCCGCTCTTCTCTTCCTGTGGCACACCCGCCCGCCCGCGCCCTCGACCGACCTCGCGCAGCTCCTCCAGCAAAACTCCGCCGACTACGCGCTCAGCATGGGCCACTTCCTCGACCTCAACGCCCGCGCCCTCGGCCTCTTCCGCCTGCCGCTCGTGCTGGCCGCCGCCGCGCTCTTCCTCGGTCCGCTGGCCTCGTTGCTGCTGCGCAGTCGCAACCGGCCCCGCGCGGCAACTCTCGTGCTTGCGGCGGGAGCCTTCGGCTTTCTCCTCGCCGCGCACCTCGGCCTACAGATCTTCGCGCCAGTGCTCAGCTCGCAGCAACTGGCCGCCGCCATCGCTCCGCAGATCCACTCTGGCGACCGGATCGTCATCCATCAGGAGTACGAGTTCGCCAGCACCCTCGGCTTCTACCTCCGCCGCCCCACCTACGCGCGGGTGCCCCCTCCATCGCGCAGCGATGGGTGGGATGGCCCTATCGCCGTCAACCCCATCCACATCCTCACCGACCCTGAGTACAGCGGCGTCGCAAACTACGGACGCAGCTCCAACCTCTGGTACGGCAGCTTCTTCCGCGACGCGCCCGCCATCTTCGAGACGCCGCAGACCCTCGCCGAAATGTGGGCCGGCCCGCGGCGCATCTTCCTCTGGCAGGACCTCTCCAACCGGCCCAGCCCGCTCCCCGCGCTCCCCGGCCCCGTCTACATCCTCGCGCAATCCGGCGGCAAAGAGATCGTCAGCAACCAGCCGAACCATTGACAGGCGATATATACTGATCCTGTACGGCGGATCGCCGTACAAAGCAAGGAGGAGATCCGATGACGCCTGCCACGTTACGAACGGAGCGAACGGAGGCCCGGCTGCTCCCCGAGCAAAAGATGCGGATTGAGCGGGCCGCCCAGATGATGGGACTCTCCCTCTCCGTTTTCATGGTCCAGAATGCGGATGAAGCCGCAATCCGAACCATTCAACGGCACACCAGTTGGGCGCTGGAGGCTGTTGACCGCGACGCGCTGGTGAGGGCGCTGCTGAATCCACCGAAGCCGAGCGCCCGTTTGGCCGCAGCCGCCAGACGCTATAAGAAACGCGTGCGTGGATAGTGGCCATTGCTGAAATCGGGCCTGAATTCAAAATTGAGCCGCTCAGTGCACGTCATGACCGAGCAGCCTTCTCCTGCGGCGCTGCCGATCTTGACAGGTATCTGCAACATCAGGCGCGGCAGGATATGGACCGCAATCTGGCGGCCGTCTTTGTGCTCACCCGCGATGGCGTGGAAGTCGCCGGTTTCTACACCTTGTCGGCGCATTCGATTCACGCGGAGGACCTGCCGCGTGGACTGGGGAAGAAGCTGCCCCGGTTTCCACTGCCGGTGACGCTGCTTGGGCGCATGGCGGTTGGCAAAACGGTGCAGGGCCGCGGCCTCGGAGAATTCCTGCTCATGCACGCCCTGGAGAGGGCGTGCATCGGCTCCCGGCAGATCGCTTCATGGGCGGTTGTGGTGGACGCGAAGGCGGGCGCGCGGGACTTCTACACAAAATACGACTTCGCTCCGCTTCCATCCAATTCCGACCGGCTCTTCCTGCCGATAAAGACCATTGCCCGGCTGTTCGCTTTCTGAAGCCCGGCCCGAGCGCGATGCGGTTCCATCTGCCACGGCACCAAATCCGGCGGCAAAGAGATCGTCAGCAACCAGCCGTATCGAGAAGATACACGCGACCTCACTTCTCGATAGAATGGAAGGTGCGTCCGTCCAGCTTTTTCCAGCGTGACGCCAAGGCCCGACTGCATGAATCGATCTGCTTCCTTCCTCCGTCCCGCTCTCTCCATCCTGACTTCGTTTGCGGTACTGCTTGCGCCCGTCGCCAAGGCGCAGGCCGCGTCTCCGTCGGTTGCCGGTGGCCAACCTGCTGCCAGTACCGCAACCTTGAAGGTGACCGCCCGCATTGTGGTGCTGGATGTTACCGTTACCGACAAGACGGGCAAGCTGGTCGATGGCCTGACCCGAAAGGACTTCACCGTTCTTGAGGACAAGGTACCGCAGTCGATTCGCAGCTTCGAGCCGCCCTCGGCCCATGTCATGCCGGGATCGAGGCCGGACAAGCCCGCCAATCTGGTTCACTCCGCCGCCGATCTGGCGAAGATCGGCAACGCCCCGGTCACCATTCTGGTTCTGGACGAATTGAACACCCGCTTCGAGGACATGTCTTTCGGACGCAACCAACTGGTGAAGTATCTGCAAGTTCAGGGGCCAGTGCTCGCCCAGCCGACCGCGCTGCTGTACGCCACCAACACCAAGTTCAGTGAGATCCGCGACTACACGCAGGATCGCGATACGCTGCTCAACGACGTGAAGAAGCACATGCCGGAGTATCCCTGGCGCTTGATGAACGGCAAGCAGGGGCCTGGGGCGGTGGAGCGGATGGCCCAGACGCTGGCGTCATTGGAGCAGCTCGCGCAGGCGTCGAGTGGAACGCCCGGTCGCAAGAACGTCATCTGGGTTGGCGTCGGTTTTCCCTCCGCGGACATTGTGGGGCTTGACCCCACGACCTCCGCGACCATCGAGGCCGCGATTCAGCGCTGCACGGACATGCTGTTGGCCGCGCGCATCACGCTGTACACCATCGACCCCACGGCGAATACCACCACGACGCTGGCCGTGGCCGCCCCCGACGACATCGAAGCCACCAACCCCGGCGACCTGGACACCGCGGAGGACGAGAACGGAGGCCAGCCCTTCTCCGGCGCGGTCCAGTTCTCCAACTTCGCCCCCGCCACGGGAGGCCGTGCGTTCCTCTCGCGCAACGATATCAACAACGAGATCGGCGAAGGAATCACGGCGGGAGCCACCTACTACACGCTCTCCTACTCCCCCAGCAATGCGAGCGAAGAGGCTGCCAAATTCCGCAATATTCGCATTGTGATGAAGGATCCCAACCTGCACGCCACCACCCGCATGGGCTACTTTCCTGTGGCTGCTCTGCCTACGCCGACGACGGGCGAGCCGCCGAAACAGGAGCGCGCGCAGATTCAGCTCGACCTGTCGAACGCCGTCACCTCGACGATGTCGTATAACGCGCTGAAGCTCTCGGCGGTGAAGACAGCCTCCAGCAGAACCAGTGGCACTGCCTCGTCCAGTGGGGCCAGGATCTATACGATCACGGTCAGCGGAGTCAGTCCCGCGACGGCCATCTCCTGGCGCATCGCGGCGGACGACAAGTCCGAACAGTCTGAAGCCACGGTGCTCGCCGCATGGTACGGCGCGCAGAACAGACTGCTCGGTCACACCGCCGAGGAACTGACCGCAACCCGGCCAGTCGGCTCCGCGGCGGATGCGGAGTTTCAGCTACCCGTCCCGCTGGGGGTCGTCAAGCCGACTCGCCTGCGCCTGATCGTTCGCGATGCAGTCTCCGGCCACATGGGAACCATCGATATTCCCAACCCATGACCGGAGCGGAGGATCAGAAGCTCTCTTCGATCCTTCAGTAGGCGTGGATGCGGCTTCGTGGGGCTACAGAGTCGGTGCCATGGAGATATTCTCGCAGCCTAGCGCTTGGTAAAGTGATAGACCGCACCGAGACTGAATGTCTGCGGGGAGTAATAGTTGGTGTCGTATCCGAACCGGGTGTAGCTGTAATCCAGAACCGCATCGAAATGGGAGGTCAGACGCCGCGTCACTCCGGCCTGTCCGCCATACACGTTGTCCGTGGAGCTGCGCGTGACTGGATCGTGGTAGCGCGCAAAGCCGAGATTCATCTGAACATACGGAGCAAGTTTGAAAAAATGCGGTGCCAGGGAGAGGCGCGGACCAATGGTGACGGCATCGTACATCTCGCCCGCGGTGTAAAACATGGAGGAGGGTCCAGGCTCCGTGTTGTTGTACACAAAGATCCCCTGAAGATCGGCGGAGAACGTGATGCGGTTGTGCCATCCCTGCGCCAGATCGACGAGAACACCTGCCGTGCCGCCTTCGAGGAAGTCGGTGTAGGGTCCGTTGTCGAGATAGCTTGCCGTTGCCTCTGCATACACCGAGGTCTGCGCCTGCGCCTGCCTGTCTGGCCCCAGCACCGCAACCGCAAGCAGCAAAACCAGCCAGTTCATCTTCTTCACAAAACCTCCTCGAATGTTATAGACGCTATTGTTTTTACGACTGGGAACGCGGTCCATTGCCGATACTGACTGTCGAGCGTCCGTCGGCTAGTAGAAGAGGGTCATCGCAAACTGCATCTTGCGCCCGTTGGTTGAAGTGTTTGCGTTGTTCCCATAGGTGGAGAGGATCCGTCCGAACTGCGTCTCGGACGTCCCGGGGATCAAGCCGCCATAGGTATAGCCGTTGGTCGGAGTCTCGCAGGTTGTGCCTGGGGAGGACGTCGAGCTGATCGATGTCGAAGAGCAGGAGAACTGCGCGTAAGGGTTTGCGAGATTCGGCGTATTGAAGACGTTGTATGCCTCGGCCCGGATGTTCAGCCGCATCCCCTCGCGGATCCGCGCCAGGGGGAAGTCGCGGGCCACCGCCATATCGGTCATGATGTAGCCTGGCCCGATGAATGCATTGCGGGCCACATTGCTGAAGGTGCCGATCTCGGGGTAGGTGAAGGCGGCGATGTTGAAGTACTCGTTCACCTTGTCTGCCCGGTGCCGGTTCGAAGGCAGTAGCGGGTTCATTCCGGCGACGATCGCCGCCCGCTGATGGCTTTCGCCATCCAGCGCCGAATCGTTGTTGATGGTCACGCTGTAGGGCAGGCCGGAGTGGGCCAGATACTGGCCGCTGTAGACCCAGTTGTTGAGCACGGTGCGCATCAGCGTATCTCCGCCAGTGAGCTTCGGAAACCGGAGCACCCAGCCGAGCGTCAGATTGTGCTTGGCGTTGTTGTCCGACAAACCGTAATCCGAATTGAGGTTGAAGACATCTGGAACCGCATTGGAGGTGGTCTGGCCGTTGGACTGGATGTCCAGAGAACGAGAGTAGGTATACGACTGGAAGACCGTGAGATACTTTCCGCCGCGTTGCGTATATTGCTCCTGAAGCGCGTTGTAGTTCGATGTGCCGACGCTCATGATGTCCACGATCCCCTGGCCGCCGTAGTTGAACGGAGCGTAGCGCACGCGAGCGGCGGTCGACTGTGCACTTGAGTTCGCGTTGGTGCAGTAGGTTGAGGGGTTGGCCTGAAAGTAGCCTCCGCTACAGTCGTAGATCGCCGGGTTGAGATCGAGCGGGATGGTCAGCTTGCGCGCAAGTTTCGCCACATAGTTTGTCTCCAGCGTGCCCGCATGAGGGATGCGCCACTGAAACCCGAGGTTCACCGCCTCCACATAGGGGGTGCGGAAGTTCTTGTCCGGGAAGAAGATCGAATAGGGTGCGATGAACTGTGGATTTGCCGGGTTGAATGCGCCGGGAACCTGCTGCACTGTGCCGCTCGATGTGAGCAGTGGAACCGATGCACCGCCGGGAGGAATCAGGGTGTAGTCGATGAAGTGATACGGCTCGCCGACCCCGACGACGTTGGCGTTGACCGCATCGAAGAAGACGCCGAACCCGCCGCGGATAAGCAGCTTGCCCTCGCCCGTCACGTCGTATGCGAATCCCAGACGGGGGGCGATCCCGTTGAAGTCGGTAGGCACCAGTGACGGAAGAACGCCCTTGTCGCCGGGGAAGCCGAGACCTCCGGGCGCCGTGGGGAAGACCGTCGACTGGATCCCTGGGACAAAGGTTGCGGATTCTCCGTGCGGCTCGAACCACTGGAAGGGAAGCTCGTAGCGCAGACCATAGTTCAGTGTCAGCTTCGGGGTTGCGCGCCAGTCGTCCTGAAGGTACATAAAGACGTTGTGCTGAATGCCCCCTTGGTTCAGTCGGTTTTCCGCCTGGATGGAGGTGGCCAGTCCCATTACGCCATCGGCAATGCTCACACCGGTGAAGGTAGAGCTGAACGAAAGCTCGCCGGGATAGTCCGCGCGTTGCAGGTACTGCAGGCGCAGGAACTGGAAGCCGCCCTTGATGGTGTGGTTGCCTTTGACCCAGGTGGCCGATTCGTTCAACTCGACATTTTCGTTGATGTGGTCCTGAAATCCCTGCGAGGTGCTTCCCAGCGCGAATGAGTTGGAGAAGTTGAACTCTGGGAGCGTTGGGATTCCAGGCTCGACGAAGTTGCCACCGAAGCTGTTCAGCGTGCGGTGGTCGATGGGGAACTGCGTGCTCTCAAACCGCTTGTAGCCGAAGCGGAGCACGTTCACCAGGTTGGGGGACATCACCCAGGTCCAGCCCACATTGCCGAAGTGGCTGCGCGACTTGGCATTCATCGTGGCATACGATGCCACGCCCTGCGAGGAGCTATTGACGCCCGGAGCTGTGATTGCGGTCGAGTTGATCAGATTATACCGCGCGTCGAAGGTGTTCTTGCCATTCAGGGTGTAGTCCGTACGCAGCAGCAGGTTCTGGTCGCCGGTAGGCGCCGCGGAGTTTGTCTCCGCATCCAGACCGTTGCCGGAGTTCGTCAAAGCCGGAGCATAGGTGTTCAGCACGTTCAACATCACCGGGTTCAGGCACTGCACCGGAACCTCGGCGTTGGGCATGTAGGTCGCTTGAACCTTCGGCGGATTACTTCCGTATGGGGTTGCAGAAGCATAGGTCGCAGCCTGATTCAGGAGCGCGACACAAGGCGATGGCCCCGTACCGCCCGCCTGCTGGTACGCCGTATTCAACATGCTTATCGTGTCATTGGACGACGCGCCATTGCTGGTCCCGGTCACATCGAGCGGATTGACGAACTTGCCCAGGCCCGATGTTGTTGTATACACATCCCCCGCAAAGCTGGCGCAGTCCATTCCCGGAAACGGCCCGGGAGTGCTGCAAGGCCTCGGCGTAACGCCATCGGCTTCCAGGCCGCGCTCTGCCAGGCCGATGGGGAAGATCTCGCCCGAGTTCTGCAGGCGACCGATCAGATCCTGAAACGCGCCGAAGTAATAGAGCTTGTCCTTGAGCAGCGGGCCTCCGATCGTGAACCCCGTCTGGTTGATGTTGTCCTTCGGGTTCACCTTCGAGATGTAGTCCGCGGCATTGAAGTACGAGTTCTGGATGTAGTCCCACACCGTCCCGTGGATGACGTTGGTCCCGCTCTTGGTAATCACATTGAAGACCGAACCGGCGTTGCGTCCGTACTCCGCCTTGTAGTTGTTGAGCAGTACGCTCACCTCTTGCAGGGAGTTCGGCGGAGGGTAGTTGATGCCCGTGTTGTAGAACAGGTTGTTCCACATCAGGCCATCGAAGAGCATCAGGTTCTGGGTATTTCTCGAACCCGACGCGCTGTAGGTTGGTCCCTTTGTGTCGCCTGTGGTGGTGGTCGGGGCGTTGACGTTGACAACGCCCGGCAGCAGGGCCGAGAGCGCCACTGCATTGTGCCCGTCGATGGGCAGGTCTTCGATCAGCTTGTTGTCGATCAGCGTCCCCAGCGTGGCCGAGTTGGCGTCGATGGCGGAGCTGGTGTATCCCACCGTCACCGTCTCCTTCGCCGAGCCGGGCTGCATGCTGACGACCTCTTTGATGTTTGCGTTGGCATCCACCGTGATGTCGGTCATCACATACGACTCAAACTGCGGCGAACTCACCGTCAGCGTATACACCCCCACCGGGATGTCGGTCAGCGTATAGTCTCCCGACCCATTGCTCTTCACCGTGCGCGTGAACCCATGCAGGGAATCGGTGGCTACCACCACGGCATTGGGGATCACCGCGCCGGTCGTGTCCTGCACGGTACCGAAGACTTTTCCGGTGTTCTGCGCCGCCGCCGGTCGCGACCCCAGCATCAGCACCCCTGCGAAGAGCAGAAATCCAATAAAATACCGCCGTGCGCCCTGCGCAGCTTTTCCAGCCGCAGCGCCTTTGCAGTCCGCAATTGTTGCGTGCGGATGCGCGAGAAACCCGATGCTCTCCATGCCCTGCTCCACCGAATTCGCATGGCTCAAAAGAGCGATCATGCAAAGACGCGATAAGATGTATTGAAAATTCTGGTCAGACCACCCCAGCGGGAAAAGTATGCGCATTTTGATAGACAACTGTCAAGCAGGTTTCTCGAAGGAGCAACCTTCCTGACGGTGGCCGGACAATCCATATTGACATTCCTACCGCGCGGGAGATATATTTCGGGCGGTTCGCTATTATTTCAACTTATCGAGTTCAGGTGGCTGCACCACTTATCGAATGCCAGTGGTCGTACCGCGTAAATCGCACCGTGGACTACCGTCGGGCAGTCTGCGACCGCTTGCAGCATTCCCGAGCAGAGATGCGCCACTCGATAGGCCAGACAAGTTCTGATTCAACGGAGAGTTACACGATGAAGGTCACGGGCATCACTACGAGCAGGTTCTGCAAGTTTACCGCCGGTTTCGTCTTCCTGGTCTCGGCTCTTGGCCCGACTGGAGCGCGAGCGCAGGCCCCCTATCTGCTTCCCTACACCATCAGCAGCATCGCTGGGGGTGGGGTAGCGCCGACCTTGGGAGCGACCTGCACCGGCGCAAACGGCACCAGCGCAACCGCCGAGGATGTCATGGGGGACGGATGCCTTGCGAACTCCTCCTCGGTTGTCACCAATTCGGACATTCACGACGTCGGAGTGGATCCCGTCGGCAATGTGTACTTCATCGACATTGGCAGCTACACCGTGCTGCGCGAGATCGAAGCGCGCTCCGGCATCATCAACGTGGTTGCGGGGACCTTCTCGACCTCCTCCACCGCCAAGAAAGTGTGCAGTTCAACCATCGACGAATACGGCGACAACTGTACCGCCAATGACGGCATGGGCAACGTCTCCGGCGCGAACACGGCCAATATCGGCAAGTCCCGCGGTGTTGCAGTGGCAAAGAATGGAGACATCTTCATCGCCGCTTACGGATCGTCTTTGGTACACAAGGTCAGCGCCTCCACGGGCAAGATGACCCTGGTCGCAGGCTACGAAACGGGCACAGGTACCAGTGCAAAGGGCGCTGGCGGCTATACCGGCGATGGCGGCCCGGCCACTAGCGCCGAGATCTATCAGGACCGCGGAGTTGCCGTCGACGCCATGGAGAACATCTACATCGCGGACACGGCAAACAACGTAGTCCGCATGGTCAGCGCGTCGACGGGAAATATCTCGACCATCGTCGGAACCAATCCGGGAACCGGACTCCCTGCACCGAAAGGATCCGTCGGCGACGGAGGCCCCGCTACCGCGGCGGAGCTCAGCGGGCCTGAGGACGTGGAGGTGGATGCAAGCGGAGATCTATTCATCGGCGACTTCGGCAACAACAAGGTTCGCGTCGTCTACGAAGGCGGCCCAGCGATCAAGAACCTGATCGCTCTGACCAACGGCGGCGAGGTCGCTCAGGCGGGCTACATCTACACCGTGGTCGGCGGAGGCACGAGTCCCTACACCGCAGGCAGTATTGTGCTCTCTACCAGTATCGCCATCGGCAATCCGCGCAAGCTGTCGGTCGATGCGAGGGGCAATATTTACGTCGCCGACAATACCAACAACGTCGTCTGGTTTGTAGATGCCACCACCGGCTATATGCGCATTCTCGGCGGAACCTACGGTATGAGCACTGGCTCGACCTGCACCACGACCGACGCTGTTGGGGACAACTGCCAGGCAACTCTCGCCACCTTGAACTCCAACTTCAACATGGGCATCGGCGTCGATCTGCTGGGCAATGTCTACGTCTCCGACTCCGGGGACCGGCGCGTCCGCAAGATCTCGCTCAATAGCACCTTTCCCGCCGTCGCCTCGGGAAACTCCGACCCGCAGACGCTCATCGTCCACTTTGCCGTCGCGGACAGCCCGGCAGCCAGCTCGCCCTTCACCATTGCGGGCAGCACCGATTTCGCGGTCAGCGGTACGCCGGCCTGTACCACCAATCCAGACAACACCACCGACTGCACTCTCTCCGTCGTCTTCACCCCCACCCGTCCCGGCGCCGACGCAGCCAGTCTCCTCGTCAAATCCACGCTTGGTCAGAGCGTGGCGCTCGCTCTGAGCGGCTCCGGCATCGCATCCTCGGTTGCGCTCGATCCCGGCACCGCCGCGTCCGTTGGCAGCTCCCTCAGCGCGTCGCGCGGCATCGCTCAGGACAGCGTGGGCAATGTTTACGTCGCGGACACCGGGAACAATCGCGTGGTTGAATTTGCGGTTGGGGGCGCATCCACCGTCATTGCGGGCACGGGAACCTCCGGCTACTCCGGCGACGGCGCAGCCGCCACCGCAGCCAAGCTGGCCGCGCCGAAGGGTGTCGCCGTCACGCCGGATGGCGCGGTCTATATCGCCGACACCGGCAACAACGTCATCCGCCGCGTCGATCCCGTCACGGGCTTCATCTCCACCTTCGGCGGCGGAGCATCTGCCATCTGCGCGGCGAATAACGATCCGCTGGGCGACGGATGCCTCGCAACGTCGGCCAAGTTCTCCGCGCCTACAAGCATCGTCTCCGACGCCATCGGCAACCTCTACGTCTCCGACACCGGCAACAACGTGATTCGCGAGATCGGTGCCACGGGCTACGTCTTCCTCGTCGCTGGCGGAGCCACCCCCCCCCTCTGTGCCAGTGCTGACACCTACGGCAACGGCTGCGCTCCGACTCAGACCATATTCAACTCGCCTACCGGCCTCGCCATCGATAGCGGCAACAACCTCTATATTGCCGACACTGGCAACAACGAGGTGCGCGTGCTGACTGCAGCGACAGACCTCGTTCATGCCTTTGCCGGAACCGGTCAGTCCGGCGGTTCGGGGAACGGCGGACTTGCCACCACCGCTCAGGTCGACGGCCCCACCGGCCTCGCTCTGGACGCCGCGGCAAATCTCTACATCGCCGACACCGGAAACCACGTCATTCGCGTGGTCAACGCCTCGGGCGACATCGACACCGTCGTCGGCACACTCGGTTCCAGCGGCACGGGCACTGTCCCGGGCCTTGCCTCCGGCGTTCTGCTGAACCTGCCAGGGGCGGTCGTTTCCTCCGGCATCGGCAAGCTGAACATCCTGGACACCGGCAACAATCGCCTGGTCTCGCTGGATCGTGGCTCGGTTTCGCTGAACTTCGGTCGCACCAACGTGGGCGCTTCCAGCCCCGCCACCACCATTCAGGAGACGGGAACGGGATCTTCTACGGCTACGCTGGGCTATCCACTCTTCGTCTCTTCGGGCAGCACGGCAGTCTTTACCCTCGCCGCATACGGCACGGACGGCTGTAGTTCCAGCTCCTCCTTGCCGCAGACGCTGGCACCGGGCGTGTCCTGTGCCCTGAGCGCCCAGTTTACCCCCACGGCGATCGGCCCGATGAGCGCCACTTACACAGAATCCAACGCAACCACGGTCAACCTGCCCGCGCCCTTTATCTCCATCAGCGGCACCGGAGCAGTTCTGACCAAGACCACCCTGACGACTGCGGTCACTACACCGGCAACCGGTAACCCGCAGTACTCGATCCCCTTCGTCGTCACCGCGACGCTGCACCCGGCAGTGTGCGATCCCACTGCGCCCGACTGCACGGCCGCTGGCACTGTAACGTTCTATCTTGACGGCACTCAGGTTGGTCTTCCGGTCGCGGTCAGCAACACCGGCACCACATCGAGCAACGTCATCACCGCGTCGGCGACCATCAACGGACAGAGCGTCGGCAGCCATACTGTTGTCGCCATCTACAGTGGCGATACCTACTACGCCAGCAGCACCTCTCTCTCTCTTCCCGTCTCGGTTGCGCAGGGTTCGACGACTACCGTCGTATCGGCGACTCCCGCCATCAGCACGCAGTTCTCGGATCTCACCCTGAGCGCGCAGGTTGCGTCTTCCACCGGAACGGTTCCGACGGGCACCATCGCCTTCTACGCTGGCACAACGTTCCTCAAGAGCGTTGCTGTCGACCCCGGTACGGGAATTGCCACCGCATCGGATGTCTTCAGTGCGCCGTTAACCATAGGCAGCGATGGGAAACCCCATAAGATCATCGGAAACGTACCGACTAGCTTTGGCTTGACCGCCGGAAGCTACAACCTGACCGCCGTCTACAGCGGAGACAGCAACTTCGCCGTCTCCACCTCCGCCGGAGTTCCGCTGACTCTCAATCCCGATCCTCAGGGCTTTGCCGTCGCCCAATGCCTCACCCAAGACATCATTGATGGCTGCACTCCACCTGTCGTCGGCACCGCGCAGGGTTCGACCGCAACTGCGCTGATCTACGTCATTCCATCCAACACGCTCAACGGGACACTCTCCTTCTCCTGCACTGGCCTGCCCGCCAACTCTGTGTGTACCTTCGGTGCCACCACCAGTATCACCCAGCCCGGGGCCACTCAACTCGCGGGTTCCACACTGATCTTCACTCCAGTCGCGGGGTCCGCCGTACCGGGAGTCACCGTACCGGGAGCCGCCGTTGTGGCAGGTGCCACCGCGTTGGCCGCACTGCCACCCTCCCTCACCGTCACCCTGTGGACGGACGTCAATTCCAACGTCAACACCGCGAGCAACCGAACCCATTCCGGGTCCACAATGGCCGGTCTGCTTGGATGGCCGATGCTGCTCGGCGGCTTTGCTGGGATCTTCGGCTTCCGCAAGCGTCTGCGCCACACTCGCCTGCTCGCGGTACTCGCGCTGGTTGCCCTGCTCACAGGCAGCGCGATGGTGATGACCGGCTGCGCCAGCTCCATCAGCAACTCCGGTCTTACTCCCACGGGCACCTACATGGTCACGCTCACGGTCAACGGCCCCAATGGTCTGGTTCAGACCACAACCATTCCCTTCACGGTAGGAAAAGGCCTCACGGGCCAGATGTAGAGCGGTATTCTGGTCGCAATGCGTTGCGAATGAATCGTTTGGAGATGCCGTGTCGTCTCAGGATGACGCAAACGCCTGCGTGCGCGGGGGTGTGGAGCAGCGACCCGCCCCGGCAGCCTGCAAAGGGTGGATTTTAGCCTCCCTATCTCCCTATCGTACAGAGCCGTGACCCGTATCACAGCATTCAGTCCTGCGATCTCCTAATATCTTGCTTCGAGGAGATGGCTGATGGTCAATTGGTGCGTCAATTCCGCCTGCCGTGCAGAGTTCAAATTTCTCCAGAGCGGAGATTTTTATGCGCTGGAACGACCGGATGCGAGCCCGGAGTTTTTCTGGCTTTGCCCCGAGTGCGCATCGCAATTTGAATTGCATCTGGATGCGCAGGGCTGCGTCTCGCCGAGACTTCGAGGCGAGCGCGGGCGCGTCTATGCGCCCCCTTCCGATGTCCATCTTCGCCTTGTGGCTCATGCCGTGCAACGCGTGAAGACCGTACCGGCCAGCGAGTGTATCGAGGGTCAATACTCGGTTCCGCTTCCCTCCCATCCCTGTTTGCGACTGCACCGTTTCTAGCGGTCGGCTCCCTGGGCCACCGCATATCCGAAAGAGATGCCTCCATTGCAAACATCCGCGACCGATTCGATGCCGTCTTTCGACAGGCTGCTTATCGCCACCAACTTCTCGGCTGCGTCGCGGGCGGCCTTTCGCGCCGCCCTCGACACCTGCACTGCGCTTCGGACCAGTCTTGTTATTCTGCATGTCTTCGAGGGTGCCAGTTCCGATTCCGATGCCGTTGCGCCGAATGCGGAAGATCTGGCAGTGGAGGCGCAGAGTGCATATGAGAAGTGTCGGGACCTGCTCGAAGATCTGCGCGAGCAGGCGGAGCGAGCAGGCGTGGCCTGTGAAACCATTCTGGACAGCGGCAGCGTTACCTCGACCATTCTACAGACGATCGCGAAGAAGAAGATCGATCTGGCCATTCTGGGGACGAGCGCTCTGCACGGGCTGGAGCGCATTGTCTTCGATTCGACGACGGAGGCGGTTTTGTGTCAGGCCTCCTGCCCGGTGCTGACTGTCGGGCCTGGAGCAATGACCAGCGAGAAGGCGTTGCAGTCGGTTGGGCCGGTGGTCTTCGCAACCGACTTTGACTTCACGACAATTCATGCGATCCGCTTTGCCTCGGGCATCTCGCAGTTGACGGGATCGTCGCTGCATTGCCTCCATGTAATGCCGCGGACGTTCGAGGCCTGCTCCCAGTATCAGGCGGTGCCGACGATCATGTCCGAGGCGCTCCAGCGGCTTGCGGACGAGAGTGGGGTGGTGGTGGGGGCGCCGATCTGCGCGACCACCTATGGCAGCGAGGTCTCCTACGCGGTGGTGGACTACGCCAAGCAGCAGAAGGCGAAGATCATCGTTCTGGGGGTGCTACAGGCTTCGTTGGCGGCCTTGCGGGTGCCTTTGCATATTGTGTACCGGATCATAACGGAGGCTCCGTGCCCGGTGTTGACCATGACATTCACAGCGCCGCCGGTGCTTCCGGTTGCGACGGCCCGTCGGGCGGTCTCTGTGGTGGACTGAGTCAGCCTTGAGGGGATTGCGAGCCGGGAGTCGGCGTTTCGTGTTTCGGATGTAAAGGCGTGGGAGTAAAATCTCACGAGGCGGGCGGCATTCGCCCATTCCTGCACCGGACTCGAAACGACTTATGACGCTTGCAAGAGCTACACCCGGCGGACGGTCTCCGCGTCGCAAGATCGGCATTACCTGTTACCCCACCTATGGCGGCTCCGGCGTGGTTGCCACCGAGCTTGGCATCGAGCTGGCGGCGCGCGGCCACGAGATCCACTTCATCACCTCGTCGTTGCCCTTCCGTCTGAGCGGACGCGAGGCCAACATCTGCTTCCACGAGGTGGACCCCTACCACTACCCGTTGTTTGAACACCCGCCGTACGACCTGGCGCTGGCGACACGGATGGCCGAGGTTGCGGAGTTCTACTCGCTCGATCTGCTGCACGTCCACTACGCGATCCCGCACTCGATCTCCGCGTTGCTGGCGCGGCAGATGACGGAGAGCCGGCAGGCGGTCGCGGGTCGGCGCTACCTGCCCTTCATCACCACGCTGCATGGGACGGACATTACGCTGGTCGGCCTGGATCGCTCCTACCTGCCGATTACGCAGTTTGGGATTGAGCAGTCCGACGGCGTCACCGCCATCTCCAGTTACCTGCGCGACCACACCCGCGAGGCCTTCGGCATTGTGGGCGAGATCGAGGTGATCCACAACTTCGTCAACTGCGATGTCTATCTGCGCGACCCCGCGAAGGTGGCTGCGATGCGCCCGCGCTTCGCCGCTTCCGCGAGCGCCGGTACGCCTGCGGAAAAGCTGCTGGTCCACCTCTCGAACTTCCGCCCCGTCAAGCGGGTTCTGGATGTGGTCGAGGTCTTCGCCCGGGTCGCCCGCGTGCTGCCCGCGCGCCTGATGCTGATCGGCGACGGCCCTGACCGCTCGGCTGCCGAGCATCTTGCCCTGCGCCTCGGCGTCGCCGAGCGCATCCATTTTCTGGGCAAGCAGGACAACGTGAACGAGCTGTTGCCGCTGGCCGACCTGATGCTGATGCCCTCGGAGATGGAGTCCTTCGGGCTGGCCGCGCTGGAGGCGATGGCGTGCAGCGTCCCAAGCATTGCCACGCGGGTTGGCGGGGTTGCGGAGCTGGTCGAAGACGGGGTCAACGGCCTGCTCTTTCCGGTTGGCGATACGGAGGCGATGGGCAACGCCGCCATTGCGTTGTTGGGCGATGAAGCGCGACTGGCTGCGATGGCCGTCGCCGCGCGCAAGACCGCCAGCGACCGCTTCTGTTCCAGTCGCATCATCCCGCTCTACGAGGCATACTACGAGCGCGTGATCGCGCGCAGTCAGGCAGAGAAGCGGTGAGGGAGCGGCCCACTGCGGCTCCCGTCCGGCCTGCACTCGGCGGCAAGCGTGTTCTGATTACCCGCGCGCCGCGTCAGGCCTCGGAGCTTGCCGACCGGCTGCGTGCGCTGGGCGCGACTGCGGTCCTCATTCCCACCATCGAGATCGGGCCGCCTGCTTCGTTTGCCGCGCTGGACGTCGCGCTTGCAACCCTGGACGACTTCGACCTGGTGGTCTTTACCAGCGCCAACGCGGTCGAGGCTTTTCAGCAGCGCGCGCAGTTTCTGGCAGTTGCACCCGCGCCGCGCCGCATTGCGGTGGTCGGCCCCGCGACTGCGCGCAGGGTGGAGGCAATTGGCCTGCACGCGGACGTTGTGCCGCCTGTATTTACCGCTGAATCGCTGGCCCAGACCATCCTCCAGAGCGGGCTGCCCGGAGTGTCTGGCCAACGCATTCTGCTGGTGCTTGCGGAGCAGGCTCCGGAGACGCTGCGCTGCGCGCTGGTTGCCGCCGGTGCCCGCGTCACCGTGGCCACTGCGTATGGCAACCGCGTCCCAGAGGCATCGCTCGCGGCGGTCGCGGAACTCTTCGCCGAACCGAGCGGGCTTCCCGATGCGGTCACCTTTACCAGTTCCTCGACGGCGCGCAATCTGGTGGCGCTGATGGAGTCTGTGGGGTGTACGCTGCCCGACTCGGTTGCGCGAGTCTCCATTGGGCCGGTCACCTCACGCACCTTGCGCGAACTCGGCCTGCCACCCCATATCGAGGCAGCCGAACCCACCATCGCGGCACTGGTGGATTCTCTTACGGTTCATTTTCGTGCCAACGGCTGACAGAGGTTGTATTGTTACCATGGGGAGAAGGAAGCATCAATCCGGTGACGAGGAGAATTCCGTTCTGACTATGACAAGAGCACTTCTTACCACGAATCTTGGCGGCCTTCCGCTGGTTGCGCGGGGCAAGGTCCGCGATCTGTATGCTCTGGGCGACAATCTGCTGTTTGTTGCGACCGACCGCATCTCCGCCTTCGACCATGTGCTGGGTTCGGGCATCCCGGACAAGGGCAGGATCCTCACGCAGATTTCGGAGTTCTGGTTCGAGTTCCTCGGGGACACGGTGGCGAACCATCTTCTGGCTACCGATGCGTTGCAGATGGCCACGCAGTTGGAGCCTTATTCGGAGCAGATCTTCGGCCAGCGCATCTCTTCCGCGCGGATGGTTTCGCATCCGCTGTTTCAGGAGCAGATCGCGGGACGGAGCATGGTGGTGCGCCGCGCGCGGATGTTTCCGGTGGAGTGCGTGGTGCGCGGCTATCTTTCGGGATCGGGCTGGAAGGACTACCAGACGACGGGGTCGGTCTGCGGAGTCCCTCTGCCGAAGGGGTTGCGCGAGTCGGAGCGGCTGCCCGAGCCTGTCTTCACCCCGTCGACCAAGGACGATACGGGTGGCCACGACGAGAACATCTCCTACGCGGCGGTGGAGCGGTTGGTCGGCGCGGAGACGGCGGCGGAGTTGCGTCGGCTGACGCTCGAAATCTATGGAAAAGCGTCTGAATACGCGGCGACGAAGGGCTTGATCCTGGCCGATACGAAGTTCGAGTTTGGATGGATCGACGGTGTGGGGATGGTGCTGGCCGACGAGGTGCTGACGCCGGACTCCTCCCGCTATTGGCCAGCCGCGAGCTACGCTCGGGGGGGCGCGCAGCCCAGCTTCGACAAGCAATATGTACGCGACTATCTGGAGTCGGTTGGATGGAACAAGCAGGCCCCCGCGCCTGCGTTGCCCGATGAGGTCGTGACCCATACACGAGAGAAATATATGGAGGCGTTCCGGCTGTTGACGGGGCTGGACGGCCTGGACGCCAGGAAGAGCCGGACCGAGCCAGAAAGCATCCCACAGGGGTCGCTATGAACGTGGCGAACTGGACGAACGTGGCGGCCTGGAACTGGTTCGACTGGTTGTTGGCGGCAATTATGTCTGCTTCGGCGATACTGGCTTTTATAACCGGGCTTGTGCGCGCGGTCGCGGGACTGTTGGGGATCGTCGTTGGATTGGAAATAGCGAATTGGTCCTATATCGCCGTCGGGGACCGGATTCGGGACCAGGGCTGGATTCCGACGGAGTTCATGGCGCGTATCGTCGCCTATCTGGCGATCGTATCGCTCGCGGTGGTGGTGTCCGAGGTTGTTGGCCGGGTCATGCGCAAGTCGCTGCGGGTCATTGGGGCAGGTTGGATCGACCGCCTACTCGGTGCGGTGTTTGGATTCGCCCGGGGCAGCCTGATCGGGGTCATTCTGCTGATCGCCGCCGCGGCGTTTGCGCCGAAGTCGGATGTCGTCGCCAGCTCGGTTCTCAGACCCTATTTATTTACCGTTGTGAGTAATGTATCCTTCCTCATACCGAATTATTTTCAGCAACGGATTCTATGACGGCGCGTTGGATTTCGAGCGGAGTTCGCCGCACTGGATCAATCTGCATGGAGTGGTCTACAGTAGGGATTCATCTTGTACCGGCCAGCAAGCGAGGTTAGACTCTTGAAGCGTGAATTGGACTCCCTGATCACACAGATGCACAGTGCGGGCATCTCCTATACGGATGCCATACGACAGTTTAAAAAACGCTACATTCTGGAAGTGCTGGCGCATCACAAGGGAAACCAGTGCAAGGCTGCGACCGAGCTGGGGATGCATCGCAATACCCTCAGCCGCACGCTGGCGGAACTCGAACTGAACTCCGCGCAGATTCGCAATGGGATGCGTCGGCCTGTGATGAGCGAGCGTCCGGCGATGGGCCAGCAACACCTGGCGATGGGCCTGCGACCGCGAATGCAGATTGCGGTGAACCGGCGGCAGGCCTAAACCGCGGAAGCGGGGAACCGACGGGGCGGCGGACGGTCAGGGAAGTTTACCGTCCCGCGGCACGGTTTGCGACGGGTCACGTCTAAGATAGCAGTAGATGGTATTCCCAATACATCTTCGCGGACCGCGGAATGGGCGATGGCTGGGCGCGTGGCTGCTCGGCTGCCTTGTGCTGGCCAATTCCGCTATGGCAACACCGGCGCAGGCTCCGACAACACCGGTTCAGGCGGAGCCTGGTCAAGCGAAGTCGGCGCAGGATGCGCCTGCGCAGCCAGTGCAAGGGGCGGCGGGAGCTGCAACCGCAGGGACGGCCGTCGGTCCGCATCCGGCGCAGGCAGCGCCCAGCAAGCGGCACACGCGGGAGGCGGAGGATGCCTATCTGGCGGGTGCAAAGAAGCTGCAGCAGGACAATCTGGACGGCGCTGAGCGCGAGTTTCTGCGCGCGCAGAAGCTGGACCCGGAGAACCGCGATTATGCCATCGCCATTACGGTGGCGCGGGAGCACCGGGTGACAGAACTGGTGCAGCAATCGAGCAAGCAGAGGCTGGCGGGGAACCAGGCGCAGGCGGAGAAGTTGCTCTCCGAGGCGCAGGCCATCGATCCTCAGAATCCCCTCGTGATCGAGCACAGTCGGGCGTCCTTCGGGTCGAGCGCGAGTGCGGTTGGAGCGGCGGAGACAGCTTCGGGTCAAGTCGCGGGAAGGTCTGGCGACGCAGCCAGCAGCACGGAGACAAGCCCACTGACGGACCGCGCCGCAATGCTCTCCGGCGATACAGTGCGGGAGCCTTGGAGCATCCAGGCGCCAGTGCTGGCGGGCGCAATTCTTCTCGCTCCGTCCGATGCGGTCAGGAGCTTTCATCAGCACGGAGTCTCCACGAACGTGCTTCGCGACGTGGAAGCGGCCTACGGCATTCGCGCGGTCATCGAAGATACCGTGGAGCGAAAAGACCTGCGCTTCGACCTGGAGAAGGTGGACTACCAACAGGCCATGACGGTGTTGATGGAGATGGCCCATGTCTTCGCCGTGCCGCTGGACGAGACCAGCGTACTGATCGCAAAGGATACGCCGCAGAACCGCCAGCGCCTGGAGCGCAAGTTGGAGGAGACGATCTATCTGCCGGGGTCCACGACGGCGCAGATCAACGAACTGACGAATGTAGTGCGCAATATCTTCGATGTGAAGCAGGCGACCGCCCAGGCAGCCGCCGGAAGCATCGTGGTGCGCGCTCCTCAAAATGTTCTTGCGCCGATGAACCGGGTCATCACGGACCTGATCGACAGCGGCGGCGAGGTGCTGGTCGAGGTGAAGATGTACGAGGTGGATACGACGCGTACGAACAACGTCGGGGCCAGCATCCCCACCCAGGCTGGGGTCTACAACGTGGACCAGGCAGCGACGTCTCTGGTGAATGCAAACCAGTCGCTGGTTCAGGAGGGCATCTCGCAGGGCCTGATTAGTCCGACGGCCAGCACTCTTACAATCGCGGAGGAACTGATCGCATCGGGCCTGGTGCAGAGCACTCTGCTGGCGAGCACGGTCGGGGTCTTCGGTGGCGGAACCATGTTGACGGGCATTACGGAGACAGGCAATGTCGCGTTCAATCTGGGACTGAATTCGACCGACACGCGAGCGCTCGACGATGTGCAGATGAGGGTGGGAGACTGGCAGCAGGCAACCTTCCGCGAGGGGACGCGTTACCCGATCGTGACATCGACCTATAGCTCGGGGGTGTCGTCGTCGGCGACGTCTGCGCTGAGCAATACATCGATCAACGGAGTCAACGTTGGCAGCCTGCTTTCACAGTATGCGGGCGGACTGAATGAGACGGTTCCGCAGGTGACCTATGAGGACCTCGGCGTGACCCTGAGTACGACTCCCGTGATCCAGAAATCGGGACGGGTCAATCTGCTGATGGATATGAAGATCGAGGCTCTATCGGGTAGCACTAGCGACGGCAACCCCATTCTGGACGACCGGGAGTTCAAATCGGACATCACGGTGGGGGAGGGGGAGAGCGTACTGATGGTGAGCAATGTGAGCCGTACCGAGACGGCTGCGATGGCAGGAATCCCCGGTCTGAGCGAGTTGCCTGGCTTCCAGACACCTACTTCAGCGACCCTGGAGAAGGACACCGACCAGCTCGTCCTGGTGGTGACGCCGCATATCGTGCGACGGCGCTCCGATATGGTTGCTGGCCCGCGAATTCTGGTGCGAGCGCAGCCGACAGATTAGAGCTGTGCCCGACTGCCGTGGACCGGAAGACCCTGCGGGATTCGGTCGAGACCACAATTTCCCCACCCCGGCCAACCAAGTTCCCAACCTTAATAGCTTCTACAAAACTCTACGGGTGCCAGCCGAACTGCAATACACCCCGTTCATTCGCTACACTGGAAGTCCATGTCTACACCCTCCAATCCCCTGAAGGCCGTCCGAGGCACGCGCGACCTGCTGCCGCCCGAGACCGCCCTCTGGAATCGCGTCGAATCCATCGCCCGCGCGGTCTTCTCCCGCTACGGCTTCGGCGAGATTCGCACGCCCATCTTCGAGGACACCAGTCTCTTCGCCCGCGGCGTAGGCGAAGAGACCGACATCGTCTCCAAGGAGATGTACACCTGGGAAGACCGCGCGCGCGCGCAGTCGGAGAAGGCGCAGAGCCTGACGCTCCGCCCGGAGAACACCGCCGGAGTCGTCCGCGCCTACATCGAGCACAAGCTGGGCGATACGGGGCAGCTCCAGAAGCTCTACTACATCGGGCCGCAATTTCGCAGGGAACGTCCGCAGCGCGGTCGCTACCGCCAGTTCTGGCAGATCGGAGCCGAAGTGCTCGGCCCCACGACCTCCGGCTCTGAATCCCCCCTGCGCGACGCCGAAGTCCTGGAGATGCTGGCGACGCTGCTCGACGAACTGGGCGTAAAAAATTGGCAGCTAGCCCTGAACTCCGTCGGCTCCACCGAGGACCGCAAGCGCTACAACGCCGCTCTGCGCGAAGCCCTCGCTCCCATCAAGTCGCAGCTCTGCCCGGACAACCAGCGCCGCGCCGAGACCAATCCGCTGCGCGTTCTGGACTCGAAAGAGCCAGCCGATCAGGCGCTGATCGACACACTGCCCAAGATTGCGGACTACCTCGATGAGGCCAGCCGCAACCACTTCGCCCAGGTCTGCGCAGCACTCGACTCCTGCACCGTCCCCTACGTTATCAACCCGCGTCTCGTTCGCGGCCTCGACTACTACACCCGCACCACCTTTGAGTTCACCGTACCCGACGGCAGCGGCCTGGGCACGCAGAACGCGCTGCTCGGCGGCGGCCGCTACGACGGCCTCTCCGAGATGCTCGGCGGCCCGCGCGCCCCCGGCATCGGCTTCGCCATCGGCGAAGACCGCCTCATCCTCACCCTGCAAGCTCAAGCCGAAGCCCCGGCCATCGAACCTCGAACCTTGAACCTTGAACCTCCCAAACTCGACGCCTACATCGCACCGATGGGCACCGAACGCAACGCAGCCGCCCTCGCCCTCGCCCGCGAACTCCGGCGTGCCGGTTTATCCGTCGAGGTGGGCGACGGGAGCTTCCGCCTCAAAAAATCCTTCGAGGCGGCAGATAAAGTCGCGCGGCACATTATCATTTTGGGCGAAGATGAAGTGAAGTCCGGTATTCTGACGGTAAAGTCGTTCGCAACCGGGGATCAGTTCAAGATAGTATCCGAAGAGATTGCATCCCGACTCTGCACTGCAAAGCAGGAATAAGGCTGTGAACGGACAGTGAGATAAGGTGATTATGGGAAAGTTGTATTACGGTGACAATATCGACATCCTGCGTCGAAAGATTGAGAGCAACTCTGTCGATGTCTGCTATATCGATCCTCCGTTCAACTCACAAAGAAACTATAATCAGATCTACAACAATATTGGCGCAGAGGATCGCGCTCAGGCTCAGGCGTTTCTTGATACATGGGTATGGGATGAGCGTGCGGACGTAGGATTTCATGAAGTAGTTCAAAATGCGAATGGCATATTCCAACCCCAACTTGTCGAGCTAATCAAGGGACTCAGAGGCGTACTCCACGAAGGGAGCCTGCTTGCCTATTTAGTCAGTCTCTCGCTTCGGATTACGGAGATTCACCGTGTCCTGAAGACAACTGGGACGTTCTTCCTTCATTGCGACCCGACCTCCAGCCATTATCTTAAAATTGTCTTGGACGCCATCTTCTGCGGCAGCAATCAGGGAGACTTTCGCAACGAAATTATTTGGAACTACGAGTCGGGCGGCAGATCGAAGAAAGACTTTGGCAGGAAGCACGACGTTATTCTTCGCTACACCAAATCTCCCAACTGGGTCTTCAATGCGGATTCGATCTTGCTGGACAGATCGTTAGCCCGAAAGAACCACATGAAGAGGGGAGTCGATCCAGACGGTCGCGTCTTTCATTCTATTAAAAGCGCGGGAAAAATCTATAAATACTATGACGATCAAGGCGTAATTCCGTCCGATGTCTGGTCGGACATCAGCCATCTTCAACAAAAAGACCCTGAACGCATGGGCTATCCGACGCAGAAACCCGAAGCATTGCTGGAACGGATACTCCTCTCCGCATGTCCTCCAGGCGGAGTGGTATTGGACGCATACTGTGGCTGTGGAACTACCGTTGTTGCGGCTGAGAAGCTGGGCATGAGTTGGACGGGAATCGACATTACCTACCAGTCGATTTCTCTGATTTTAAAGAGGCTTGAGGAACGATTCAAAGAGGCTCCGCCCGAGATCCAGCTAGATGGAGTGCCACAAGATCTGGATTCCGCCCGGGCCTTGGCGAACAAATCGGATGATCGACTTAGAAAAGAGTTTGAGAAGTGGGCGGTGCTTACATACACGTCAAATCGCGCAATTATCAACGAGAAGAAGGGCGCGGATGCTGGAGTTGATGCGATCGCGTACTTCCAAACATCGCGTCTGGAATCCGCGAAGATCATCTTTCAGGTCAAGTCGGGAAATGTGAAGCGAGGCGATATTGCAACGCTTCGGGGTGACATGCAAAGGGAAGAGGCCCCGTTAGCCGTTCTGATTACGCTTGCCCCGCCTACGTCAGTTATGGTGTCGGAGGCAAAGGCCGCCGGACAGTATACCCATGAGAGCATGGGGCGTAACTATGATCGCATCAGCATTGTGACCGTAGAAGACATCGTAAACAATGGCAAGCGACTCGATATTCCAATGAGCCTCGATGTGCTGAAGACGGCGCAAAGTCTGCTCAATGAGAGCCAGTTAAGTCTGTTGGAATAGACGATCTGCGAAGACTACTCTGCGGCAGTGCGTCTAGATGAGGATTTCGTACAATAGAGGAACTGTGACATTAGACTTTTTGGGTAGTCTGCAACGGACCGGGATGTGTGGCGAGCTTCGCGCGGATGACGCGGGGCGGAATGTCGTTCTGATGGGCTGGGTGAACCGGCGGCGCGACCACGGCAATCTGATCTTCCTCGACGTGCGTGACCGCACCGGAATCACGCAGGTCGTTCTCGATAAAGAGAAGAGTGGCGACGCCCACGCGAAGGCCGAGGCATCGCGCTCGGAGTACGTCGTCGCGGTCAAGGGACGGGTGCGTCGGCGCGAGGCGGGCCTGGAGAACCCCAACATGCCCACCGGCGAGATCGAGGTCGTCGCCCACGAGCTGCTGCTGCTGAACGAGTCCAAGACGCCGCCGTTCTCGCCCGCCGAAGAGGCCATCGCCAACGAAGAAGTTCGGCTGAAGTACCGCTACCTCGACCTGCGACGGGCGGAGATGCAGAAGAACTTTGCGCTGCGCAGCCGCGTTGCGATGGCGATCCGCAACTTCCTCGTCGCCGAGGGCTTTCTGGAGATCGAGACGCCGTTCATGACGCGTTCGACGCCAGAGGGCGCGCGGGATTACCTCGTCCCCAGCCGCGTTCATGCGGGGACGTTCTATGCTCTGCCGCAGTCGCCGCAGATCTTCAAACAGATCCTGATGATCTCTGGCTTCGACAAGTACTTCCAGATCGCCCGCTGCTTCCGCGACGAGGACCTGCGCGCCGACCGCCAGCCGGAGTTCACCCAGATCGATCTGGAGATGAGCTTCCCGCAGATGGAGACGATCTTCCGCACGGTCGAGGGCTTCCTGACGGCGGCGTTTGCGGCGGCGGACGTCGCGCTCACCCCGCCGTTTGTGCGCATGACCTACGACGAGGCGATCAAGAACTACGGCATCGACAAGCCGGACATGCGCCTGCCCGCGATGGTCTCGCTCAGCGACCTGCTGCCCGCCGAACTGCGCGCTACGCTCAAGATCGAGCAGGAACTTCCCGTCCTCGGCTTCGTCATCCCCGGTGTCGGAGAGCTGAGCGGAACCGAGCGCAAGAAGCTGCTGAGCGAAGTTCGCGCGGGTTTTGGAGATTGCGGCCTTGATCTTCTCGATGTCGCTCGTCTGCGAACCAACGCGGACTTCGTGCCGCTGGCCGATGCAATCTCCGCCGCGCTCGCTGCGGGGTTGGGTGTCGATGCGCTCCGCCCGGACGATCTTGTCACCGTGGTTACGCCGAAGCTGGGAACGCCTGCTCTGTGGAACTTCGATCCGCAGTGGATCTGGAAGCGCGTCGGCGCGCTGCGGTTGCAGCTTGGCGCAAAGTACGCCGACAAGCACAGGCTCTTCGAGCAGACGGGAACCGCCGCCGACTTCAAATTCTGTTGGGTTACGGACTTCCCGATGTACGAGTGGAACGAGGAGACCAAAACCTGGGACGCCGCGCACCATCCCTTCACCTCGCCGCATGAGGACGACATCCAGGCTGGCCGACTGACCAGCGACAAGGGCGCGGTGCGCGCGCTGGCCTACGACATCGTGCTCAACGGCACGGAGCTTGGCTCAGGTTCGATCCGTATCCACCGCAAGGATGTGCAGGCCGAGATCTTCCGCTCCCTCGGCATGTCTGACGAAGAGGCGCACGAGCGATTCGGCTTCTTCCTCGACGCGTTGGAGTACGGCACGCCTCCGCATGGCGGCATCGCTCTGGGCCTGGACCGCATCGTCATGATCCTGGCCGGCGCCACCAGCCTGCGCGAGGTCATCGCCTTCCCCAAGACCGCCAAGGCCATCGACCTCATGGTCGACGCGCCCACCCCGGTCAGCGACCTCCAACTCCGCGACCTCCACCTGCGCACCGTTACCCGCGGCTAGGCGCGCAACCAGTTCTCAATCTTCAGCCCTTTTATGCGTTTGAACTCGCTCACGTTGTCGGTCACCAGAATCGCATCGAGCGCGAGGGCGTGCGCCGCGATCAGCATATCGTTCTGGCCGATCACTTGTCCTCTGCGCTCCAGATCGGCGCGCAATGTCGCATATGCTTCGTCCGCGCCTGCTGAAAGCGAGGCAACCTCAACCGTAGCGAGCGCCTGCTCCACTCTCCTCGCCAGAGGAATCGATCCCTTCTTTACTACACCGTAATGCATCTCGCAGGCCACAATGATGCTGGTCAGTAGTCTCGAAGCAGGATCAGCTTCCATGCGCTTGAAGACTTGGGCGGCGCTGCCGCGCGGATTGCGCATGATGTCAGATAGGATGTTGGAGTCAAGTAGATATGTAAGCATCAGAGATCGAACGGCTCCGGAGGATAGTCCTTGATCTCCGGCATCGCGTCCTTTTCATCCAGCGGTTCCCAGGAGTCCAGCAGTTCCGTCATTGTCAACTTCTTTATGGGTTCTACAATCAGCCTGCCCTTGCGGTCGCGGGAGATGGTGGCTTCGTTCCCCGGCAGGGCAAACTCGCGTGGAATGCGGATCGCCTGACTCCTTCCATTGCGGAAGAGTCGGACAGAACGGCTTTGTGTCGCACTTCCCATCGCAGTCCACCTCGTATCACAGTATATGCCGTGGCATAGGCCAATACAAGGTCGAAACCAGGAGATCAGGAGATACGGATGACCGCGATTCGCCCCTAATTCATCCACCGCTTGTCGTTCGGGTCCTTCTTCGCATCCGGCTCGACGTACCGCCCCTCTTCGTCGAAGTGGATTTTGCGGCCCTGCTTGCCCATGTAGACCTCGAACTTCCGTGCCGCCCGCCGCCGTTTGGCGCGGTAGTACGCGTTGCGCAGTCCAAAGTACTGTTCGCCAAAGCCGAACGCCATCCCCCGACGCGGCGCGTAGCCAACGTACAGCCAGCCGCACAGCGCGCCCGATAGCTGCAGCAGCGCGCCGAATGCATTGTCGTCCTTCAGCAGAAGGGCGACCGCAATCAGAATGTAGATTGCCACCATGTACTTGGCGCGGATGCGCACGACAAAGAAGAGCAGAAACTCCTGGTCGCCGAAGCGCATGGCGATGGCGATCAGCAGGCCGAAGATCCCCGCCCAGGCCCCGTTGGCGATGGAATACGGACTGAGGTGCAGCAGATGCGTGAACGAGATCGCCGAGGCGACCAGCGCGCCGCCGATGGCCGACGTGAAGTAAAGCTCCGCCAGCCAGCGACTGCCGTATGCGCCCTCCAGCATCGAACCAAGAAACCACAAAGTCAACATCCCAAACAGGATGTCGAGCAGGCCGAAGTGAAGGAAGCAGTAGGTGACAAGCTGCCAGATCGCGCCATGCGCCACGGCGATCGGCTGTAGCAGAAGAGAGCCGAGCAGCAGACTGGCCAGTCCCGGCGTGAGCCATTGCAGCACAGCGATGGCGAAAAAGGCCGACCCGTTGAGGATCACCAGTTTACGAACCGCCCCTGCAAATGGCGGGAAGGTCATCGAGATTGGGCTGGAGCGCGGCATGGGGCCTCTCGTTTCCTCTCCATTTCACCACATCTTGGGCAATTCTCTCGCTCGCTACCGGTTGAGACTAAATGGTTCTGCAAATCGTATGCTTGACGTACCGGCGGGCGACTACTAAAACTATGCAAGGCGGGTGTGCCGTTGCGTGTCCCAGGGCGCGGGTTCTGGGAGGGTGACGCAAAGTGGCCGATGGGGCATCCCAGCGGTCGAAATCAACTTCTAAGCTGCGGAGGCTTCTACTATGGCTGTTGTCTGTCCCGAATGCGATAACCTTATCCCAGTCGATCCCGAAGAAGTCGAAGAGGGAGAGACCGTGCAGTGCGATGAATGCGGGATTGTGCTGGAAGTGGTCTCTGTCGAGCCGCTGGAGTTTGCTCCCGTCGACGAGCTCCGTTACGACGATGAGGACGATGTCCTAGACATCGACGAAGACGATGAGTGACAGGGCGCATGCACTGGGGAGCGCGTCCCCCTGGCCGCGTATAGTTGCATCTATGATGCGACTCACTCGTCCTGCAAGTCCGTTCGGCCGCCTTGCCCGCGGGACCACTCTCTTGTGCTGTCTGGCTGCGGGGGCATCGCTTGCTCTGTCGGCCCCCTTGCTGCTCGCGCAACAGCAGGCGCAGCGCGTGGTGCAGGGCAAGGTGGCTGATAAGTCCGGCGCTGGACTGAAGGGCGCCACCGTCTTTCTCAAGGACAGCCACACCCTCTCGGTCAAGAGCTACATCGCAAGCGACGACGGCTCCTACCGCTTCGGCCAACTGGCGCAGAACACCGACTACCAGATCTGGGCGGAGATGGCTGGCAAAAAGAGCGCGGTCAAGAACATCAGCTCCTTCGACACCCGGGCCGAGTTCAATATCACGCTCAAGATCGACACGGGCAAGTAACCGCGTCCGCGCGTCCCCACCGTCACATCCTGTGCCCCTCGCGCCTGCCTCGTAAACCGCGGCCCGCGCGTGGTAGATTTGCAGATGTCGCCCATGCTCCGCGCTTCTGGGCCGGGACTTCCATGTCGCACTTCAGTCGCATCTTTCGGCGCTCGGTCCTCTGCCTACTGGGCACGATCTGCGGCATCTGCGCCGCGCAGCAGTTCGTCAACCTGCCTCAGGTGCAGCCGACCGGCGGCCGGGTCACCAGCTTGCTGGCCGGAAGCTTCCAGAATCCGGCCAGTGGGGCGGACTTTCTGTACGTCAACGCCGCCACGGACAACGGCTGTACACCCCCCGCTACCACCTGCGTCCTGGCCGGGACAGATCTGTATGCGCAAGGCTACACGGCCCAGGGAAAGAACCAGATCCTCTTCAATGGGGCCACGAATGTCGTCGCAGCGCTGGGCAACTTCGCCGGGAGTCAGAATACCGACTTCGCCTTCGCAGTCTCCGGCGTCGGCAGCTACAACCTGTGCGTCTACTACGGCACCGGCGCTCTGGGGAGCAGTAACAGCCTTACCAGCTCCTACATTGGAGGCAACGCCTATCCTCCGGTGCCTGGGAATGGGAGCAGTTGCATCCAGTTGCCAGTGCAACCCCAGGTCCTGAATCCGCCCAACTTCAGCGCCATCGTCCCATACCCCTTCACCACAGGATCTTCACCGCAACTGCTTGTGGAAGACAGCGCCAACGATGTGCTCTATTGCGTCGCCGTCGGCCCGACTGGAATGAATATCCAGTTCATCCTGCATCTGACCCTTGGGCCAGTACAGTTTGGGCCAGGTCCCATCTATGTTGGCGACTTCAACGGCAACGGCTACACCGACTTCATCCTCAACAACCAGACCAACCACACGGCTACGGTCTTCTTCGGCAGCACGAACCAGTATGGCCTCCCGGTGTTTACATGGTATACGACCTACAGCTTCGACAAGGGCGTCTACTCCATGCTGCTACAGGACATGGACGGCGATGGCCACCCCGACATGGTGGTGGAGGGCAGCGACGGCTCCATCGAGATTCACCATGGGAACCTTGACGGCACATTCGTTCAGGCAAGCGAAGGCGGCACGGGGAGCGGCAACTCACTCACCGGCGACGGCGGTCGCCTGGCCGCCATCGATCCCAACACCCTGAACATCCTCACCACTACGCCCATCGGACTCAGCGTCCTGACAGATCCGAGCCACACCCGGAACTATTCGCTGAAGAACATCTACAACATCGGCCCGGGCCGTTCGTCTTTTGCTCTGTCGACCTTCTTCAACAGCGGCAACCTTGGCCTGGCCGTCGATTCTCCCGAAGGCGTCGCCATCGTCTCGGGCAATGCCGACGGCAGCTTTCAGACCTCCAACGCATACTCAACCCTGGCCCCGGCGCTGGGCACAACCGTTGGCCAGTTCAGGGACACTGCGATCAACCCCAGCGACTGCCTCGACGTTGTGGCCGCCACCGGTTCAAACGGATCTCCCGTTCAGGGGCAGTTGCTCATCGGCAACAGCACCAACGGCAAGTGCGATGGCACGTTCACCACGGCCCCCACTCCAACCAACACCACCGGCAACCCCAGCGGCATTCCCAGCAACCTCTGGTCGAACATCCTCTCCGGCCAGTTCAACGGTGAACCCAACACCGACATCGCCTACTCACTCACCGGCCTCCCCCTGCCCACCACAGGCTCCGGCCTTTATATCCAGTATGGCAACGGCGACGGTACGTTCAATCCTCCCGTCGCCGTTACCGGTGAGTCGAGTGGAAATACCTTATATGGCGACAGCCTAGTATGCGACCTCCAGAACATTTCCCTCGGGGCCATCGCCGAGGACATTGTCAATGCCGATGCAAATGGCGACGAAACACTGCTGGCCCCGAGCGGAATCAGTACTTCCGGAGCATTCAACCTCGGGCTGAATGAACCGGGAAGCGGCCTCGACTTCAACCAGGTGGCGGAGGGCTTCTTCAAGTTGGGGGTTGTGCATCTGGGCGGTCCGGATCTCGTCTTTCAGAGTGGCGCGCAACTGGTTCCATACAAGAACAACGACTACACCGGCAATAACTTCACGCCATTGCCCGCGCTCACCGGCACGCCGCCCTTGTCCCAACTGGTGCCCGCAAAGGTGCTGCTGACGGATATGGACGGCGACGGCAATAGCGACGTCGTCGCCCTCTATCACAACACCGCCTCCGACCCGGCGAATCCCAGCGCCAGCACGCCGAACTGGTTGTACATCTGGTGGGGCATCGGCGACGGCACCTTCAACCCGACGCCATACACCCTCCAGCTCGACCGCAACTACTACCTCGCCGCCGTGGCGGATATGAATGGCGACGGTCTGCCCGACATCGTGCTCAGCGATGGGTATTTGGTCGGCATCCTCTACAATCAGGGCGGCAGGGGGCAGGGTCAGTTCGTGAGCGACTGTGGCAGCATCTGTCAGAAAGAGGCGCACTTTCTGGCAGGGCAGGGGATCAACTCGCTCTCGCTGGTGAAGCTGAACGGCGTGGGAACGCCCAGCCTGATCGTCGCCAACGGCGGCGCAACCATCTCCAACGCCATCGCTCTGGGCGGCACGACGAAGTCCTCGCTCACCCTCACGCCCAACCCGTCGGACATCGACACCGGCGGCATTACCGTGCTACGGAACTACATCACCAGCCAGTCGGTGACGGGGACGCTCACCTCGAACCCGACCCCCAGCAACATCGGGGCGCCCTTCACCATGACCGCGACATTCAGCTCGAGCCTTGGAGTAGCGGAACCCACTGGCACGGTGACGTTCTACTTCAACGCAACCGTGGTGACAGGCTGCGCGCCAGTTGTCCTCACGCAAGGCGCAACCTCCTCCACCGCATCCTGCGTCGTCCCGGCTGGAGTCACCACCGCGGCCGGCACATTCCCGATCAGCGCCGTCTACAGCGGCGACAGCAACAACTCACCGTTTACCGCCAGTGCCAATCAGACCATTGCGACCGACCCGACCACTACCACGCTCTTCCTCTGCATCGGCCCGACCCAGTCGTGCCAGTCGGTGGGCATCGTCAGCCCGACACCGCCGTATATAGCAAACCTGTCGATGATCTACGGTCAGACCTTCAACGGCGTCACTTCAGTCACCGCCAGCAACCCAAGCACGCTACTCGGTACAACTGTCTTGAACGATGTGTACAACGGAGTGCAACTCCCTCCGCTCTGTACTCTACAGACCTTGTCCATGAACCCGTGCCCGCCGAGCGTGGGAACGGGGACGCAGGCAGGCGTCAATGTATTCACCTCGTCGTATGTTCCCGGAACACAGGACGCGATCAATGGCCCATCGACCTCGCCATCCGTCACCATCACGGTCACTCGCGATACTGTGATGGCGACGGTCGTTGGCTCGCCAAGCGCTGTGCCGGTGGGCCAGCCCGTCACCCTCACCGCGACGCTGGCCGGAGTCAACGCACCGCTGGGAACCGCCGCCTCGCCCGTTGGCTACTACCTGCCGCCGTCTGGCACGGTCGTCTTCATGGAGGGGGGCACGGCGTTGACATGCAACTCCGCTGCGACTCTGGTCCCCAGCGCCACGGGCGTGAACAGCACAGCCACCTGCACCACCTCGGCGTTGCCGGTGGGGACGGACGCAGTCACGGTGAGCTATGGGGGCGACCTGGACTTCCAGCCAACGACCTCCGCCACCGCGTTCAACCAGACCATCACGCCGCTGGTCGCGCCCAGCTTCAGCCTCGCCGCAACCCCCAACCCGGTGAGCGTCGGCGTGGGCTATGACGCAGTCCTGACGGTGACAGTGACGCCACAGAACGGCTTCAGCGAGGGAGTGAGTCTGGCCTGCGGCGCTCTGCCCAGCGAGGCGACCTGCATCTTCACCTCTGCGGCAGTCGCACCGGGTGGCGGCACCAGCACGCTGTTTGTGCAGACGACGTCTCCGCATGGCTGCGGTACGTCGCAGCCGTACTTCGTGGGCGGCAACGGCGGCGGGCCGGGGCTGGTTCCGCTGGCCCTGCCTGCGCTGGCGGGGCTGATCGCGATCTTTATTCCCGGCAAGCGCCGCTGGCTGCGTGCGCTGCTGGCCGTGTCGGTGACAGCGGGGTTCCTGTCGATTGCGGGATGCGGCAACTGCACCGATCTGGGCACGCGTCCGGCGACCTACACCTTCCAGGTAATCGGCACCTCCACGACTACGGGCGAGATCCAGTCGCAGACTGTGACGCTCAACGTCACAATATAGCGGGACAGCAAGCAGCCGAGTCCCACCCTGGGGCCAAACGGACGGGAACAACGGGCCATAGTTACGCGTAACAATGCCGGACGAATCTTTGGTAACTGAGCGTGGATTGGGGCTTTTAGCGGTGGATATGTTGTCCAGACGGAACTAGACTTTGGATGCAGGAGTTATAGGGCAAGCCCAGCAGAGACAGCCTTTCCATCACACGATCTGGCGTTCTTCACTGTCGCGGCTCTCCTTTTGCAGGATCTGTCTTCTTGTCTTCGGCCCCGAGGTCTATCGTGAATTTCTTCAAGCCCGTGAATCCCATCCATGTTCTTCTCTTCGCGGGGGTGCTTGCAGTCCCTGCCATCTCTGCCCATGCCACACCGATTACCTACGACCTGACTGGACTGTCTACTTCTGCCGGAAGTCTTACGGGAACCGTCACCATCGACAGCTCCACCGGTCTGGTGACCGCCGCCAACATCCTGTTCAACGATGCGGCCGCCGGCAACCCCGTTTTCACGAACATAGGAAGCCCGAATACCTATAACGGGCTGGGGCAGGATTACATCTCCGGCCCCAGCGACAGCCCGCTGAATTACGGCGGGCAGATCGCTCTGTACTACGATACGGCGAATATTGGAACGGGCAATTTAGGCATCTGTCTTGCCGTCGGACTGTGTGGGACGGAGTCCAATGTCGCCTCGTATGCGCAGGTTTACGTCAGCAATGGGACTGGCGGCCCGTTCGATATTACCAGCGGCTCCCTGGATCCGGCACCGTACAACCCGCCGCCCGCCGTCACCCCGGAGCCTTCGTCGCTCCTGCTGCTCGGTACCGGCATTCTCGGCGTGGCAGGCGTTGCGCGGCGCAGGTTCCGCAAGGCCTGAGGGCGCACACAGTTCGGTCGCTACAAACGGGACTCCATCGGGAGTCCCAATTTGTTTGCGTCTCGCAAGTATGATGGAAGCACACAATATGGTCGCCCGATCCGCACATCCCTCCGCCCACGATTTTCTCAAGTTGAGCCGCGAACACACGCTTGTCCCCGTATACCGCACGCTGACGGCGGACCTTGAGACGCCCGTCTCCGCGTTTCTGCGGATTGCGGGCGATGAGTCGGAGGCGTTTCTACTGGAGTCGGTCGAGGGCGGCGAACACGTTGGACGCTATACGTTCATCGGCATCGAGCCGTACAAGAAGATCGTGTCGCGGGGGAGTTCGATTACGGTCGAAGAAGGCGGCAAGCGACGCACCTTCGACGGCGACATCTTCGCCGAGTTGAAGAGCGCACTCGGCGGCCACACTCCGGCGCGGCTGCCGGGACTGCCTCCGTTCACCGCAGGCGCGGTCGGCTTCTTCAGTTACGATGTCGTCCGCCAGATTGAGCGTCTGCCGTCGCTGGCCAAGGACGAGCTTGGGGTCCCCGACGCGTGCCTCATGTTCTTCGATCAGGTACTGGCCTTCGACCATGTGAAGAAAGAGATTCTCCTGATCGTTACGGCGGACCTGACGCGCGAGAGGGCCGCTGCGAGGTCTGCTGGCAAGACCGCGGCGCAGCGGGCGCAGGCAGCGTATGCCCGCGCGGTGAAGCGGCTCGACCGCTTGCAGAAGCGCCTCGCCCATGCGCTGCCCAAGCCGGGTAAACCGCGCGGCGGCGTCAAGCCATCCGCTCTGAAGCTGCGCGCGCGCACCTCGAAGCCCGCGTTTCTGAAGTCCGTGCTGCGCGCGAAGGAGTACATCGCATCGGGCGACGTCTTCCAATGCGTTCTCTCGCAGCGGTTCGATTGCGTTCCCGAGGTGGATGCATTCGATGTCTACCGCTCGCTGCGGATTGTGAATCCGTCGCCATACATGTACTTTTTGCGCTTCGGGATGGGGCCTGCGGCAACGGCAGAAGACTCACGGAAGAAGACGAAGGCTTCCGTCGCGCACATCGTCGGCTCGTCGCCGGAGCTGCTGGTGCGGGTGCATGGGCGCACCGTGGAGTACAGGCCGATCGCGGGAACACGGCCTCGCTCGGCCGACGAGGTGGAAGACCGCGCGCTGGAGGCCGATCTGCGTGCCGACGGGAAGGAGGTCGCCGAACATGTGATGCTGGTCGATCTGGGACGCAACGATGTAGGACGGGTCAGCGAGTACGGCTCGGTGAAGGTCAAGGACCTGATGTTCGTGGAGCGCTACAGCCATGTGATGCACCTGGTCAGCTCACTCGAAGGAAAGCTGAAGCCGGAGTTGGAGGGGATCGATGCGTTCCGCGCCTGCTTCCCGGCGGGGACGCTGAGCGGCGCGCCCAAGATCCGCGCAATGGAGATTATTGAGGAGCTGGAACCGACGCGGCGCGGCGTCTACGGCGGCTCGATTCTATACGCGGACTTCAGCGGCAATCTGGACTCGTGCATCGCGATCCGTACGCTGTTCATGGACGGCGAGCGGGGGTACATCCAGGCAGGCGCGGGGATCGTCGCCGACTCCATAGCGGAGAACGAGTTCGTCGAGTGTGGAAACAAAGCGCGCGCCGTGGTCCGCGCAATCGAGCGCGCGCGCCAGAGATAGGCCGCAACGATCGGACAGGCGTTGATAGGTGCCGGACGGACGGATTTAAAGCGTCACGCCCCGCACTCCAGTCCCCGCTGGCCCAACAATTTTCTGTTGTTGCGAGCGCGGGCCGCCCACAACAGGGTGTTGAAGAAGAATGCACCCGCGGTATCGAGCAGGACATCGTGAAAGCTGCCGACGCGGCCCCGAAGATGCTTCTGATGCCACTCGTCCATCGACGCCACGAAAAACGTGGAGGCGACCGCGAACGATGTAGCGAAAGGAATCCGCCAACCTCTCCCGATCCAGGCGATCAGCCGGGAGGTGTGATACCAGGCCCTGTGGAAGATGAGGCCGATGGTTCCGTAGCCGAAGAAGTGGCCGATCTTGCGCAGCATGAAATTGACAAAACCCGTCAGGTCGAAGTGCCACTTGCCCAGAAGAGACAGCCAGACGCTATTGACCAATACCTGGGTGCGCGCTCCGCTCATGTAGTTGGTCGATGTGCAGCACACGAAGATCAGGCTGAAGAAAACGGACAGCCATGCATTTCGCACGCGGTGCTGCGTCCCAGGACCGACAGGGTTTAACGATACAGGGGAAACGGACATTTCTTATCTCTCCAAATTGAATTGCGACTGAAGCTCACAGAACCGGGCCTCACAGCCTTATCGCATGGTTTAGTAAGATGCCAAAACGGACGGACTGAGTTGTGTACTGCTTTGATGCTCGGTAGACCGCGCAGAAACGGCATTGCGATACATAAACCAACTCAGTTGGGGACATTCGATTGAAATGCCGCCAGCACAGGAAGAAGACGATTGCCTACTCCGCGTGGTAGTTGGGGGCTTCGCGGGTGATGATGACGTCGTGGACGTGGCTCTCGCGCAGTCCGGCGTTGGAGATGCGGATGAAGTGGGCGTTGGCGTGGAGGTCTGGAATGGTGGCGCAGCCGAGGTATCCCATTCCGGAGCGCAGCCCGCCGACGAGCTGGTAGACCATCGCCTCCAGCGGCCCGCGGTGCGGTACGCGACCTTCGATGCCTTCGGGGACGAACTTGGCGAGGCGGTTGCCCCCCGTCCCCTCGCGCGCGGTGATGGAATTGCGCTCGGCGCTGGCGGCCTCGTTCATGTCTTCGGCGCTCTGGAAGTAGCGTTCGCCGGAGCCTTGCGACATGGCGGAGAGCGATCCCATCCCGCGGTAGGCCTTGAAGCTGCGGCCCTGATAGAGGATCGTCTCGCCGGGCGACTCGTCCACGCCGGCGAAGAGGGAGCCGATCATGACCACGTTGGCCCCTGCGGCGATGGCCTTGGTGACGTCGCCCGAGTACTTGATTCCGCCGTCGGCGATGACCGGGATGCCGTGCTTGTTGGCGGCGCGCGTGGCCTCCGCGATGGCGGTGATCTGGGGCATCCCCGCGCCCGTTACCATGCGCGTGGTGCAGATGGAACCGGGGCCGATGCCAACCTTGACCGCGTCCGCGCCCGCGTCGATCAGCGCCATTGCTCCGTCGTAGGTGGCGACGTTGCCAGCCATGAGGTCGGTATCGGGAAACTGTTTCTTGACCGCGGCGATGGCGGCGAGGACGCGCGTGGAGTGGCCATGCGCGCTGTCGATGGCCAGCGCATCGACGCGCATCTCGATGAGGGCGGCGGCGCGTTCGAGAAAGTCTCCGGTGGCCCCGATCGCACCGGCGACGCGCAGGCGGCCCTTGCTGTCCTTCGACGCGCTGGGATACTTCAGCTTCTTCTGGATGTCCTTGACGGTAATGAGGCCCTTCAGCTCGTAGCTGTCGTTGACCACCAGCAGCTTCTCCACGCGGTGCTGGTGGAGGATCTCTTCGGCCTGCTCCAGGGTGGTGCCGACGGGCACGGTGATGAGGTTGGCCTTGGTCATCACGTCGTCGATGGCAATGTCGGTGCGCGAGACGAAGCGCAGGTCGCGGTTGGTGAGGATGCCAACCAGCTTGCCCTTGCGCGTCACCGGGACGCCGGAGATCTTGAAGCGTCGCATCAGTTCCAGCGCGTCGGAGATGGGCTGCTCGGGAGAGATCGTCACCGGATCGACGATCATGCCGCTCTCGGAGCGCTTGACCTTGTCGATCTCGCCCGCCTGCTGCTCAATGGTCAGATTGCGGTGAACCACGCCGATGCCGCCCTGCTGCGCCATGGCGATGGCCAGACGCGACTCGGTGACGGTGTCCATCGCGGCCGAGATGAGCGGCGTGTTCAGCGTGATGTTGCGCGTGAGCTGGGTCTGCGTGCTGACCTGATTGGGAACAACATCGCTGTACGCGGGGACGAGCAGGACATCGTCGAAGGTGAGGGCTTCCGGGATCGGGGAAGGAATCATTTTTTCCGTTCTGGCTGGTGGCTGCGTGGGATGGATTCGTGCGCTGGGCTTGATTGATTGTAGGCTGACGGGGCGGTTGCGGCAAAGGGGAGATGGAACGCCGAATTGTGCCGGTCAGTCCATTTTGCATTTTCTGGGATTTAGAATGGAAGGATGAGTGACGATAAGGTTGTGTCGCGCACGGTGGCGGAGTCGCAGGCGGAACGGAGCGAGATCGTCTTTCCGGCGGACTCGAATGCGCTGGGCAATCTGTTCGGCGGGCGGCTGATGCAGTTCATCGACCTGGTGGGGGCGGTGGCTGCGGTGCGCCACTCGCGGGCCATCGTGGTATCGGCCTCGATGGACCACCTGGACTTTGTGGCCCCGGTGCATGTGGGCGACCTGCTGATCCTGAAGGCGAGCGTCAACCGCGCCTTCCGCACCAGCATGGAGGTGGGCGTCCGGGCCATGGTGGAGGACGCTCGCGGGCAGACGCTGCGCCATGTCTCCACTGCCTATGTCACCTACGTCGCGGTGGACCGCGAGGGGCATCCCATCCCTGTGCCGTGCGTGGTCCCGGAGACCGAGCACCAGAAGCGGCGCTTCGCCGATGCTGGCCGAAGACGCGAGGGGCGCGCCGAAGAGTCCCATCGTGCCAGGGAGGTTCGCGCCGCGCTGGGGGCCGGATGGCATGTATGAGGACAACACATCGGAGGAACGAGCGATGACGAGGCCGCAACCAGTCAAAGAGAGCACCAGGCACATCGCGGCCTTCATCGCCGGAGGCATCTTCTATCTTGCAGGCACGATTTGCGTGGTCCTGGCGTTTTCTCCACGGCAGGCGGTACCCCTGTTTCTGGGTGCGATGCTGTTTTTCGTCGGATCGGTATGGGTGGTCATTGGAGCGAAGTACAAGAAGGAAGCGGAGCAGTGTAGTCGCTGACCGCAACACAGGAGATTTCAGAATGGGACATACGGGAGCAGGAGTTCCGCAAGGGCCGCAGCCTTTGCCGGGTGTGGCGCATGTAGTGGCCGTGGGCAGCGGTAAGGGCGGCGTGGGCAAGACGACGGTGGCGGTGAACCTGGCGGTGGCGCTGGGCAAGCTGGGCTATCGCGTGGGACTGATCGACGCGGACATCTATGGGCCGAATGTGCCGACCATGATGGGCATGACGCGCCAGCCGAGCATCGTCGGCGACAGCCGCATCGGCCCGCTGCTGGCGCATGGGGTGAAGTTCATCTCGGTGGGCCTGCTCTCGCCCGGCGACAAGCCGATGGTGATGCGCGGGCCGATGCTGCACCAGATCATCCGCCAGTTCCTGCAGCAGGTGGAGTGGGGCGAGCTGGACTTCCTGATCGTCGATCTGCCTCCGGGAACGGGCGACGTGGTGCTCTCGCTGGTGCAGACGGTGCCCCTGACCGGCGCGGTCGTCGTATCGACGCCGAGCGATGTGAGCTTGCAGGACGCACGCAAGGCGATCGAGATGTTCCATCAGGTGAAGGTGGAGGTGATCGGGATTGTGGAGAACATGAGCCACTTCACCTGCCCGCACTGCCAGCAGGTGATCGACATCTTCTCCAGCGGCGGGGCGGAGCGGACGGCGCAGCAGCTTGGCCTGGAATTTCTGGGCGCGCTGGAACTTGATCCGGCGATTCGCGAGGGCGGCGACCGAGGGCTTCCCGTGACGCTGGCGGGAGCGGAGAATGCGGCGGCACAGCCCTTCTTCGATGTCGCGCGCAGAGTTGCAGAGCGGGCGCAGAAGATCGCTGCGTCGAGCGAGGAGATTCTGGAGATTCGCTGAGGCGGATACTAGCTGGGGTTTTGCAGAAGCCAGTAGTGGAAGCCGTCCACGATGGCCATCAGGGCGGCCTGGTTCAGATCGCTGCTGACGCCAGCGGTGGTCCAGGGTTCGTGGCCCTCGGCGTGGAAGCTGACGGTGACGCGGACGTGGGCCGCGGTGTCGTTGGCGGTGACGTCGATGGCGGTGACGCTGAATGTCTCCAGGCGCAGCAGAGAGATAGCGGGGTACCACCGTTCCAGCTCCTGGCGCATTGCCTTGGTGAGCGCATCGACCGGGCCGGAGCCTTCGGCGCGGGTAGTGGCGGCTTTACCGTCGCCGATGGCCAGCGACATGGAGGCCTGCACATAGCGGTTCCCCGTCTCGTCGGATTCGTCCAGCACGCGCCAGCCTTTGACGCTGAAGCTGTTGCGCAGGGTCTTGAGCGCCTTCATGCAGGCCAAGGTGAAGGAGATCTCGCTGGCGGTGAAGCCACCGCCATCGATCATCGCCTGGTTGGCGTCGAGGAAGGTCTGTGCCTGTTTTGCATCGAGGGCCACGCCGAGCGACTTGGAGAGCAGCAGGATGTTGGCCTTGCCGGACTGGGCGTTGACGCCGATGCGTGAGACGGCACCGACCTTGGCGGGATCGCACCAGAGGTAGGCTCCAGGGTCCTTGCCTTCGCTGCTGCCATGCATCCCAGCCCATGTGCCGAAGGCCCCGGGGCCGACGATGGGAACGCCGTGGGGCGGCTCCAGCGAGAAGGCCGCGTAGGCCGCATGGGCGAGGCCAGTCAGTCCGGCGAGCGACTGGGGAGCGACAAACTCGGCCTCCCCCCGAAGCTGCATACTGGCGACGACGGTGGTGAGGTTGACGTTTCCGCAGCGCTCCCCCGTGCCCAGGATGGTGCCCTGGATCTGGGTGGCTCCCGCGAAGATGGCGGCGCGGGTGTTGGCGACTCCAAGTCCGCGGTCGGTGTGACCGTGGAAGCCGAAGCGGGCATCGGGGTGGGCATGCGCAAGATCGGTGAAAAGCCGCGCGACCTCTTCCGGGCTGGCCCCGCCGGTGGTGTCGCAGGGGACGATGCGGCTGACCTTCTGCTCGACGCACTGGGCAACCAACTGGTGGAAGTAGTCCAGGCTGCGTCGGCTGAGGTCGGGGTCGCAGGGAATGCCGTTTTCGCGGCGTCCGCAGGCGGCGTCCAGTGCGTGTTCCAGGTCCACGAAGACATCCAGGCCGTTGTCGTGCAGGCAGGCGATGGTCTCGCGGGCCATGAGGAGGTTCTCTTCGGGGGTGGTCTCCAGCGACTTTGCCACATCGAGCAGGCGCGATTTGACCACGACGACGGCGATGGGCACGCGCTGTTTGTGGCGAATCATGAACTGGACGTCGGACCAGTCCTGGACCCTGGTGCCGCGACCGCGCGTTCTGCCGAACAGGGCCAGCTTCAGGTTCCCCGTATCGACGGCGTGAAGCGAGGTTGCCAGATCGCCGACAAACTGGTTTGCGCTGGCAAAGCCGATCTCGGCGCAGTGGACGCCAAACGTGGCCATGCGCTGCAGCAGCTTGACGGCATTGGGCACGGAGATGTCGAGGTTTGGCTGTTGCAGGCCGTCGCGCAGGCTGGTGTCGAACAGTTCGACTCTTCCGGTTCTGGTTCGCTGCATCTGTCCCTGTTTCCGCTGGTGAAGGCGCTCTTCGTAAAGGATTGCTCTGCAAACTGATTTTCAGTTACCCATGATACCTCTCCCGAGGTCTTCCGGGACGCGCCAAAATCCTGCGGTCCGGCGCAACCGGTCTAACGCGCGCCTTTGGTGAGGCTGTAGAGCAGGATCGCCAGGACCACGGAGCTGATCCCCACATACAGGCGGTCTCTCTGCCTTGCAAATCCGACGATGCAGACTGCGACGCGCGCCACGGGCGTTGCGATCAACAGGACCAGGCCGAGCTGGATAATGCACAGCGGGTTCCGGTGAACGAAGCCGTGGAAGATTCCGGAGAGCGTTCTCAGCGACGTTCCGTCCTCGTTGAAGTGCGAGTAGTCGGGGATGGCCGCCCAGGGGTGACGCAGAGACAGTACCCCGCCCGCCAGCACCACCAGAGCGGCCAACGACACGCCAAAGCGGAGCATGGAGGCGACGGAGAGGTCGATCTGGTGATCGGTCGGCTTGCTCATTCAGATCCTCCCGGTAAGGCCGCTGTAGATCATCTCGCAACCGAGCACAACGATGACCAGAGCGAAGAAGCTCTTGAGCGTCGCGACTCTCACCCGGACCAGAATGTGCGTCCCCAGCAGAGAGCCGGCGAGGACGCCCAGCATCACCGGCATCGCAATTCCGGGATTGATATAGCCGCGCGCCAGGTAGATGCCCGCGCTGGCCGCGGCGGTTACGCCGATCATGAAGTTGCTGGTTGTGGTGGAGACCTTGAACGGCAGCTTCATGGCCTGGTCCATCGCCAGTACCTTGACCGCGCCGGAGCCGATGCCCAGCAGCCCGGAGAGAGTTCCGGCAAGGAACATGATTCCAAACCCGAGCGGCACGCGCTGCGCGCTATAGGTCTCGACTCCGTTCAGCGTGGGATACGTCCCCGACAGCTCCAGCCTCTTCGCCAACGGGTCGATTTGGCAGGTTGGCAACGGCTCGGCCCTCTGGCGGAAGGTGGCGAAGGCGGAGTAGAGCAGGACAATCCCAAAGAGGACCGCGATCCCGTGACCGGAGACCCTGGCCACCAGATAGGCGCCGAGCAGCGCCCCCAGCGTGGTAGCGACTTCAAGGAACATCCCGATGCGGATGTTGGAGAGTCCTTCGCGCACATACGCCACCGCGGCACCGGAGGAGGTGGCAATCACGGAGACCAGAGAGGCCCCGATTGCGTAGCGGATATCGACCTTGAAGAGCAAGGCCAGTACAGGAACGATGACCACTCCGCCGCCCAGACCCGTCAGAGCGCCAAGAAGTCCCGCGGTAATGGATGTAACGAAGAGCAGGGAAGAGAAGACGATCGCGCTCATCTGTATTCTGTCCAGGACATATCTTCAGTATATTGGAGCGTTGCCGCCTTCGATGGTGGGCCGCTTTTACCCCGCGCTCAGGAGGACAACCTAAAACGAGGTGGATGCATCGACCCCCAGCCTGCGCTCGGCGAGGCGCGCAAGCAGGGCGGCGACAGTCTCCTCCGGGGTGAGGGCCGCGGTGTCGAGGCAGAGGCGGGCGAGGCGGCGGTAGATGGGCTGGCGGGCGAGGAAGCGGGCCTCGGCGCTGGCGGGATCGGCGAGCAGCGGTCGAAGAGGCTCGGGTCCGGCCGGGTTGCCCGATGGGTTTTGCGCGGCAGTGGGGTTGAGCGCCTGCATCATGCAGCGGTCGAAGAGCGCGGAGAAGGGAGCATCGAGGAAGATGGTGGCGGTGGCGGGAGTCTGTTCGATCAGGAGGCGGTTGGTCAGGACTTCGGGCGCACCGCCGCCGAGGGCGAGGACGAGGCGGGAGCGTCCGAGGGCGGAGGCCAGCGCCGTAGACTCAAGCTGGCGAAAGTGGGCTTCTCCGTAGCGGGCGAAGATGGCGGGGACGGTGAGGCCAGTGCGCGACTCAATGTAGGCGTCGAGGTCGAGAAAGTCCCAACTCAGGCGGGCGGCCAGCAGGCGGCCAACCGTGGTCTTGCCCGCCCCCATGAATCCGGTGAGGACGAGGCGGCGAAGATGCGCGGGGGGAACCGCGGTGGCGACGGACTCGGTGGCGGACTGGACGTTCATTGCGGCTCCTTGTTGCCGATTCGGCGGTGGTGCGTGGTGCAAAGCAAAGCCGCGACCATTTGCGGGGTCGCGGCTCGGTGGAGAGGGCGGATGCTCTGTAGTTCGATCTTTTTTTATCGATACAGAGTTGCCCGCAAGCCCGACTGACCCGCTCCCTGCCACCAAGGGCAGGGGTAGGTAAAGTAGCCGGACTGGTGCGAACGGTCTTTCATCCTGTATAGAAGACTACGCCGAGAAGGAAGTTGGTTGCAAGGGGAATTAATCGACGGCTTGTCTGGATAGACCTCATCCCCGAGACGCGACGTACTCTTCCGCGGCTTTGTTGAGCTTGCTGTGGCGGATGCTGTAGCCGAAGTAGATGGCCAGACCGACGAGAAGCCAGATCACGAGGCGAAGCCAGGTCCCGCCGGGCAGGCCGAGCATCATGGCGAGCGAGATCAGGATTCCCAGAACTGGCGTGAGCGGGGAGAACGGCGCGCGGAAGGGACGCGACAGATCGGGATGGCGCACGCGTAAAACCAAAACGCCGGCGCACACGATGATGAAGGCCAACAGGGTCCCGATGCTGGTCATCTCGCCGAGTTTGTCCAGCGGGATGGTGGAGGCGAAGACGGCGACCACCGCTCCCACCGTGATGGAAGAGATCCACGGCGTGCGGAACTTCGGATGCACCTTGCTGAAGGCCTTCGGAAGAAGACCGTCCTTCGACATGGAGAAGAAGACGCGGCTCTGGCCGAGGAGCATGACGATCATGGTGCTGGTGAGGCCGCCCAGCGCGCCCAGCTTGACCAGCAGACTGCCCCACTTCACGCCCGTCGCGTCGATGCCGACCGCCAGCGAGTCGGGCACGTTCAGGTAGCGATAGTTCACCAGCGCGGTCAACACCAGGGCCACCAGAATGTAGAGCACGGTGCAGAGGAGAAGCGAACCGAGAATTCCGATCGGCATGTCCCGCGTGGGGGTCTTGGCCTCCTGCGCCGCGGTGGAGACGGCATCGAACCCGATGTACGCGAAGAAGATCACGCCCGCGCCGCGCAGCACGCCGGACCATCCGAACGATCCGAAGCTGCCCGTGTTGGCGGGCAGAAAGGGATGCAGGTTCACCCGCGGCAGCTCGGGATGATGCAGCAGCGTATATCCGCCGATGGCCAGAAAGATCGCCAGCACAACCAGCTTCACCACCACGATGACACTGTTGAAGTTGGCCGACTCCTTGATGCCGATCACGAGGATTGTCGTGACCATCAGGATGCCGAGGAACGCGACCAGGTTGAAGTCGCCGTGACGCTGCGGCAGAGTAGCGGGGTCGATGCCGAGCTGGGCCAGCTTCTTTGCGACGCCCCCCAGGAACTCCCAGTGGCCGTTGTAGAGGACGAAGACAGACCCCGGCGTTCCAGCCAGCTCCGGCGGCAGGCGCAGGCCGAAGTCCTGGCCCAGCGAGAGCACATAGCCGCTCCAGCCGGAGCAGACCGTGGCCGCCCCGAAGGCGTATTCGAGGACGAGGTCCCAGCCGATGATCCACGCGAAGATCTCGCCCAGCGTGGCGTAGCCGTAGGTGTAGGCCGAGCCGGCCACCGGGATCATGGCGGCAAACTCGGCGTAGCAGAGGCCGGCGAAGACGCATCCAATGGCGGCAAGAATGAACGAGTAGACGACCGCGGGCCCCGCGTAGCGCGCAGCCGCGGGACCCGTGAGGACGAAGATCCCCGTGCCAACGATGGCCCCGATCCCTAGCGCGATCAGGCTGCCTACGCCCAGTGTGCGGTGCAGCGTGTGGCTGCCGGTCTCGGCGGCCTCGCCCAGGATCGATTCCAGCGGTTTGGTTCTCAGTAGCACCGACATCTGCGGTTCCGTCTCCTGTTGCTTCGTAAGTCTTCCAATCAACCCGCGCCTTCCACCTCTGCTGCCGCGCCCAGGCGCTTCCACAGCAGATACACCGGTATCCCAAGCAGTACGAGGACAAGTCCAGGCCAGGTGTACTGTGGCTTATACCGCAAGAGTACAACACAGATCCATGCAGCCATCGCAATATACAACGCGGGCAGCACGGGGTAGCCGAACGCGCGGTAGGGACGCACTGCCTCGGGCTGAGTGCGGCGCAGGACGAAGAGGCCAACGATAGTGAGAATGTAGAAGACCAGCACCGCGAAGATCACATAGTCCAAAAGCTGCCCGTAGCTGCCGGAGAGGCAGAGCAGACAGGTCCACGCCCACTGCACCCAGAGCGAGTTGACGGGGACGCCGCTGCGCCTGCTGAGCTTGCCGACGGACTGGAAGAAGAGGCCGTCGCGGCTCATGGCATAGTAGACGCGCGCTCCGGCGAGCAGCATCCCATTGACGCAGCCGAAGGTGGAGACGAGGATCGCGGCGGCCATCAGCTTCGCACCGATGGCCCCGAATGCCGATTCCATTACAGCTGTCGCGACGCGGTCCTGCGTGGCGAACTGAATGCCGCGACCGGCGATTGAGGAGGCTTCAGCCGAGCCGGCCATGGGGAGAACGCTGAGGTACACGAAGTTGCAGCAGAGGTAGAGCAGCAGCACGACGCCAGTGCCGAGCGCGAGGCTGAGGGGGAGATTGCGCCGCGGGTTTTGAATCTCGCCCGCGGTGAAGGTGACGTTGTTCCACGCATCGGCGCTGAAGAGGGACCCCACCTGCACCACCGCAACCACGGTCAGCAGACCGACAAATGCGGTTGGGCCGCCGACGCCAACCTGCACGGCGTGGGTTGTGTGCCAGCCCGCGCCCGCCCAGAAGCGATGCCAGCCCGCTCCAGCGCCTGCGGCTCCAGTAAAGTTAGCCGCGACCGCCGTCGCATTTTTAGCGACCAGACCGACCAGGACCACCGCGGCGAGGGCGAGGACTTTTGCGCTGGTGAAGACATTCTGTACCGACGCGCCCAGCTTGACGCCGAAGGTGTTGAGCAGCGTGAGCAGGGTGATGATGACGATCGCCGCCAGGTTCGCGGTGTTCAGTCCGACGTTGCCCGTACCCACATGCCAGATCCAGTGGCCAGCGCTGACCGAGGGGAAGAAGACGCCGAGGAACTTTCCGAAGGCGACCCCAACCGCCGCGATGGTGCCGGTCTGGATGACCAGGAAGAGCGTCCATCCGTAAAGGAAGCCGCAGAGCGGGCCGAGCGCCTCGCGCAGATAGACGTACTGGCCGCCCGCGCGGGGCATCATGGCGGCCAGTTCGCCGTAGCTGAGCGCGCCGATGAGGGTCATCATCGCCGTGACCAGCCAGGCCGCGATCAGCAGCGCGGGCGAACCCACGGTGCGCGCCATGTCCGCCGAGACGATGAAGATGCCGGAGCCGATCATGGATCCTATGACGATGGCGGTGGCGGAAAAAAGTCCCATGCCGCGCACAAAGTGCGGCGCTGCGGCAGCACCGCTGTCGTGCAAAGCCGCGCCACCTTGTTTGTCATCCCGCAGCGCAGCGGAGGGACTGTTGTCGCGTGACACAGCGCTTGCTTGTTTGTCATCCCGCAGCGCAGCGGAAGGACTGTTGTCGCGTGACACAGCGCTTGCTTGTTTGTCATCCCGCAGCGCAGCGGA
>VFSW01000255.1_pt1 | contig 74779 bp, 67 predicted proteins | sample 5358111 | NCBI WGS metagenome assembly VFSW01 (sample SAMN11554181, study PRJNA540505) | mine drainage metagenome | isolation source: sediment from site ElyBrook_90M | place: USA: Ely Copper Mine, Vershire, VT | collected 2017
TTGCCTTGCAGGTCGCCCAGTTGCTCCTTGATGGCGAGCGACTGCTGATACAGTTTCATCGCCCCGTCCAGGTCGCCCCGCGTCACGAAGACGCCCGCCATTTCATGCAGCGTGGCGGATTTGCCTTGCAGGTCGCCCAGTTGCTCCTTGATGGCGAGCGACTGCTGATACAGTTGCATCGCCCCGTCCAGGTCGCCCCGCGTCACGAAGACGCCCGCCATTTGATGCAGCGTGGCGGATTTCTGCTGATTGAGTTCCAATCGCTCGGTCAAGGGCAGTAGCTTTTGGTAAACGGTCAGAGCGCGGTCGAGATCGCCGCGAGTAACGGCAAGTTTTGCTTGCTCAAAAAGTGTGCTCGCATAATAGAAATCATCGCCTTTCTGCTCCGCGTGCGCCGCGCCGCGTGCCAGCACTTGATCGGCATCTTTGTTGCGTCCAAATTGCTGTAGAACGGTTCCCAATTGCCAACAGTAACGCGCCAATTTGTCCGCGGGTTGTGCGTCTGCTTCCGCAATCAGTTCATTCGCCGCCTGCTGCACCCGGCGCGCAACCGCCGGCTCGCGGCTGACTTGATTGTAGGCAACGTCCACGAACCAGTACGCGTAACTCGCATAGCCCGGCGCAAGCGCGGCGCGCTCTTCGTCCGTTACTCGCCGCGCAATCTCCTGCCGCAGCGCGGGCTGGAATCGCCATGCGGAAGGTGTATCGTCCTCAAACCAGCCGTCCACTTCCAGCAGATTGCGCCGGGTCAATCCACCCAACTGTTCACGCACCCGCGCCAGCCGCGCTTCCGTCCCTTGTCCTCCGTCCTCCGTCGTTCGTCCTTCGTCCTCGCCCCACACCATCGCCGCGCCCTCCGCGTAAAAGGGAAACGGGAAGATGCTCAGCGCGCGCAGCCGCTTTTGCTCGTCTGCCGTCAGGTGGCTGTAACTCCGCTCGAACGCCGCCGCAAATGTCCAGTGGTGCGGCGCAAGCCCCGGTCTCTTCGCGTTCGCCAGTTCGTTTTCCCAGTTCTTCAGAAAATCTGCTGCCGCAACTTCCCTCGCGTCGAACTCGCCCGCCAGCAGCGCAATCGCCAGCGGGTGACCTGCGGTCGCGTTCGCAATCGCCAGCGCCAGCGGCGTCAGTTCTTTGGCGCGATCCTTCGCCTTGCTGCTGTGGCGGAAAAAGAGCGCGACGGCGGCTTCCCGTTGCAGACCGGTCAGCGGTCGGTCGGATTTTGGATAGACGATCTCGCCGCTCAACTGCGCCGGCTGTTCGCGGCTCGTGAGCAGCAGCGCCGCGCCGCCCTCCGCCATCTGCGCGACCAGACGGTGAACCGCCGCCGATTGCAAATCGGCGGCTAGTTCAGGTTGAAATCGGCTCGAAGCCGATTGCGCTGACGTGCTAACCCGATTGATCGGGTTTTCATCTATTGAGGCGGGCGATTCGATCGTCCGCCGTTCCGCCGACGGCAATCGCTGCAACACGCTCTCGTAATTGTCGAGCAAGAGCAAACCGTCCCAATCGCGCATCGTTTCCAGAATGGCGCGCGTCTGCGTCTCCGCGTCGGCATCCGCCAACTGCAGCGCCAACGCGTCGCCGCGCAGAACGCGCAAGAGCGCGCGCCGGAACGCGTCCGCGTCCACCACGTCGCTGGCAAAACTGACGGTGGGTACGCCCGCATTCCAGCACCACGCAAACCGCTCGGCAAAAGACGCGGCGAGCGCGGTCTTACCCATCCCGCCGGTGCCGGTGATCGTCACAACCTTGTTGCCGCTCGAATACAACCGCGCGAGATCGTGCAGTTCGCGGTATCGTCCAAAGAGTGGACGCGGCGGCTGCACCTCGCTCGTCAGAGCCGCGTCCCCCGGCAAACCGAGCGCGCCGACCTGCGGCTGACCCTCGGCAAGCGGCAGCGGCAGCCAGCCGCCGCGCGCGGCATAGCCGACCGGCAAGCCAAGCTGATCGGGACTCTCCACCAGGGCAAGCCGCGCCTGACGCAGCGCCTCGGCAAACGAATAGCCCGCGAGGATCGATTCGTACAGCGCGACGGCAAACGGTTCGCTCAACTTGTCGAGGAACGTGCTCTGCATTCCAACGGCGAGCGGCACGCCGCTCTGAACGAGCGCGCGCGCCAGGTGCGCGTCGCCGGCTTGCGCGGTGCGGCACGCGCTCAAGAGGACAAAGCGCAGCGCGCCGCGTAGCGCAAACGTCACGAGATCGCGCCCGTAAAGCCAGTCCTCGCCGCCGTCGTTGTCTTCCAGCACGAGCATCGCCTCTGCACCGTGATCGGTCTTGACGACATCGCCGTGGCAGGTGAGATGCAGAATCGCCGCGCCCTGCCGCAACGCGCGATTCAGTTCCGCTTTGGTCGGCGGCACGCGCCACGCGCGCAGAGCGACGCCGCTGTTTTTCAGCGCGGCGTGAATGCCGCGCAATTCGTTTTCGATGCCGAGCCGTCCGCGTTCGCGCGGATTGCCATCCTTGTCCACTAGCGGGTCTGCGCCCAGCGCGATGAAATGGACCGGCGACGCTTGTGGTCGCCCGCCCGGCGCGTGCGCCGTAGGGGCGAGGTCATCCCGTCCTGTTTCGAGCAAGCGCAGTACGCCGTACCGGGTAACAAGGAATTGATGCTCGGGGAGCGCGGCAAATTCCCACGCGATCTGGTCCGCGTCCGCGTCGCAATCGAGGAGCAATAACGATTCGCCGTCGGAATTCAAACGTTGCCGCAGTGCGTCGCCGCCAAGCGCGGCGAAAAGGGTCTTGCCGAGGTTGTAGCCGTCGGCTTGCAAGCGCGCGAGCGCGGGGAGCGCGTCGCGCGGCGTGACGGCAAGCGCCTGACCGTCGAGAGAAGAAACGACGCGACCATCAGCGTCGGTACGAAGGGTGAGGACAACCGCCATGGTTCAACCACCATCGTCCTGGGTTTCGCGTCGAGCAACTACACATTCATTATAGGACGCAGTGCGCCCAAAATCAAGCGCCCCTTGCCTACTTGGGAAACCCCGCTTCACCGCAGAGGCGCAGAGGACGCGGATAAAATATGAAATCCTCTGCGTGGTCTGCACCTCGCTGTGGTGAATTCGCGGTTACTACTCAGCCCGCCGTCGTTTGCTCATGTGAACAGGCAAAATTATCCGCGAATAACGCGAATAGCGCGAATGAAAAGAAAAAATTAGCGAAGATTCGCGTGATTCGCGGATAAATCGAACGATGGCTGAGTAGTTACAATTCGCGGGCTTAAACAAAGTGGCGAGTGACTTCATCTCGTCACTCGCCACACACCTCACGCCACTCTCTCAACACTCGCTGTGCCCGCAACTGTAGCACTTGCGGCAGCCCTCTTCGTTCACGAACGATGCCTGACCACATTCGGGACACAAATCACCGACCTTGAACAGCTGCAGCTGCTTCGCTTCGCTCCCGTCTTTCTGCTCCACGCGCGGCTGCCCCAGGTCTTCCGCCAGCACTTGCGCGACGCCATCCGGCAGCGAACGCACGCGCTGCAAGCCAAAGCCCATCGGTCTGCCGCCGCCGATGCCGGCAAGTTGCGAAACGACTTGCTCCAGCCGTTCCGTCGGCGTGAGCGGCGACGGCAAGCGCAACGCGAGCGAGATCAAGCGTCCAATTGCCTCGCTGACCGCTGCGGTGTCCGAGCCGGCTTTGCCGACGTTGCAAAAGACCTCGAACGGTTGCTCGTTGCCGTTGCGATTGACGGTGACGTACGCCTTGCCGAGCGGCGTCGCGATCTCATACGTCGCGCCGTGCAGCTGGCGCGGGCGCGGCTTTTTCGGCTCATCGGGCTGGATGCCCGTTTTCCGCGCAGCGTCGGCGGTCTCTTTCGTCTCGAGGACGACTTTTTCGCGCGTGCCGGCGACGTAGACGGTGATGCCTTTGCAGCCCAGCTTCCACGCGAGAAAGTACGCTTTTGCTACCTCATCCACCGTTGCGGTCGATGGAAAATTGATCGTCTTGGACAGCGAGTTGTCGACGAATGCCTGCATCGCGCCCTGCATTCGCACATGCTCTTCCGGCGTAATATCGCTCGCGATGACGAATGTATCACGAATCTGCTCTGGCACATCATCGATGCCCTGGCACGTGCCGGTCACGCGCACGCGCTCGAAAATCTTTTGCCGCGTTGATTCGTCCACGCCGGCGTCGGTCAGCGCGCGCTCGAACATCGGACTGACGTAATCGAGCTGCAGGTCTTTGCCATTGTCGTTGACGTGCCGCGTGTAGGCAAGCGCGAACACCGGCTCGCAGCCATACGATTCCACGCCGGCAACCGTCGCAATCGTACCGGTCGGCGCGACGGTGGTCTGCGCCGCGTTGCGAATGCCGTACTGCTTGATCCCCGCGACAATTTCGTTCCAATCGATCGCGGGACGTCCCCAGTCGCGCGTGAACGGCTCCAGCGGTTTGGGCGGCGACCAGCGCAGATTTTCCGGATCGTACAGCGAACCCTTGATCGCGGGGAACGCGCCGCGCGTCCGCGCCAGCTCGACGCTTGTCTTCATCGAATGATAACGGACGAATTCCATGATCTGCCCGGCGAGTTCTTCGCCGGCGGGCGAACCGTAGCGCACGCCGAGGCGATACATCACATCGCCCAGACCCATAATGCCGAGACCGATGCGGCGCGCGCGGTTCGCGGCTTCCGCCAGCTCCGGCACCGCCGGCACATACTTGTTCGCGTCGACAACGTTATCGAGAAAGCGCGTCGAGAGCTCCGTCGATTCGCGCAGTTTCGCCCAATCGAGTTTGCCGTTGGGTGTGATGTGCTGCGCGAGATTGATCGAGCCGAGGCAGCAGTTCTCGTAAGGTCCGAGCCATTGCTCCCCGCATGGATTCGTCGCCTCCAGTTCGTACAGATGCGGCACCGGGTTCTGGCGATTCGCCGCGTCGAGGAAGAGGACGCCCGGCTCGCCGTTGTGGTGCGCGTGCTTGACGATTTCGTCGAAGAGTTCGCGCGCGCGGACGGTGCGCCAGACTTTGTGGTCGCGCGGATTGATGAGTTCGAAATCCTCGTCGTTCTCGACCGAGCGCATGAACGCGTCGGTCACGCCGACCGAGATGTTGAAATTGCTGATCGATCCTTCGACGGTCTTGCTGCGGATGAAATCGAAAACGTCCGGGTGATCGACGCGCAACACTGCCATGTTCGCGCCGCGGCGCGTGCCGCCCTGCGCGATTTCGCCGAACGCGGTGTCGTAGACGCGCAGAAAACCAACCGGACCCGTCGCGACGCCGGCGCTCGTCATCACGTGATCGCCGCGCGGGCGCAGCCGCGAGAACGAAAAGCCATTGCCGCCGCCGGTCTGCTGAATGAGCGCGGCGGCGCGCAGCGTCGAAAAGATGCCGCGCGACTCGCGTCCCATATCGTCCGTGATGGGCAGGACGAAACACGCGGCAAGCTGTCCCAGCGGCGTGCCTGCGCCGGTGAACGTCGGCGAGTTGGGGAAGAAACGGAGTTCGGTGAGGAGCGCGTAGAACTGGTCGCGCGCGGCGGCAGCGTCGACGCCATAGCGCGCGTCCGGCTCGGCGACCGTCCGCGCGATGCGGTCGAACATCTCCTCCGGTGTTTCCATTGGCTTGCCGTCCGGACCGCGCCGCAAATAGCGCTTTTCCAGAACGACGCGCGCATTCGGGGTCAAGTTTATCGGTGGTCGCGTTCGCGATTCCATCGCGGTATTGCGCGAGGGGACGGCAGACACACGCAGCTTGGGATCGACGCGCTGATCCATGGCTCCTCCTCCTGAGATCAATGTCGGGCGCACAAAGCAAATCAAAAAAAATGAGGGCAGACAACCGCTGGGGTGCGGCTGTCCGCCCTCAGAGGTCGCCACGCAACGGCTTACACCCGAATCGGTGCGAGGATAATCCGTAGTTGATTTTCAAACACGCAGAAAAGTTTTCGAGGACTCATCAAAGCGCCATTTTCACTTGGAGGCGTTCTTCCGCCTCGCGTTGTTTCTTTTCTTTCAAACGTTGAATCTCAATCGCCAGCGAATCCAAATCAGCAAAGCGGCGGTACACCGAAGCAAAACGCACGTACGCGACATCGTCCAGCACGCGCAGACGTTCCATCAGCATCTGCCCGATCTTTTGCGAATCGACTTCGGACTTGCCCAGCGCGTGCAATTCCATTTCGATTTCGTCGACCAGCGCCTCGATGGCTTCCATCGGTACGGGACGCTTGGCGCACGCTTTGACGACGCCGCTCATCAGCTTCTGCCGATCAAACGCTTCGCGGCGACTGTCCTGTTTGATAACCATCAACCCGGTTTGCGCGATCCGTTCATAGGTGGTAAATCGTTTGCCGCAATTCAGGCATTGGCGGCGGCGGCGAATCGTCTCATCGGATTCGCGGGTATCGATGACCTTGTTTTGCTCTTTCGCGCAATACGGGCATTGCATGGTGACCTCCGGGATCGATGTGCGGTCTAGGGCGCAAAACAGGGTTTGGGAGATTCTCGCAATGTCATCACTTGATTCCCAAACCCCGTATGTCGTGGGTCAATCCAAATTTACCACAACGGCTCGCGCACGCACAGTGTAGCATAACTCGACGACGAACGCAAGAGGTTCACCTTAAAAATCCGGACCCGTTATAAAAGTTTAATGCGCGATCTCCCGCCGGGTTGTCCAGTGGGCAGATTGCGCGGCTAATCGCAGATGGTCCAGAAAACGTGATTCGTTCCGATGTACTCCCAATAACTGTGGCACTCAGTCTTGACGATGGCGTTTTGGTTTCGCCCGAGTTTGTATTGAATCGGGAACGGATTGCCGTTCGTCACCAGCGCGTACCAAAATCCATTCGCGCGCCAATTTCCACCCGACCACTGCAAGCGCGCCGGATTCCCATTGGCGGGCGTGCCATTACCAATCGGTTTGTTCGAACCATTCGGCGCAAAGACGACGAGACTCATGCCGCCCGCCGGATTCGAGTCCAACCACACGTCCATGTGAACGCCATCCGCGCCGATGCGGTACCACACGCTGGAACCCGCGCCGAGAGTGCGCCACGTGTCATCCGGATTCAACGCGCTTGATTGCGTCACGCCGTTGCCCGTATTCGCCGGCGCGGGAACGACTGCCGACACTGCCGAAATATTTTGCGGCGGAGGCGGAACTGGTGTCGGCGCAGGCAGCGTGGGGGGTGGAGGGACGATGGGCAGAGACACGCGATTGACTGGCGGTAGTGGCGTTGGCGTCGCCGCCGGCGCAGGCGGAACATAGGGCTGCCCCAGCGGCGACCACGGTACGCCAATCTGTAATGGATTCGCCGTGGGCCACGGGACCGTGGTGGGCCACGGAATCCCGTTGGGCCACGGCGGATCGAATGCGAACGCCGACGGCGCGTAGACGAGCAAACCGATCAGCGTGACGAGCGCGGCGAAGATCGAAGCGGGGATGATTCTTTTCATCTTCGTCACTCCTTGCTTTCGTTCCGCGCGACTAGCCGCGCTTACGCAAGAACGCCGGAATATCCAGGTCTTCGCGATCGAACTGCCGCACTGGAAAATCGATCGTCTTGCGCCCCGGCGCTGTGACCACGTTGCCAACCGCTTGCCCCGCGCCGGTTTGTCGTTTGGCAACTCCGCTAAAACCCGTTGCGATCACCGTGACTTGGATGTCGTCTTTCATTTCCGGATTGATGACCGCGCCAAAAATCAGATTCACTTCCGGGTCGGCGACGCGGCGCACGATCTCCGCCGCTTCGTACACATCGTGCAGCGTCAAGTCTTCGCCGCCTGTCACGTTAAAGAGCACGCCGCGCGCGCCGTCAATCGTCACGTCGAGCAGCGGACTTTTGATCGCCGATTCCGCCGCATCCTTGGCGCGGTTCTCGCCGCTGCCATGACCGACCGCCATCAATGCCGCGCCGCCGGTGCCCATAATCGTCTTCACGTCCGCAAAGTCGAGGTTGATGAGACCCGGCACCGTGATCAATTCGCTGATGCCCTGGATGCCCTGACGCAAAACATCGTCGGCGGTGCGGAACGCGTTTTGCAGCGAAACATTCTTGTCGGTCACTTCGAGCAAGCGGTCGTTCGGGATGATGATGAGCGTATCCACCTGCTCTTTGAGCCGGTTCAATCCTTCTTCCGCGACGACGCGCCGCCGACTGCCTTCAAAGGTGAACGGCTTGGTGACCACGCCAATCGTCAGCGCGCCGGCTTCTTTCGCGACGCGCGCGACGACGGGCGATGCGCCGGTGCCGGTCCCGCCGCCCATCCCGGCGGTGATGAAGACCATATCGGTGCCGACGAGCGCGTCGTACAATTCTTCCGCGGATTCCTCTGCGGCTTTCTCGCCTATTGCCGGATCACCGCCCGCACCCAAGCCGCGCGTCAGCTTATCCCCGATGCGCACTTTTTGCGCGGCGCGCGAATGAACGAGCGCCTGACTATCCGTATTGATCGCGATAAAATTCACGCCGCGCAAACCTTCCGCGATCATTCGATTGACGGCGTTGGTGCCGCCGCCGCCGACGCCAATCACTTTGATTTCCGCAAAGCTCTCGACGCTAAAGTCCTTCTGCGAATCGACCATGGTGACCTCCCTGCGCGCTGAATCGGCGTTCGAGCGAACGCCTTTTTGAGAATGTGCCCCTTTGCTTACGTCAACCACAACGTTGTTAGTCTTTTTCATCGTTGCCCACATCTAGTGGCGCAAGGGACTGGCAGATACAAGATGTTGCGGAAGTATGGATATTCTAACGTAACAACTGCCTTCTGTCAAGCCCCTAACGTCAATTTTAACTCAACTTTATCCTGGCAGAAATGCGCTCTTCGCCCACGAAAAAAGCCCGCCGATTGGATTCGGCTTGCGCGGCGTGGCGCCGCGCGGCGTCGCTGACGCGCCCTCCGCCTCGCGCTGCTTCCAGCCCCACTCGACCAGTCCGACCGTCGTCGCAAACGCCGGCAGCGATACACGGTCGGTGAATCCTTCAAGATCGCGCGGCGGACCGATGCGAACCGGCATTTGCAGCACTTCGCGCGCGAACGATTTGATGCCCTTCAACTCTGCCGTGCCGCCGCACAGCACGACGCCGGCGGGAAGCAGGTTGTCGTACCCCGACCGTTTGATCTCGGTGAGAATCATCTGGCAAATTTCGTCAACGCGCGCGCTGATGATCTCCGCCACCTCGCGCCGCGCGACCGTGCGCCGCCCTTCATCGCCGAACGCGGCAACGTCGATGAATTCATCCTCCGGAATCTGGAGCGGGCTGGCGTGACCGTACTGGATTTTGATTTCTTCCGCCGCGTTGAACGGCGCGCGCAAACCCACCGCGAGATCGTTCGTGATGTGAATCCCGCCGGTCGGCAGCACGACGGTATGCCAAATGCTTCCGTCGATAAAAATCGCAATGTCGGTAGTGCCGCCGCCAATGTCCGCGAGCGCGACACCCATTTCTTTTTCAGCCGACGTCAACGCCGCTTCGCCGGCGGCGATTGGCTCGAGCACCAGATCGATGACTTTCAGCCCGGCGCCCTCGACCGCCTTGATGACATTTTGAATCGACGCCGCCGCGCCGGTGACGACGTGCGCCTCCACTTCGAGACGAAAGCCAATCATCCCGACTGGGTCCTTGACGCCGTCCTGCCCATCCAGCGTATAACCGCGCGGGATCGCGTGGATGATCTCGCGATTCTGCGGCACGGCAATCGCCTCCGCGGCTTCCATCGCGCGGTCGATGTCGTCCGGCGTCACGCCGCGTCCGCTGTGAATCGCCGCTACGCCGCGCGAGTTGGTCGATTGAATGTGCGCGCCGGCAATGCCGACGTAGACTTCCGCCATCGGAACGCCGGAGACGCGCTCTGCCTGCTCGACCGCGGCGGCAATTGCCTGCGACGCTTCTTTGACGTCCGTAATGACGCCCTTGCGTACCCCGCGCGATGAGGTCACTCCCGCGCCAAGGATTCGCAGCGCCCCGGCATCTGTCACCTCGCCGATCAACGCGCAGGTTTTCGTCGTTCCGATATCGAGTGCCGCAATGGGTGTTGACATAGTTGCTCCACAATTACAAATGACAAAATTGTCATTTGCTCATTTGTCATTTGTCATTGATAGTACGGGTCGCCCTTACCCAGATCGATGAACGTTATTTTCGTCTTCTGGCTGAGCAGCTGCGGAACGAGCGCGCGCAGCGTCGCCAGCTTGCCCGCCATCTGAGTCGCATCGCCCAGATAAATCTTCCAGCCGTGCTCGTCGGTGTATCCCAGCCCATGCGCTGCCGACCACTCGTACGCGCGCGGCGCGCCGTCCCACGCCGCGTGCAGCGCGCGATAGGCGGCAAGCGCATCCGCCGGCGCGGGCTGACCCGGCTTGAGCGCAGTTTGGTCCAGATCGCGGATCGACGGCAATTGCGGCAGGTTCGCGCGCGCGCGGAAGGCGATGCCATCCGCATCGACCCAGTACGACTCGGTACCGCGCAGCCACGTTATTTCCGGCTGACGCTCGTCGATCACGACGGCGACGCGGTTCGGCAGTCCCATCGTCACGTGAACCGATTTCACTTCGGGCAGTTTTGCCAGCGCGCGTTCGACCGAACGTGCGTCGATGAAAAAAATATTATAGCCGATAATTCCGCTCGCGCGCTCCACTTCGGCTTGGGTCAAATAGCGCAGACCGGTCGTTTGCAATCCATAAACATAGAACAGATCGGCGTTGAAGAACTCGAACAGCACGCCGGCGACCAACAACGTCAATACTCCCGCGATAATTTTGGCGCGCTGCGTATTCCACAAACCCGCCACATCGGGCAGCGTCGGGCGAACGCGCGCGGCAGTTGCGGCAGTGTGTATTCTTCGGTTTGTCCGGCGCGGCGCAGCGCGGCGCGCATTGGGCGGTGGCATGATGACGCGGCTCCGTTACGTTGGCGGCTGATAGGTCGTCTTGGATTTCCGCTTGTCGGCGTAGCGCTCCAGCGCGAGCTGAATCAAACGATCGATCAAGGCGGTGTACGTTAAACCGGTCTGCTCCCACATGCGCGGGTACATCGAGACGGACGTAAAGCCGGGAATCGTGTTGATCTCGTTCAGGAGAATCTTGTTCGTCGCGCGCTCCAGAAAGAAATCGACGCGTGCCAGCCCGCTCCCGTCAATCGCTTTGAACGCGCGAACGGCAATGTCCTGAACGCTGCGCGTCAGTTCCGGCGACAGGTCTGCCGGCACGCGCAACTCGGTGCCGGCGTTTTCGGCGTACTTGGCGGCGTAATCGTAAAACTCGCGCTGGGGCAGAATCTCGCCGGGAATCGCGGCGAGCGGCTCGTCGTTCCCCAACACACTGCATTCGATCTCGCGCGCGTCGACCGCGCGCTCGGCGATCAATTTGCGATCATATTGCGCGGCGGTCGCCAGCGCCTGCGCCAACTCGTCCCAGTTGTGCGCCTTGGTCACGCCGACGCTCGATCCCAGGTTCGCCGGCTTGATGAAACATGGATAGCCAAACGCGTTCTCGATGCTGCGAATCGTTTCTTCCGGCTTGGATTCCCAGTCACGTCGCAAAACAACCATCCAATCGACTTGCGGCAAATTGTTCGCGCGGAAGATCGCCTTCATCAGCGCCTTGTCCATTCCCACCGCGCTTGCGGCGACGCCCGCGCCAACGTACGGAATATCGGCGAGTTCCAGCAAACCTTGAATCGTGCCGTCTTCACCGAACGGACCGTGCACGAGCGGAAACGCCACGTCGATGGAACTTAACGGCGATGAACTCGTTGCCGCGCCCGGCACCAACTCGCGCGTGGTCGCCGTTTCGGTCGCGGTCGTGTCGTCGCTCGATTCCACTCCAGCCGAAAGCAACGGCGTGGGGCTTGCGGCAGCCAGCTGTTTGAGCGCGTTGCCGCCGGCGATCCACCGTCCGTCCTTTGCGATGCCGATCAAAACGACATCGTACTGGTCCTTGTCGATGGCGCGCGCGACGGATTGCGCCGAGGCGAGCGATACTTCGTGCTCGCCGGACTTGCCGCCAAAAATCAATCCGACGCGAATCTTTTTGCTCAAGCTAAACCTTCATTTGTAGTACGGAACGGACGCTGTTCCGCCGAACGCTGCGGCACCTCACCGAACGCTGCGGCGAGCGTTCGCTACGCATCTTCGCCGACAACCTCTATCTCTAACTCTAACTCGACCCCGAATTTTTCGCGCACCGCGCTTTGCGCGATCTCGACCAGCCGCATCACATCGCGCGCCGTTGCGCCGCCGAGGTTCACAAAAAAGTTGGCGTGTACGCGCGACACCTCGGCGTTGCCAACGCGCGTTCCTTTCAGCCCCGCCTGCTCGATGAGCCGCCCCGCGTAATCGCCCGGCGGATTCTTGAACATCGAACCGACGCTCGGTTCGGTCGGCTGTGTGCGGCGGCGATGCTCGGTGTAGGCATTCATCCGCGCGATGCACGCTGGCGGATCGTCGCGCTGCATTGCAAATTCCGCGCTCAGCACGACCTCGCGTGGATCGCGCTTGAAACGGCTGGTGCGATAATCGAACGCGCAATCCGTCTCGGGTAACCGCCGCCGTGCGCCATCCACGTCGAGAATTGTCACGGCGACGAGGTTGTCTGCGATGCTGCCGCCGTGCGCGCCGGCGTTCCCCACCACCGCGCCACCCATCGTGCCGGGCACGCCAATCGCCCATTCCAATCCTGACCAGCCCTGCCGCGCAAGGCGGTTCGCGATGCCGGGCAGCGACGCGCCGCTCTCCGCCGTGAGGATCGCCGCGGTCGCGTCTAGCGAAAATCGATCGCAGTGATTTTCGATCACTAGCCCGCGAACGCCGCCATCGCGCACCAAAAGGTTCGAGCCGTTGCCCAGAATGAAAAACGATACGCCGTGCTGCCGCGCCAATCGGACGTAATTCACGAGGTCGTCTATCGTCCGCGCTTCGACAAACAATTCGGCGGGACCGCCCACCCGAAACGTGGTATGCGGCGCGAGCGACGCATCCGTTCGTGCGCGACTACCGAGCGCGTCGCGCAGTTCGCGAGTTCGGCTATCCACGGTCAACCACTGGCTAGTTACGCGCCTTGGCGGCAAAGCTTTCCTGCGTTGTCAAGCGTTGCAGCGCCAGAAACATTCCGAGCAGTCCCCAAATAATCGCAAACGGCAGATTGGCTTGCAAACTCAAGCCCGCGCCGAACTGCGCGAGCGCATCGACCCCATAAGACATCGCCGTAGCGGTCTCGTGCGGGAACATAAAAAGCGACACCAACGCGGCTTCGATCAACGCGCGCCAGAACGCGCGCTTGCTGCGGAATCCCTCGCCAAAGAAACTGAGAAAGATCAGGAGCATCAGCAGCAGCAGGAAGGACGTCGTTGGATTATCCAAGAAATTGCGAAATGAATCCAGGATCGGCAGAGAGGTCAATGCAACGATGTGACTGATAATCCGCAAGACGATGTAGATCACGAAAATTGCCAAAAAATCGTCGAACCATGCCGGCGAGTTCAGCGCGCGCGCGTACAGCACGACGGCGATAATGAGGAGCAAAATTCCAAAGAAGAGCGCCAGCATCCAGCCCTTGATCACGAATGAGCCGGCAGTCAGGATGGCTTGGTTGGGATCGAACTTGATCGAATCTTTTATGAACCCCGCCGCGCCGTCGATCCACGAATTGAGACCCGGCAGCGCGTTGAACGGAATATTGGCGGGCGAGAACATTCCGGATGTTCGGAGAAAATCCGCCAACTGCTTCAGCCAATCTTTGATGAACACCGTTGCGCTCAGCACGCCCCACCAGTAGATGAGACTCCGCGCGCTGAAAACTTCTGCCATCTCTTATGCTCCTTGCGCTCGCCGAGCCACCGCTTCGCCGACGCGATAAACATCGCCCGCGCCGAGCGTGATGACGACATCGCCCGCGCGCAGATGCGGCGCGAGAAATTCCGCGCTCGCCTCCAGCTCGGCGATAAAACGCGCGTCCGGATGCCGCATCCGCTCGACGATTTGCGCGCCGCTGACTCCCGGCGTTGCGCGTTCGCGCGCGGCAAAAATTTCCGTAACGATCACGTGATCCGCGTCGGCGAACGCGGCGGCAAACTCATCCAGCAATGCCTGCGTGCGCGAATAGGTGTGTGGCTGAAACACCGCCCATATCTGGCGGTCCGGATAACGCGTCCGCGCCGCAGCAAGCGTTGCGCGAATCTCGGACGGATGATGCGCGTAATCGTCGACGACCGTGACGCCGCGAAATTCGCCTTTCACCTCAAAGCGCCGCGCCGCGCCGTGAAAACGTCTCAGCGTTTCGCCGGCGCGATCCAAATCAATGCCCACGCGGTCGGCGACGACGAGCGCGGCGAGCGCGTTCAAAACATTGTGGCTTCCCGGAATCCGCAGCGAGAAATCGCCGACGCGTGCTGCGCCGCGCCAAACGACGAAATCGCTGCCACCCTCCGCGTTCTGCTGCACCTCCATCGCGCGCCAATCGTTTGCCGAGTCAAAGCCATAACGCGCCGACGGTGTCTCATCGAGTTCCGCGAGCGCCTGCCCGACCCGCTCGGCGTCGCCGCAGCCGACAATCAATCCATCACGCGGGACCAGCGTCATGAATTCGCGGAAGGTCTTCGCCACATCGTCGGCGTCGCGGAAAATGTCCGGATGATCCATCTCGATGCTCGTCACGACGGCAATCGTTGGACGCAAACCTAGAAACGCACGGTCGTACTCGTCCGCTTCGACCACGAAATATTTTCCATTGCCGGCGCGCGCGTTGCCGTTCAATTCCGGAATCATACCGCCGACGATCGCGTCCGGGTCGAGTCCAGCATCCACGAGGATCGTCGCGATCATCCCGGTCGTCGTCGTCTTGCCGTGCGTCCCTGCAACCGCGATGGTCGTTTTCCCCGCCGTGAGTTCGGGAAAGAAATCATAACGCCGGGCGATGCGAATGCCGCGCCGCCGCGCCTCGACGATTTCCGGATTATCGTTCGGCGCAGCCGAGGTCGTGAGAACCACGTCCACGTCGCCGACGTTTTCGGCGCGATGTCCGATGTAAACCCGCGCGCCGAGTTTCGCCAACTCGTCGGTGATCGGCGACGCGCGCAGGTCGGACCCCGAAACCTGCACGCCGCGCGCGAGCAACACTCGCGCGATCGCGGACAAACCAATTCCGCCGATGCCCACCAAATGCGCGCGGCGCAGACTCATCCGCGCGCTCCGGCAAGCGATTGCAGCAGCGCGGCGATATTCTCCGCCGCGCGCGGCTGTGCGAGCGCGCGCATCGCCACGCGCATCGCCTTCAAGCGTTCAGGCGTATCGAACAGATTTTTCAACGTTGGAATCATTTCACGTCCCAGCGCGGCATCGTCCACCCTCACCGCCGCGCCGCGTGCAACCAGAAAATCGGCGTTGCGCTCCTGGTGCCTGCCGGCGAACGGTCCGGGAACGAGGACCGCCGGCAATCCCAGCGCGGGGAACTCGCCCAGCGTCGCCGCGCCGGCGCGCGCAATCACGACATCGGCAGTCGCCAGCACGTGCGGCAACGCGTCATCGAGATAGCCGAACACGCGAACGCGCGCGCGTAAATCATCTGACAATCGCGCCACCTCGTCGTTCACCCACGCTTCGTCGTTCCGTCCGGTGATATGAACCACCTGCGCGAGCCGCGTTAGATCAATCAGATTCGCGACGACCGCCTGATTGATGTGATGCGCGCCAGTGCTGCCTCCAAAAATCGCCACGGTGAGCGCGTCCGGATCGAGATGAAAGCGAGCACGCGCCTGCGTCTGATTGGTTTGGAAAAATTCAGCGCGCACCGGATAACCGGTGACCGCCGGCTTGCCGCGCGGAAAATACTTGGCGGCGTCCGAAAACGAGACCGCGACGCGCGTCGCCCAGCGCGCGGTTGCGCGAATCGCCCAGCCCGGTTCGAGATCGGGCAGATAAATCACGCTCGGCACGCGTTCCGCCGCGCCCGCCCAGACCACCGGCGCGCTCACGTAACCGCCGGTCACAAAAATCGCATCCGGTTTGAAAGTTCGAATCCTCGCGCGCACGCGTCCGATGCTGCGATAGACACGCCACAGACTGCGCGCCGCCTTCCACGGCGCCATTCCGCGCACCTGCCCGCTCTGGATCGATTCAAACGGAATCTGCGCGCGCCGCGCCAATCGTTCTTCCACGCTGTCGGCGCGGCCCAGGTAGAGCAACTCAACGCGCCCGCGCTCGGCGGACGCTCGAGTCTGAAGGGCTGCGGCGACGGTCAGCGCGGGATAGACGTGTCCCCCTGTTCCCCCACCCGAAATTAAAAGACGCATTCGCTTTCCCCAGAAGGGGATTCTCAACCTTCGGAACAGTTTCGTTACGCGAGATATTCAGCAGCACACCCACCGCGGCAAGCGCGGAGACCAACGCCGATCCGCCGAATGAAATGAAGGGCAGCGGCACGCCGGTAAACGGAATCGTCGCGGTGACGACTGCGATATTCACGAACGCTTGAAAGATCAACCAGAACGAAAGCCCGGCGGCGAGCACCTGACCGAATGGATCCGTTGCTTTCGATGCGATGCGAAAGCCGCGATATACCAGCGCGAGGTACAGCGCCAGCACCGCCCAGGTGCCGACCAGTCCCATCTCTTCGCCGAGCAGCGCGAAGATGCTGTCGGTCTGGGGCGCGGGCACGAACCCGAACTTGGAAAAACCGGAGCCGATGCCGCGTCCCACCAGTCCGCCGGAGCCGAGCGCGATCAGCGTCTCGGCGATCTGGTAATTATCCTTGGTCAGTTTCACGAACGGGTCTTGCAGAAAAGTCGTCCAGCGTAGAAATTGGTACGGCGTGTTCGCAATCACCAGCGCGACCGTCACGCCGCCGGCGATCAGCAGAAAGACGTACTGCACCAGGTCCGCGCCAGCGATGAAAAACATTGCCATCGCGCACAGCCCGATGATGATCGCGGTGCTAAGATTCGGCTGGCGCATAATCAGACCGGTCACAACGCCCACGAAAATCGCAAAGGGCAATAAGCCGTACGTCGCCTGGCGCAATTTCTCGCCTTTCGACGAGAGCCAGCGCGCCATATAAATGACGACGGTGAATTTGGCGACCTCGGCGGGCTGAAACGATCCGTTGAGAATCCAGCGGCGCGCGCCGTTGTTCTCCGGCATAAAGAGAATCGCGATCAGCGCGATGATCGTCGCCGCCATCAACGGAATCGCCAGCTTGCCCCACACGCGATAATCGACGCGCGCCAGAACGAACAGCACCACCAGCCCGAGCGCGGCGTACTCCAGCTGCTTGACGGCGAACGATTCGGGGTCCGGCAATCCCAGTCCGACGCGCGGCGGGAACGTCACGCTCCAGACCATAATCAAGCCCACGACGAGGAGCGCGGCAACGATCGCGAAGAGAACGTAATCGAAATGCGGTACGCTCTCGATCCAACGCGTGCGTGTTTGTTCTTGAACAGCCATCTCTAGTCTCCTGGTCACTTGGTCGAGTAGTCGCTTGGTCGTCTCACCATGCGACTACACGACTAGACGACTAACTGACTCACCATGGACTTGAACTGCTCCCCGCGCTCGAACTCATTCGCGAACATTCCAAAACTGGCGCAGCCGGGCGAGAGGAGAACGACATCGCCCGGACGCGCGACGCTCCGCGCGCGCTCGACCGCCGCCGGCAAATTGTCGAAGCGTCCGGCGATGAGGTCGCGCGCGCCTGCCGCCTGCATCGCGCTCGCCAGTTTGTCGGTCGCCGTGCCGTCGAGCAAGATCACCTGGCGTACCTTCGCGGCGATCACACGCGCCAGCTCGGCAAAGTCAAGCGACTTGTCCGCGCCGCCGGCGATCAGCACGACGCTCTGCGCGCCCGGCGCGAACGTTTCGATTGCCGCGATCGCCGCTGCCGGCGCAGTCGCGGTCGTGTCGTTGATATAACGCACGCTGCCGATTTCGCGCACCAATTCCTGCCGATGCTCCGCGCCACGAAAATCAGCCAGCGCGCCGGCAATCTGCTCCGGCGTCGCGCCCCAGACCGACGCCAGCGCGATCGCGGTCAGCGCGTTCTCGACGTTGTGCGCGCCCGGCACGCGCAAATCGCTCACGTCCAGAATCCTCTGCCGCGCGCCGTCCCATTGCCAGATGAGCGCGCCGCTGTCGTGAAACGCGCCATCCTTCAGCGCGCGCGTCGCGCTGGTCCAGACCACCTTGCCAAAGGCGCGCGGCGCGAGGTGCGTCAACAACTTGTTGTCAAAGTTCAATACCACAAAATCACCGGGCTGCTGGTAGCGAAAGATGACCGCCTTCGCCTCCGCGTAATCGTCCAGATCGCGATAGCGGTTCAGGTGATCGGCGGAAATGTTCGTGATCGCCGCAATGTGTGGACTGACTGCGCGCGGCGTAAACGCTTCGAGCTGCCACGACGAAAGTTCCAGTACGACCGGCGTGTCCGCGTCGATTTGGTCCAAGAGTTCCAGCGCTGAAACACGCAGGTTGCCGGCGACGACGGTCTTGGGATTCGCGCGTTTCAAGATCGCGCCGACCATCAGCGTCGTCGTCGTCTTGCCTTTCGTGCCGGTGACGCCGATGACTTGCGCCGCGCCGCGCGGCAACCGTTCGACGAACAGTCCCATTTCCATTTCGACCGGGACGCCGTGCTCCTGCGCGATTTTCAGCCAGCGCGATTCGCGCGGCACGCCCGGATTCCGGACGATGAGCTCGGCGTTTGCGAAATCCCGCTCACGGTGTTCGCCCAGCACGTATTCGATGGGTAATCCGCGCAGCGCGTCCAGCGACGACTGCAACTCTTCCGCGCGTTTCAAATCGGTCACGGTCACGCGTGCGCCCTGCTTGACGAGCCACTGCGCGACGCCGAGTCCGCCGCCGTGAACGCCGAGACCGAAAACGAGAACGCGCTTGCCTTGTAAATTCATAGTAACGTTGGAACGTTCAAACGTTTGAACGTTTTACATCAGCGCCAAATATCCACCAACGATCAACAAAACAAGCGCGCCTACTCTCGAAATATCTATTGGACGAACCGCTGCGCCAAACAAACCAAAATGGTCGATCACTATTCCCATCGACAATTGTCCGACGATGATCAGCGCAATCGCCGCCGTCGCGCCGAGGCGCGGGAGCGTTTGGCTGAGCGTGAGATACAGTACAACTCCAAATGCGCCCGACCCCAGCATGTACCACGAAAGCTCGCGCCAATTCTGAATCTGCTCGCCGCCGCGCGCTAACAGCAACATTCCTGACAACGCCGCGCCGCTCAAATGCACAATAAAACTACTTGCGGTTCCGCCCACTCGTTGGCTCATCGCGCCGACAACTTGGGATTGCGTTCCCACCGCGAGTCCACCGATAATGCCAACCACAACCGTGAAGATGATTGCAAGCATCTTATCACACCTTCAGATATATCGAATTGAACTTGTGTTACAGCAGCGCCAGCCCAATCCCCAGCATTCCCGCCAGCAAGCCAAGGAGTCAGTATCCCAAACGCAATTTGCCTATGGCAGATTTTCCAAATCGTCCAAGTCCTTGTACCTGCCGCTGGCTTTCTTATTGATCTTCAAGTGCTTCAGACCAATCAAATTGATTTGAACTCCATCCACCTTGGCGACCACGCGCTCACGATAACACTCGTCGAACTGTACGCCCGAAATCGAAGTTGTGATTTCCAACCTGACCGGCGGCACGCCCATCCGAATAATCTGATTTTCTTTCAGAAAAAGTTCCGCAGACAAATCAGGAATACGGAATCCAAACTCTTTCAGAACAGCCACCAACTTCGACGCATTCTGCGGATGCATTGCAATCCAAATATCCATATCCGCCGTCGCGCGCGGATAACCGTGATAACCGACGGCGTAGCCGCCAATCACCAGGTATTTGACTTTATGCGCGTTGAGCAGCTTCAAAAACTCTTTGAAGTCGGACGGTAGCCGGATCGTAGCCATAGATGATTTGCCGCATCAACTCGACGGCTTCCAAACGTTCCAGCGGTGTCTTGGAAAGCCAGTAGTGCTTCTCGTCGGAATCATCGAAAAGCGATGTAACCGCGAACGCCGTTTTATCTAATTTCGGGAACTGGTTTTTCTTCATATCGAAACACACCTGACAACCCAACTAGCGCACGATCTAACTGTCTGATTACAACAACGCCAACGCAATCCCCAGCATTCCCGCCAGCAAGCCGGCGAGCCAGAACCGTTGCACCACCTGCGTCTCTGACCAGCCCAGCAATTCAAAGTGCAGGTGCAGTGGCGCCATCTTGAAAAACCGCTTGCCTTTGGTGAGCTTGAAATACGCCACCTGAATAATTACCGAGAGTGTCTCGGCGACAAAGACAAGTCCGATCAGCGGCAGGATCAGCCACTGCCCGGTCATCAGCGCGACGACCGCCAGCGTCGCGCCGAGCGCGAGCGAGCCGGTATCGCCCATGAACAATTGGGCGGGATGCGCGTTGTACCACAGGAACGCCAGCAGCGCGCCGACAACGGTGAAACAAAAAACGACCAGATAGGACTGTCCTTGCAAGAACGCAATCACGCCGTAGCACGCGAACGCAATCGCGGAGGTCCAGCCGGCGAGACTGTCCAAGCCGTCCGTCAGGTTCACCGCGTTCGAGGTTGCCACGATGATGAACGCGGCAATCGGAATGTACCAAATGCCAATATCGATTTTCTCAGGAATGTGAGGAATTGCCACGCTGCGTAGTTCCAATCCGGAATACAACACGAGCGTGAATCCCAGCGCGAACGCGACCTCCCAGAGAAATTTGTATCGTCCCAATATACCCGTGCCTTGGCGGCGTCCGCGGATGCCCGCCAGATCGTCCAGCGCGCCCAGCGTGCCGAACAGCAGCAGCGTTCCCATCGGCACGAGGACCGAGCGACCGATTAGCGTATTGCCCATCAGGTTGGCAAGGTTCAGCGCCGCCGTGATGATGACCACCGGCACGATTACCATGATCCCGCCCATCGTCGGCGTGCCGGTTTTCACCTGATGCTTGGTCGGCTCTTCGATGCGAATCTGCTTGCCGAGACTCTGCGTTTTCAGCAGACGAATCAGCGGCGCGCCCCAGATCACCGCGAGAAAAAATGAAATTGCGCCGAGCGTCAGGGGCCACGCCATTCGTCCGCCTCCGTGACGCCATTTTCGCCGGGACGCGCCAGCGCCGCGACGATCTCTTCCATCTTCGCGCCGCGCGATCCTTTGATCAGAATCAAATCGCCGGCGCGGAGGATGCCGCGCAAAATCTCAATCGCCGACGCGTTGTTGTCGGCAAAGAAAACCTGCTGGCTCGATAAACCCGCCGCGCGCGCCTCCTCGCCGATCCAGCGTCCTTTCGCACCGACCGCGACGAGCACATCGACAACTTGCGCGGCGCGCCCGCCGACCACCTGATGCCCCTGCAATTCCATCTCGCCCAATTCGAGCATATCGCCCAGCACCGCGATCTTTCGCCCGCTCAGTTCGGCGAGCAAATTCAGCGCCGCCAGCGACGACGACGGGCTGGCATTGTACGTATCGTCCAAGATGGTGGTCCCGTTTTCGCCCGGCACGGCGATCAGCCGCAACTGCGCCGCCACATCCTGCAAACCGCGCAGGATGTCTTCCCACGTCATATTTTCGACGATGCCGACGGAGGCGGCTGCCAGCGCGGTGTGAACGCTGTGGCGACCAAGGAGCGGCACGCGGACGTGCAGCTGCTCCGCGCCGCGATGCAGCACGAACGCGACGCCGTCCAGCCCGTAACTTTCGATTTCGTCCGCCCACACGTCACAGCGCGGGTTCAAGCCGTAGCAGACCACGCGCGCGCGCGTCTGGTCTTTCATCGCGATGACGCGCGGGTCGTCGCCGTTCAAGATCGCGACGCCGGTCGCCGGCAGCGACTGCGGCAGTTCGCTCTTCGCCGCCGCGATATTCTCGATGCTGCCCAAGCGTTCGAGGTGGCTAGCACCGACATTCGTCACCACGCCGATCTCGGGCTGCGCGATGCGGCACAGCTCGCGGATCTCGCCCAGCGCGTACATCCCCATTTCCAGCACGGCACGCTCGTGGCGTTCGTTCAACTGCATCATCGTCAACGGCAATCCGATCTCGTTGTTATAATTGCCCTCACTTTTCAGGACGTGGAATCGCTGCCGCAGCACCGCCGCCGTCAGTTCTTTCGTAGAACTTTTACCGATGCTGCCGGTAATGGCAATCGCTTTGCATTTGGCAAAGCGGCTGCGCCAGAATGCGGCGAGGTCTTGCAGCGCCTTCAAACTCGACGGCGCGATGAAAACGATTGGCGGAAGAGATGGGGGGCTAGGTTGCAACCCGGCGACATCGACAAAATGTGCGCTCGGACCTAGCCCCTTTTCTCCCGCACGCGCTTCGGCAATGACTGCGACTGCGCCGCGCGCAAGCGCATCGCCGATAAAATCGTGACCATCCGAATTCTCGCCTTTCAGCGCAACGAACAACGCGCCGGCTTTCGCGAGGCGTGAATCCGTCACCACGTCGGTAATCGATACGCGCTCCGCGCTGGCAGGACGCGCACGCGTCAACGCTTGAAAGACATCGGCTAGAGTCAGCATCGTATCACTTGCTCGCAAGCCGCACGTTATCCGGCGGCAGTCCAACCAAAGCGACGAGCTGCTTTGCCACGGCGGCAAACACCGGCGAGGCGACCTGCGAGCCCCACTCGGAGGTCTGCGGTCGGTCCAGTTTTACCAGAATCACAAATTGCGGATCGTCCGACGGCAGATAGCCGGCGAATGACGCAATCGTGCCGATTGGATCGTACCCGCCGGGAATCGGAATGGACGCCGTCCCGGTTTTGCCGGCGATGCGATAGCCCGGCACGACCGCCTTGTTCGTCGATTCGGCGATGATCGAGTTGGAGAGAATGCGTGTAAGTGTCTGCGCCGTTTCCGGACGGATCACCGGGCGAACGACCTGCGGAGTCGTGTTGAACACAGTACCGTTCGCGTACCGCATCTGCTTGACGATGTAGGGTCGCATCAAATTGCCGTTATTCGCAACCGCCGCGACCGCCGAAATCATTTGGAGCGGCGTCACCGAAATGCCCTGCCCGAACGCGTTGGTCGCCAGATCGACATCGCGCCATCTGCCGTCGCCCACCGATTTGACGTCGCCTCCCACTTCGTCCGCCAACTCGACGCGCGTCGGCGAGCCGAAGCCGAAGTTGCGGACGTACTGGTAGAATCGTTCCGCGCCCAAGCCGATGCTCATCTTCGCCGCTTCGACGTTGAGCGACAGTTGCAGAACGCCGGTGAGATCGACGCGTCCCGGCGCGATGTTGTCGTGGTTCTTGATCAGTCGTCCGCCGACGTAAATCGAGCCGGTATCGTCAAACGTCGTATTGGGCGTCACCGTGCCGGCATCGAGCGCCGCCGCCGCCGTAACGATCTTGAACACCGAACCGGGTTCGTACTCTGAACTTACCGCCGAGTCGACCAGTCGCTGCAAATTCCCCGGGTCGTAGTACGCATTCAAGTCGGCGGTGGGCCAGATCGCGAGCGCGAGAATCGCGCCGGTCTTGGGATCGAGCACAATGACCGAGCCGCTCTGCGCGCGGCTGTCACGAATTCCATTCGCCAGTTCCGTCTCGGCGATGCGCTGCATCGCCGAATCGATGGTCAGGACGACATCCGCGCCGTTCACCGCCGGCTGGCTGGTCGGCGGATCGAATGGAATTACATCGTGCAGCGCGTCGCTCGCGCCGGAAAGACTTCCGTCGACGCCGCGCAAGTTGGCGTCTTCAAACCGCTCGACGCCGTTTGCCGCCGCGCCCTGCGTGTTCACAAAACCAACCACCTGCGCGGCGAAGGCGCCGCCGGGATAAACGCGCACGCGCCGGGATGTAACGGCAAGCCCTGCCATCCCCGTCTGATTCTCGATGTCTGCCGCCGCTTCGCCGGTCGTCGCCGGCGCGTCGCTCGCCAGAATAATCGGCGGCTTGTCCGTCTTAAAGCGCGTCAGGATCGAATCCGCCGATTGTCCCAGGATCGGCGCGAGTTGCCGCGCCAGATCGGACGGGTTGGTAATTTGCCGGGGATCGACCACGATCGTATAAAGATATTCGTCTTCCGCCAGCAACAACCCGTCGCTCGTCACGATGCTGCCGCGGCGCGCCGGAATCGTGGCGTTGATGGTCTGCTCTTTATCCGCGCGCTGACGAATATCGTCCCAGCGAACGATCTGCCAGTAAAATAGACGCGCGGCAAGCACGAGACCCACCGCGAGGATGACGATCAGCGCGGCGCGCAGTCGAACGGGCGCGCGCGACAAGGTCTGGGCAGACATCGGTTGCCTCTATGGACCCGTTGCTTCGACGGTGTTCCCTGCCGGAGTCAATCCGACGAACGAGAGCAGGTTATTCCACAGCGTCGTCAGGTCGTTCGGCGGCGCGGGCGTTGGCGCGGGAGACACCGCCACCGGCTTGGACTCGGTCGGATAGTTTTTGACGACGACGAAAACCGTCTGCGACATCGTCGCCGGTCGAAAGCCAAGCGCGCGCGCGCGCGCGGCAATCCGGGACGGCATCGAAAGTTGCGCGATCTCAAATTCCAACTGCGCGTTCTCGCGCTGGATGCGCTGCAACTGAGTCTGCAGGTCTTGCGCGCGATGACCGGTCAGCGTCGCCTGACCGTTCTGTCCGAGAAAGATCAAACCCAAGAGCGCGACCAGTCCAACGAGCAGCAACAAACTACGCAGCGTGCCCACGCTCACTTGGCTATCGCGATTTTTGATTTTGACGATTTGGCTTGCCATAGCGCATACACCCTACCCTATCTTTTCCGCGACGCGCAGCTTGGCGCTGCGGCTACGTGGGTTGGCAACTTGTTCGGCGCGCAGTGGGCGCACGGGATGCTTGGTCAGCACGCGCAAGTTTTCGGATTCGCGAAAAAAATTCTTGACCTGCCGATCCTCGAGCGAGTGAAACGAGATGATGGCGGCTCTGCCCTGCGGCGCAAGCGTCTCGACGATTTGCGGCAGGACGTTTTGCAACACTTGGATCTCGCGGTTCACCGCGATCCGCAGCGCCTGAAACGTCCGCGTCGCCGGGTGAATTCTGCCGCGCCGCCCTACGGCGCGTTCGATCACTTCCGCCAGTTGCGTCGCCGTCGTGATGGGTCGCGCGGCGATGATCGCGCGCGCGATGCGCCGCGAAGCGCGGTCTTCGCCGTACTCGAAAATCAAATCGGCGAGTTCGCTCTCGTCGAGCGTGTTGGCAAGGTCCGCCGCGGTCGTCGGCTCGTCCGGACTGAAGCGCATATCGAGCGCGCCGTCGCTCTGAAAAGAAAACCCGCGCGCCGCGTCCGCCAGCTGCATCGACGACAAGCCCAAATCGATCACGATGCCGTCCGCCGGCAGAAACCCATTTGCCGCCGCGACGTCGCGCAATCGCTCAAAGTTCGCGTGAACCAGCATCGCGCGGTCGCCATACGCCGACAAAGCCGCCGCAGCGACGGCTAACGCGGCAGGATCGGCGTCCAGCCCGAGCAATCGACCGGTGGGCGCGGACGCTTCCAGAATGCCTGCCGCGTGACCGCCCGCGCCCAGCGTCGCATCGATATAGCGACCGCCGGCGCGCGGCGCGAGAAATTCGATCACCGATTGGAAAAGAACTGATACGTGCGCGCGGGCTGGCAGCATCGTCCTATTTTTCGTTTTGCGCTGCGCTCTTGATGATCTGACCGTAGCGCTCCGCCACCGCATCCGCGTCGGCTTCCGACTGCCGATTGATCTCTTTGTATTTCTCGGGGTTCCAGACTTCCAGGCGATTGACCACGCCGATGACGACCACCTCGCCATCCAGACCGGCGAATTCGCGCAGATTTTGTGGTATAATAATCCTGCCTTGCTTGTCCGGTTCCGCCTGCTCTGCCATCGCGGACAAATGTCGCGCAAACGAACGCACATCCGCTAACGCCATACCCTGCGCTTCGATCTCGCGAGCCATCACTTCGTACTTGGATTGAGGGAAAATAAAAAGGCATCTGTCAAAACCGCGAGTAATGACAACGCCCGGCGCCAGTTCTGATCGCCACTTGGCGGAGAGGGTTAGCCGACCTTTTTCGTCGATGGTGTTTTGCGTCGTACCTAAGAACATGTGTTCCCCACTTCGGGCTACAGAACAGGCGTTCGTGAGGGAGTGTTCCCCACTTTACCCCACTTTTTCCCATTCGCATTATCGCATACTCCCCACCTAGTGTCAAGGGGTCGGGACACGTTTGGTACGATATTTTAAGGTCAATCGCCGCGCCAACGGTTTGCCCGCGCGCCAGAACGGTGTAAAATAGGACCACCCACAAGGAATCGAATGAGCCGAACCTCTGCCCTCTGGCACCTTCAGACCATCGATCAAGAGCTGGACGATAAAACTCACCGTGCGCGCCAGGTAGACGACGCGCTCGCGAACGATCCGAAAGTTTCCGCCGCCCGCGCCGCGCTGGAAGCCGACCGGAAGAAACTTGCCGAAGCGCGCGGCGCGCTGCGAGACCGTGAACTGGACGCCGCCGGGCTAGACGCCAAGATCAAGGAACTGGAGAACCGACTCTACGACGGACGCGTGTCGAACCCCAAAGAACTGGACGGACTCGAAAAAGATGCGCAGATGCACAAGCGTCGTCGCAGCGAGATGGACGACGCGCTGCTGGCGTTGATGGATTCTGCCGACCAAGCCCAGCGGCGCGCGGAAGAGCAAGCGCAATCGCTGCGAAAAATCGAAGAGGCGCGCGCGGGTGATGTCGAGCGACTGACACACGAAAAGGAATCACTCGCCAAGCGTCTCGACGAGCTAGCAGCGCAGCGCGAGCAGGCGCGCGCGGCGCTGGATGCGGACGCGCTGCGGCAGTACGATTACCTGCGCCGCACCAAGGCAGGACGCGCGGTAGCGCAGGTCAAGAGCGAGTCGTGCAGCGTGTGCGGCGTCGCGGTCGCCACCGGGCTGTTGCATCGTGTCCGCGCCGGCGATGAAATCGTCGTGTGCTCGAGTTGCGGCAGGATTCTCGCCTAATGCCGCGCATCATTCTCTACACCGACGGCGCGGCGCGCGGGAATCCGGGTCCCGCGGCGATTGGCATCGTCCTGACTGACGCGCGCGGCAACGTCTTGCAGGAACTCGGCGAAACGATCGGCAACACGACGAACAACGTAGCAGAGTACCGCGCGTTGCTGCGCGGCGTGACGCTCGCCGCGGCGCGCCGCGCGGACGAGATCGAAGTACGCACGGATAGCGAACTAATGGCGCGGCAACTCAGCGGCGCGTACCGCGTCAAGGCGGCGAACCTGAAACCGCTGCACGAACAGGCGCAGCGCGCGCTGGCGCAATTCGCGCGCGTGTCGGTCCGCCACATCCCGCGCGAGCAGAACCGCCGTGCGGACGCGCTAGCAAATGCGGCACTGGACAAGGAATGATGAACTTTTCAACGGAGTTCGACGTATGAAACTACTCGCACTGCTCTTCGCGCTTGCCTTGCCAATGCGGATCACGAAGGACACCACGCTTCCGCCGAACGGCGTGTATCACCAAGCCGTCATCATCGCCGCCAGCAACGTGACGCTGGATTGCAACGGCTCGACTTTTATTGGCGACGGCGTCGGCGTCGGCATCCTGATTCAGTATAAAAACAACGTCACCATTCGCAACTGCAAGGCGCGCGGGTTTGACGTGGGGACGTACGCCGTGGGCGGGCAGAACTTGGTGTTCGAGCGGAACGATTTTAGCGGCAACTACGTGGACGACAATTACGCGATCGAAGACCTCAAGCCGATTCCGCACGGCGGCATGATCCTGAACGGCATCCAATTGGCGCGCGTGCAGGGCAACATGTCGAACGGAAATATTACGGGCATCCAGATTCTGAACTCCGAAAAGATCCGGGTGCTGCAAAACACTGCCAGTCGCAATCGCGGTTGGGGCATTTATCTTTACGGTACGACCTCGAGCAGCATCTACACCAACACCGTCGAGTACAACAATCGCAGCTGTCCGCAATGGGGAGTCGACGCGGGCTGCGGCTCCGCCGGCATCGTCCTGACGCAGGGGTCAAATCGCAATTCGATTGGCTGGAATATTCTGAATTACGACGGTGATGGGATTTATCAGGGCAACACGCCGGCGAGCGCGAGCAACGACAATGACATTTTCGTCAATCAGATCGGGCACAGCGTCGCCAATGGCATCGAAGCGACGTTCAGTCTCCGCAATTACATCCACAACAATACGTTTACGGACGACAACTACGGCGGCTGGTTCGGCTACTCGCAACAATTCCGGTTCGAGAACAACGTCGTGCGCGGCGCGCACGTCAAGAGCGTGCAAGCCGATAACGCGCAGGCAAGCCGCTACATCGGTAACACGTTTGACGGCGCGGATGTTTTGCTTCAGCCCGTCCAGGGCGGTACGTGCGCCGGCAACGCGTTCGACAAGAACACGCTGCTGAACAACGCGCAAATTGTGACGACGGGTTGTCAATGAGCAAGTTCGCGGCTGCGCTCGTTTGGATCGCGCTGTTGGTCGCGTTGGTGAGTACAACGCGCGCGCCGATGGCTTCCGCCGCGCCGCGCACTCAATCGACCGCCGCGGTATTGACGGCTACACTGACCGACGAGCCGCCTAAATCGCCGTACGTTTTTCCAACGCCGATTTTTATTCCCACCTATCCCGGCGATACGCCGGTCGCGACGATTGCGCCGCGCTCCGCGAGTCAGCCCACAGGACAGGAAACGTACACCGTGCAGAGCGGCGATAGTCTGTGGGTGATCGCGCAAAAAGTTTACGGCAACGGCGCCAAGTATCCGGTGATTATGAGCGCGAATGGTCTTACCGACTCGACGCGGCTCCGCGTGGGGATGGTACTCAAGATTCCGCCGATTGCCGGCGCGCAACCGCTTTCCCCTGTCGGCACGCCAGCTGCATCAACTCCAGCGCCTCTCACTCAAGAACCTACCATCGAGCCGTCCGCCGCGCCAACGGCTGGCGCGACGCCCACGCGTGCGCCGGCGGCAGCGAGTCTCGCTCCCACGACTCTCGGCGGCGCGATTGTTCTGGCGATCAACCTTCTGACCGGCATTCTGCTCGTCGGGGCGAGTCTCGCGGCGGTGTTGGCGGTCCTGGTCTACGCCCGCGCGCGGCGAATGGAAGGATTGAGCGGCAGGAGAAAAAGAATACAAATCCGCCAATAGAACCAGAAACCCGCTTTCTTTCCGAAAGCGGGTTTCTTTATTTGGGCATCGCCTTTTCGATCTGCTGCGCGGTCACACCGCGCACGCGCACGACCTTGCGCCGCGACGCGTGTCCAGTGACAATCTCGATCTGCGCGCGGCTCACCCCCAGCGTCTCTGCGAGAAACCTGACGAGCGCGTCGTTTGCCTTACCTTCCACCGGCGGCGCGTTCAGTCGAATCTTGACCACATCGCCTTCCCAACCCACCAGCGCGTTCTTGCCCGCGCGCGGCAAAACCTTGACCGAGAAAGTCATCGCGCCGCCGGATTCCTGAACACTCATTTGACCCAAACTCCGCCGGCAAACCGCGCGAGACCCAACGCGGCGAGTACCAGTCCCCAAGCCATCGCGCCCGTGAGCAAAACAAAGATCGACGCGTAGACCGACGCAAAGACGACGAATACGGCGAACGTTCCGATCATCAACGCGCGCGGCGTCGTCTGACTGCGCGCCATCTGCCGCAGCCCGAACAGCATCATCGGCATTTCAGCAAGCGAAATCAGCAGCAAGATCGAAAACACGATGACCGCGCCGATGCCGCCCTGGACCAAAGTCGGGATGTGCGCGGAAACCGCGCCCGCGCCAAAGTAAATCGCCACGCCAAGCCCCAAGCCAACCAAGCCAAAGACAACAAAATCGCGTTTCATTGTCCTGTATGATTCCGTGTGGTTCTGTGGCTGGTTGCTTTGTCGATCACCTCGCGCGTGATCGCGGGCAGCGCGTACGTGTCCAGGTCGCGCGGCGCGACCCAGCGCGCGTCCAGCACGTCGCTTGCCGCGCGCACGTCGCCGCTGGCGTACGCCGCGACAAAGTCGACCAGGATGTAGTGGTACTGCAAGCGTCCCGCGTCGTCGCGCTGCAAGAGATCAACCGCATCGATCACATCGCCGAGCGCGATCTCGATGCCGCACTCTTCGCGCACTTCGCGCTGCGCCGCCTCGCGCAACGTCTCGCCCAACTCGACCACGCCGCCGGGCAAGCCCCAATCGCCGCGCCGCGGTGGATTGCCGCGCTGAATTAGCAGCACCGCATCGCCTTGCCGGACGACGACGCCGACGCCGCAGATGGGACGGGCGGGATATTCTCTGGAATCGGTCACATTTCTCCAAATCACGCATCACGTCTTACGTGTTGCGTATTCAGTCAGTCGCTGCTCGGTGGTTTGATGTCCTTGACGTTCAACTGCAGCCGCGCCTCGCCGTTCCACTGCCGCGCTTCGAGCTGATACGCCACATCGATACGCGGCGGAAGACTTCCCATCCAACTCCCCTGCCGAAACGCGATGGCGTCCCAGACGACTTGACCATCGCTCAGCATCAACTTCAAATGCTCGTTGCCGACGATGCGCGCGTCGCGCACGATGGCGCTGCGGCTCACGAAGATCGGCTCGCGATTGCCGTAACCAAACGGCGCAAGTTGCTCTAGCGATTTCTGCACCGTCCAGTTCATCTCGTTCAACGATGCCTCTGCATCGATGGAGAGCGTCGGCGCGAGTTCCAACGTTTCCAGCGCGCGCGCGGCAATTTCGCGCAGACGCGCTTCCAACTCGGGCAGCTTTTCGTTGACGACGGTGAAACCGGCAGCCATCGCGTGACCGCCGTGACGCACCAGCAAATCGCGGCACTCGTCGAGCGCGGCGACGATGTTGAACTCGCTGATGCTGCGCGCCGAGCCGCGGCTTTCGGTTTCGCCGCGATGCACCGCGATGGAAGGACGATAGAATTCTTCCGCGAGCCGGCTGGCGATCAATCCGACGATACCTTCGGGAAACTCGGGCGCGGCGACAAAGAGCAAACGCTCCTGCTCCGCGTGCTCCGCGACCGCGTCGCGCGCCTTGAACGTCATCTCGGTCGTGAGCCGCTGGCGCTCGCGGTTCGTCTCTTCAAGTTTGATGGCGAGGTCGTCGGCTTCGCCCGGATAGTGCGTCGCCAGCAAGTGGTACGCCATCAGCGCACTTTCGAGTCGCCCGGCGGCGTTGAGGCGCGGTCCCAGCGTGTAGCCAATCGTCCCGGCTTCAATCGATGTCGGTTTGATCGCGGCTTGGCGGATCAACGCTTGAATGCCCGGTCGTTCCGATTCGCGCAACTGCTTTAGCCCGCGCTGCACCAGCGCGCGATTCTCGCCGGTCAGCGGCACGAGATCGGCGACGGTGCCTAGCGCGACCAGGTCGACCAGCGCGTCTTCGGGCATCGGCGTGCGGTCCTTCTGCAATGGCGTGCGCGCGTCGGCGCGCAGCAGCGCCTGCGCGAGTTTGAACGCGACGCCCGCGCCGGACAAATCCTTGTATGGGTACTGGTCTTGCGCCTGCTTGGGATTCACCGTCGCGAACGCGTCGGGCAACTGCTCGCCCGGCGCGTGATGGTCGGTGACGATCATATCCAACCCGATCTTTTTCCCGAACGCGACCTCGTCAAGCGAACGCACACCGCAATCGACGGTCACGACGACCTGGACGCCTTGCTCTTTCAACTGCGTCAGCGCCTCGCGGTTCAGTCCATAGCCCTCGTCGATACGATGCGGAATGTACGGCTTGACCTTCGCGCCGAGCGACTGCAGCGCCTGGACGAGCAGCACCGTCGCCGTTACGCCGTCGACGTCGAAATCGCCGTAGACCGCAATGGCTTCGCCGGCGCGGATCGCGCGGCGCAGGCGGTCGACCGCTTCGTTCATCCCGCGCATCTGAAACGGATTGCCGATCAGCGCGTCCGGCGCGAGGAACGCATCGACTTGTTCCGGCGCGGTCAGTCCGCGATTATAGAGAACTTGGATCAGAAGAGGATGCAGTGGACGCGAGGCAAAGCGCGCAATGACGAGCGACGAAACGCGCGGCGCAATCTGCCAGCGTTTGAGTTTGGGGGGCACAGCGACTCCGTAAAATAAGTTGGTGCGATTTTACCACGACGCGGGTGAAGGCGCAAGAAGAGCGCGTTCGGCGGAAAATTGATGGGGGGGGCTTGACACGCCGCCGGCAATCGAGTAGAATCTCGCCAATTCTGAACGCCGGGAGCCGATGAATGGCTTGCCAACTTTGGGGTACCGTTGCCCCTGAACCATCGTCCGTCGAGAGTGATAGCACCTGTGGCTTGCGCGCACGCGCAACGCCGGGTGCTTTTCGTTTTTGAAATCAACTTGATTTCCAATCGAAACACAATTTCCATTCAAGGAGGAGCACTATGACGAAACGTTTGCTGTTCGCGTTCGGAGCAGTTGTTCTGCTCGTCGCGCTGGCTGGCTCGACCGCGCTGGCGCAAGGTCCCAGCGGAGCGGCTGCCAACATTCCATTTCGACCGGTTCGTTCGGATTACTGGACGATCAAAGCCGCGCTGGACGCGCGCGCGCCCGCGACGGCGAAAGCCGGTCTCGCGCCGCTCGTGTCGCGCACCACGCCGAGCGCGTTCGTCAGTTGGCAAGGACAGGGCGCGACCGTTTACAGCCCATCGGATGCAGTTGGCGCGATTGGTCCTGATCGCTACATCGAAATAGTAAACACCAGCATCGGCGTTTACAACCGGTCGGGCGGATTGATTTCGCAAGCGAGTCAAGCATCGTGGACAGGAATCTCGGCGGCGTCTGGCGATGCCGTCGTCGAATGGTCGCCGCACGACAATCGCTTTTACGCCACAATGCTCTACATCAGCGGCAGCAACTATCAGTTGATCTTTGGCTTCAGCAAAGGTCCCAAACCGTCGGCAGCCAAATCGAATTGGTGCTTTTACCACAGCACCTTCGGCGGACGCTATGGCACGAACCTGCCCGACTATCCCAAGCTGGGCGATACCGCCAACTTTATGCTGATCGGCGTCAACACGTTCCAGGGAGGTTCGACTTACATCGGTTCCGATGTCGCGTGGGTGACCAAGCCCGCCGCCGGCACGATCAGCACTTGCCCCAAGCTAAGTTCGCTCAAGACCGGCGTCGTGAAGAATCTCTTGAACGCCGATGGCACGCAAGCCAGTACGCCGAATCCGGCGAAGCAGACGGACAGTTCGAGCACGGGCTACGTGGTTGCGAACGAAGACCCGGGCAGCGGGACTTCGACCGTGCTCACGGTTTACACCGTGACCAAGAGCGGCTCGGGCACGCCCGTTTTTAGCGCGCCAAAAGCAGTCACGGTTCCCAGCTACGCGTATCCGCCCAGCGCGCCGCAGCAAGGCACGACCGACACGCTGGATACGCTTGACGCGCGTTTGATGAGCGCGTGGGCTGCGCCCGATCCATCGCACAGCGGGACGGTTGCCGTGTGGACCGGACACACCGTCGCGGCGTCCAGCGGCGGCACCGGCGCAGAGTTTCGATGGTACGAGATCAATCCCGCGACCGGCGCGCTGTTCCAGAGCGGCAAAGTGCAAAGCAGTTCGCTCTACGTGTTCATGGGCGCGGTCTCGCCGGATCGCAACGGCACGAGCGCAACGTTCGGCAGTAACGCGCTGATGGCGTTCAACACCTCGTCGAGCAGCGCGCTGCCCGCCGCCGCGATGGCATCTGTCGTCGGCGGAGTCCAATCCGGAATCGTGACGATTGCCACATCGCCCGCGCCGGACACCGACTTTACGTGCACGCCAGTCTGTCGGTGGGGCGACTATTCCGGCGCGAGTCCTGACCCGGCATCGACCTCGACGGGCCAAGTCTGGGCAAGCGCGATGATGAACGGCGCGTCCGGCAACCCAAGCTGGACGACTCGAAACTGGGGCGCTAAACCGTAAGCGTCACGCTCAAAATCAATATCTGTGATAAAATAATGCGCGGAGGAAGTATGCCGCGCATTATTTTTATGGGCACGCCCGAGTTTGCCGTCCCGGCGCTGGACGCCTTGACGCACACGACGCACAAAATCGTCGGCGTTTTCACGCGTCCCGATCAACCCGCCGGGCGCGGCAAGCAAATGCAGTCGTCGCCGATCAAACGATTTGCCGAAACGCGCGGGCTGCCGATTTTCCAGCCGCCGACGCTCCGCAAGCCAGAGTTTATCGCGCCGCTCCGCGGACTCGCGCCCGATCTGATCATTGTCGCCGCGTACGGATTGATTCTGCCGCCGGACATTTTGGCGATTCCGCCGCGCGGCTGCGTCAACACGCACGCGTCGCTTCTGCCGCGCCACCGCGGCGCTGCACCGATTGTCGCCGCGATTCTGGCAGGCGACGCGGAAACCGGCATCACGCTGATGCAGATGGACGCCGGGCTGGACACCGGTCCGATCCTCACACAGCGCGCGATTCCGATTGCCGACGACGATACGACTGGCACACTGACGCCGAAACTTGCCAATCTCGCCGCCGCGCTGTTGATCGAAACGCTGCCGCGTCTGCTCGCCGGCGACATCACGCCACAGCCGCAGGACGAATCGCGCGCGACCGTCTGCAAAATGATCCGCAAAGCAGAAGGTTTGATCGATTGGACGCGTCCCGCCGACGAAATCGCGCGGCGCGTCCGCGCGTTCAATCCGTGGCCCAGCGCGTTCACCTACTGGAACGGCGCACCGTTCAAGATTCTGCGCGCGCAAGCCGCGCCCGGCAACGCGCGCGGCGAACCGGGACGCGTCATCGAATGGCGCGATGAAATCGCGGTGACGACCGGCGATGGCGTGCTGATTCTGCGTGAGGTGCAAATGGCAGGCAAGCGCGCGATGAAGATCGAAGAATTTGCGCGGGGGCAGATGGGGTTTGTGGGTAGTCGCTTGGTCGTATAGTCGAATGGTCTCGTAGTCACATCGTCCGACTACGCGACCAGGCGACTATTGGACTTGATAGACAACCATGTTCGTTCCGCCGGCTTGCCGCGTGGCGGCGCAGCCCGTCTGATACACCGGCACAAATCGTGAATCGGCGGCGAGCGCGGGATACCAATCTGGAAAAAAGATCGCGAAGGTCGCGTGACGCGAGAAGAGATACTCGCGCAGGCGACCTTCGTCGCGCATGAACGGAATCACGTCCGGCGTGACCAGCCCCGCCAGATCGATGAACGGGCGCGGGTAATAATACCCCAGTGCGCCAATGTCGTGCGCGGCGACGACCGCGTCCGCCGGCGCATTCGCGGCAACCCAGCGCGCGGTCTGCACCATTTCGCAGTCGATGATCGTCACGTCCGTCGCATACGCCGACGCGCCGAGAACCCAGAACGCGATCAATACGACGGCAATCGAGAGCACCCACGCCGTCCGCAGAAACCACCACTTGATCCGCTCGAACAGCGCGGCGGTGCCCCAGATGCCATAGAGCGCGATGAACGGCACGATCGGCATTTCGTAGCGACCATGCTGGTACGAGACCGGCAAGCGGAGCGCGTAGAGCGCGGGCAAAATCAGCAGCCACGCGAACGGAATCAGCGCGCGCCACTCGCGTCGCCGCGCCAAATCGATGCCGATAAAGATCGCGCCCGGCAGCAATAGAATCGACGCGCCCACCCACGGCACAGCGAGCAGTTGCAGCCAGCGCAGGACAAACGGCGCGCGCTCGAAGAGAACGGCGTATTCCACGTTCTTGGCGTAAAAGGTGTTTGGAAAAATCGTGCCGCTCGTTGCCAGATTGAACGCCAGGTACGGCGCGATAAGAACCGCAAAGCCGATTCCGTAGGACACTAGGACGCGGACGACCGCGGAGGACCGCTGATAGAAAATCAAGTTCAGCGTTTGACCGCGTTTGTCCGTGTCCCGCACTTCGCTCGCCATTCCCACTGCCACCAGCGCGGCAAGCACGACGCCTTCGGGTCGCGTCAACGTGAGCAAACCGGCGATGAGTCCGAGCAACCAGCCTCGCTCGTGCGCGTAAAATCGTTCCAAGAGCAACAGCGACAGAAAGACGAACAGCGGAATCTCCATCCCACTCACCGCGCTCCACGCGAGATGCCATTCAAACACAATAAAGAGTGAAACGTATAACGCCAAGCGCGAAACGCGAACAGGATGGAACGCGGAGAGTCGGTCCGCCAGCCGCGCAACGGCAATCGCGCTTGCGCCGACGGACAGCGCGCCGAGCAGATAGGTCCAGACGCGGAAATCGATCCGCAGGAGATAACCGAGCGAAAGCAAAATCGCCCAGAACGGCGAAGTGGAACCCGCGCTGGGCTGCCCGGGGAAAAATGCAAACTCGCCGCGCGTCGCGAGGTTGCGAGCGTAAACCTGATGAATCCACGCGTCGTCCAACGCAAAGCCGACCGCGCCGCGCTGCGCTGCAAACAAAACGTACGCGCCCGCGCTCGCCAGCGCCAGGAGGATCAACAACCCGTCGCGTCGCTTCACGGTCGCCTCTCGAAACTGCCCAGCGCGATCCAGAGAATCGCCTCGGCAACCAGCGCCGCCGCGCCGAACGCGAGCGTTTCCCAGAACGCATCGTGCGTGGAGGAAAGAATCGCGTCCTGGTTCTGGGACACGACCACCGACCACGGGCGCGTCGCCAGCCGCTGAATCGCCGCGCGCACCGGCTGACCGCTGGCATCGCGATAGGTCACGGTCGCCGGCGCGCCGCGCTGGAGCGCGTCTGCCAGCGCGGACACATTGGCGACGCCGATCTGCGTCACCTCCGTGCCGTACTGTTTTTCCGCCAGTAGACTCGCCGCCAGACCCGGCGTAATCGGCGCGACCGCAACGAAATCCTGCGGCGCGGAAGACAGATCGACGATGCGGACGCCGTTCTCGTCGACAAGCAGCGCGTTCGGCGTGTTGCCCAGCGCACCCCACAGCTCCCGCACCGCCACGCGCAAAGCGAACGCGGCAGCCACATTGCCTGCATTGTCGAGGATCGGCGCGCTGTAGTATTGCGCCACCTCGCCAAAATCGCGCGACGGCACGGAGGCGTACAAATGTCCTGTCAGCGCCTCGCGCATAAAGACACGCGCCGACCAATCCGCTTTCATCGATCCATCGGTCGTCAGGATGACCGCGCCGGACGGATCGGCGATCGACGCGGCGCGGACGTTGGAGTCTGCCGCGACGATCGCTTTCAGTTCGTTCAGCGCGATCGCCGCGCGCGCCGGGCGCGTCGTTTCATCGGCAGTGGCAAAACCGCGCAGCGACGGCAGCGCGGCGAAGGTGAACGCCTCGCTCATCCGCCACTGCAGCAGCCGGTCGACCGAATTGGCGAACAGGCGCGCCTGCGCGGCGCGCGCGCTGTCGGCGTCGGCGAGCGCGCGCGCGCGGAGATTGGCATCGACAAAATAGAGACCGATGCCGAGGACGCCGAGCGCGAGGAGAGTGAGAAGCAGGAAGCGTTTCATGAACTCGGGTTCGCTTCCGCGAGAAACGAGGGAAGGATGAAACAAGTGAGCGCAAAACCGAGATGGTTATCGTTGAATGTGCGCGAGAAAAACGCAAACACAAAAAATAGAATTGCGTAGTTGAGCGCCATCTGCGCGATCGTGTTATGACGCCACTGGAGCCACAGTAAAAGAATCAGCGTCAGTCCGCCGAGCACGATCTGGAAAATCGAAAACGGAAAAGTGTCCGTGCTGCTTTTGATCCAGCCCAGCCCCAGCGCGAGGTCGCCCAAGCCGAGACTCTTGATGGGGTAAGTCGGCGTGTTGGACGAAATGCCCGATTGGTAATTGACAGTGTCTTCAACAAACGCCGCCGGATTCCAGAGGAAGAATGGAAGCAGAGTCGCCGTCAGTAAAACTGCGCCAGGAACGAGCGGCTTGACACGTGCGAGCAGCACCCGCCACTGCGTCACGGCGGTATCCTTCAGGAGATAAAAAAGGAAGAATGGGATCATAAACCACGCCGTCTGTTTGCTTGCCGCCGCGCCGGCGAACCAAAAGCCTGCCCACGCGCTCCGGTTTCGTTGCAGTAAAAGAATCGCTCCGATAAGCCAGAACAGGACGACGACATCATTGCGCCCTTCGATGAAGAATGGGACGAAAAGTGGATTCAGCGCAACCACCATCAGTGCACCCAGTCGCTCGCGCGGCGTTCGCCCTGCGCTCAACAACATCAACGCAAGCGCAAAAAACATCAGTAGGTAGACGAAACGCTGATCGAACCACCCTAGTGTCACCTCGGACAAGAGATAGAGTGGGACAGTTACCAAGATCATTCCTGGAGGATAAGGTAGGTGAAAGAGCGATGGATTAACGTCCAGCCCCGGTTCATGAAAAGCCCACTGCGCCATTGGCGTTGCGGTATAATTTTCAGCATAGGGGTTTTTCCCTGCGAGCAAGAACTTGACCGCCTCTTCGATTTGAATTGCGCCATCGTGAATATAGAGATACGGTGCGCTGTTGTGGCGATAGAGAATTGCCGCCACCGTTGGCATCACAACAAACGCCAATATCGTAACCCAAACGGCGGCGAGTTTGAGCACAAATTGCCGATGGTCGGTCAAAACCATATCCGCGACGATATACGCGATCAGCGTAATGACCATAAACGCGGACAGCGGGGCAAAATCCAGCACACGGGTAAGATGCGCGATGAGCGTGGTGTCAAATTGGTTCGTTGGAATTACCAACCCGCTCAATTCGCTCGACCAGAAGAGCGCTGCCCATAGTCCAATGAACAGAATCGTGTCCCAGGAGAGCTGGCGCGGAGAGCGCGCTCCAGAAATGGAATCAGACATGCTCGGCTCCATTGACAATGACTGACGGACGGAGGTGTGTGCTTTGGACAAATCCCCATCCCACGGTAACCGCGAGAATGATTCCCGGAATCATCTTCACCGATGGAATTGGAATGTCCATACCAGCAGACAGAATCACCCACAAGAGAGAATATACGTAGACGACTACTGTGAACCAAACACCCCATCGCGATCGGATGAGTAGCGCCAGAGGCAGCATCAGCATTTGCCAGTCATAAATGAAGGTATGCAATGCGCCGACCAGGCTCGCTGCGATAAGCACTGACCAGAACCACGGAGTCGGCTGATCCATGCGCCATCGCCAGACACACCAGATGACGAACAACGCACCGACGGTCAACAGACCTAGCTGCGCCCACGGATAGTCGGGCAGTAACAAGACCGAATCCACCAAGCGGGGATGTACTAACCGATCAAGATAGAGTTGCAGAAGGTCGATGAACCACGTTGGACTAGCGAGTGACGCGACAAGAATCAACGCAGCAAGAATAGCGAGCGTTCGTCCCAATATTTTACGACGCCATGCAAAAACAACGGTCGCAAAAATCACTAACGATACGATGGTGAACTTGGACAGAGCAAACCACAAGCCGATCGCCGTAATCGGCGCATTGACGCGTCGAATGCCCCAATAACAAAGTAGCGCTCCCAGAAACACCAACGGCGTCAACTGTCCAGAATGTATCTCGGTAAACACCCAAGGCGCTATGACTATCAACATAATCGATTGCAATCGGCGCAGTCCTACCAGTCGCGCGCATAGGTACGCCAAAAATGGCATCGCAACAACGTCGAGCGCAACACGCAACCCCTCGGCATACGGCAGAGACAACGCGGCAAAAGGCACAAAGGCATACAAAGCCCAAATGGGCGCGTATGGCGGATACTCGCGTCCGTTGAACGGATGCGGGTACGCGCTGAGATAAACATTCTCTCCGCGTAGGAAATAGCGCGCCGCGCGGTAAAAAGTCACGTGGAAATCGGACAACTCCCACGCCGCCGGAATTTGCGCGGCGGAAAACCATACTGCACCAAACAGGATCACAAAGATGATTCCGAATAGCCACGTCTGCCGCATCGCTTGTGTCATCGTCGCGCGCCTCTGCTTGAGATTGAACGTTCTCGTTCCTGCCACGCCAATGTCGCCCAAACCAGCACGACTAGCAGCGCCGACGCACCATCACCTAGCACCAGCGCGCCGATGCCGAACGTTATCCACGACAGCACTGTGAACCCTATCAAGAATGCCGGCTTGCGGACGAACGTGAGCAACAGCAACAAATTGTACGAAAATATAAACGGGCTGATGAACAACCCGACCGACGCGACCCAATCGAAACGATTTGTACGCCACGCCCAAATCACCAGTCCAATCGATACGACTGCCGCGCTAACCAGCCAAATCGGCGTTGGTAAAAAGGAAAGCAAACCCCAGACCGACGATGAGATTCCCGCGCGGGTGCGCGCGCCGCTGCGCGCGAAAAAGTGCGCCAGCCAATCCGGTTGGACGATGAATGCGCCAGCCACTAACACGCCTAGCACGAGCGCAAACAAAACGATCTGCCGGCGGTCGTGCTGCCACCATTGCCACACCATCCACGGCGCGAGCAATAGAACGAGCTGGGGCTTGAGCGCAAGAAACGCCAACGCGATTCCAGCGGCAGCGCTGGAGCGCAGAAGAACGAACAGCGCTGCCATCGCGATATCGACTTGACCCAGGATGAACGTCAAGAGAACAGGCATTGAGAGCGCGACGAACACCGCGCGCCGGCGCAGGATCGCGACCAGGATCACGGCTTGCAGTGCAGTCCACACCACATGAACCACCGGCAGCGGTAGCGCGACCAACGGGATAAACAAAAAGTAGAACGGCAACGGATAGAACACTTCGAGGTTCGGGATCGAGTACGGGTCCCGTCCCAGTAGAATCGCCTGCGCCGCGTACCAGAAGATGTCAATATCCTTAAACAGCATGGCTGCGCTTTCTAAGCATCGGCATCATCGCGTGATCTCGTACAGCGTGACCGGGCGATCCAGCGCGTCGCGGAACTCTGCCACGCGCGTCAAGCCGGGAATCGTCACGCGCTGCTGAAACAAGTCGCGCAGCGGCGCGGGATGATCGTACTCTAGAACCAAATAGCGCGCGTTGTATTTGCGTGCAGCGGCAAAGATCGCATCGACATTGTCCGTGGGAATCGCAATAACGCGCTGGTGACTGAGATTGCTCAACGCCGGTGGATCGACCGCCATTACCACGTCGCCGCGCGCGTTCTGACCGAGGTCACCTTGGTGATCGAGCCACGCCGCAACGTCTCGGTAAGCCGCGTCGCGCTGATTCCACAGGGGAATCGTGCTGGGCAGATTGACGATGGGCCAGATACCCTGCGCGTATAGAAAGATGCTGACGAAGATCGACAGCGCGATAAAACCGCCGCGGAACACGAGCGACGCCTGCGCTGCCTGCCAGGTCTTGCGCCGCCGCGCAATCCATTCGACCACCGCGTCCACGCCCGGCGGCACGGCGACCGCGAAAAATGGAATCAGCGCCGCGGCGGAATGTAACATACTACCATGCGAACTGGGAAAGGTGAAGACCAGCGCCATCGCCAGATAGAGCAGCGCGGCGTAGAGGAAGAACGGCAGCATCTCGACGCGTCGTCGGATGCGCCATAGACCGATCGCCGCGAACGGCGCGAGGAAAAGTTGCAGCGCGCCAAAGACGACGATGAGCAAATCCAGCGCGCCGGCTTGGAGTTTGGAACCGATGATGGGACCGATACCCCACGCCAAGTAACGCGCCAGAGTAATATCATCGGTGAAACGAAACAACTCGTCGTAGTTGGTGAGCCAGAGCGTCTTGGTGCCGGCGCTGGGGTACGGCGTGCCGACGGCGAGATAGTCACGGACAAACCATGGCGTCATGACAAGCAAATAGCCCAGTAAACAGTAAACGGTAAACAGTCCAACCGCGCGGAATGTCCGCGTGGGACGGTGAATGAGCAGAGCGAGCGGCGCGACGGCGAGGAGCAGCACACCGTCTGCGCGCGAGAGGTGGCTCAACGCGGCAAGGATGCCTGCCGCAAAAAAGTAGCGCGCCGAACTCGTCTCGACGCCGCGCGCGATGACGTAGAGGCAAATACCTGCCGTCAGCGCGAACGGCGCGAAATTGTCCGGGCTGACCCAGTAGATCGTGTAAAATCCGCTGAACGCGGTGAACAGCGCCGCCGCCCAGGCATAATCATCGCGTGAAAAGATTTTGCGGCTGAGGTAGAACGCGAAGAGCGGGAGCAACGATGAAATCAAAATGAACGGAATTTGCGCCACATGGTACGAGTCGCCCAGCACCACGAAGAACGGCGCGATCAGCATTGAGGGCAGCGGCATCCAGTACAAATTGCTTGGATGCGGCAAGCCGGCGGGGTTGTCGAGATAATTCCACAGCACCTCCTCGACGAAACCGCGTCCGCGCGCCAGATTCTCCGCGACGTGAACGGCGTAGGACGCGTCCATATAGCCAGTTTGCTCCAGTGGCAGCGCGGTTGCGATGCGAAAGAGCAACGTGATCGTGAAGAGGAGGACGTAGGCGCGCGGTGGTCGGAACCATTCACGCATACGCCATCTCGCCTTCGCGCGTCTGCGCGTACGCGTACACCGCTGCCAGCGCGAGTGGGACCCAGAAAAAGTAGATTTCGGGTGGGCTGATAATCCGCTCGTAGTACATCAGTACATCGACGACCAGAAGCAACGCGGCGATTGCCAGCGCGTCGGCGCGCTTGAACTTGCCTTCGACGATCCAAACGACGACCCGGCTCAGCGGCACGATCAGCACCACAAAATCGTAACTCCATCCAAAGGGCGCAGCAATCACGGAGACAAACAGCGTGGCGTCGATCCAAGTACGGAAATCCCAGCGCGAGCCGGCGCGCCACCATACGATAATTACGAGCGGCAAAATCGCAAGGCCGATCAATTTGAATCCATTCCACCCGGAAAGAGCAGCCAGAATCGCGCCCAGGGTTGGCGTCCGGTAATCTAACAGTCCACCGCCGCCGATCGTCGCGGCGTAATCGAGCAAGAAACTTGGACGTAATACGAAAACGATCGCGGTCAGGACCAAGAGCGTTCCGAAGAAACCCGCTAGCGTGCGCCAACGGCGCATCCGCAAATCATCAAGCAGTACGATCGCGAGGGTGAGGTACACCAAATGGAATTTGACCGACGTCATCGCGAGCGAAATGCCCGCGCGCATATATTGATGCCTCGTGCGAAAGAAGAGGAATCCCGCAAGACCAGCCAGCACGATCAGGTTAATCTGTCCGGCAATCAACGCGATAAGGGTGGGGGAATACGCAAAAGCAAGCAGAGGCGCAAGCCAGGCGAGCCGTCGCGTCCGGTCGTTCGACGCGCTGATCTGCCACAAAACAACGGCACTACCGAACACCAGTACAATGTTCGTCAACAACCACCACCACGTCGCGCGCGCGAACGAGACCCAAGTATACGGGATCAACAAGGGAAGCAGCCAGGGCGGATTCCACGTTACCATCGGAAAGTTCTCGGGCCACGTCGTCAGTTCCTTTTCGATCTGAAACAGCCGCGCCGGGTCGGCAAAATTCTGCCCTCGCGCTGCCAGAAAACTCGCGCTCCAATACGCCGGAAAATCAACCTGACCAATCCGCGGCGGCAATGGCGGCTGAAGCGCCAAGAGCATAACGCACGCGAGTCCCAGCACGCTCCATTGGACAATCTGTTTCACTCCCCCCACTCCTGACGCTGCATGATGCAGACCTCACGGCAGTCTGTCCAAGCGATAAACCCGGATTGGCTCGCCTAACCAATCCACACCCGGATGGTTTATTGCTTGGATGGCGACCATCCTAACACGATTTTTCATCTCGCCGAAGAATGGAGCGTACATCTGCAACATGATCGGATCAAAATCAAGATAATAACGCGCGGAGGAGTCGTAGAGCAACCCCGCCAAGTTTCCATTTAGGAAGGCGGTGTACGCCGCATTATTCACAACGCCATCGAGATTGACAACACGCCGACCCGAAAAGAACGCCATGATGCCGGCATTGAACGCCGCTGCGGACTCTCCCTTGCCGAGATTTTCGTGCAACCACTCCGCGGCATCCAGCATCTCGATTTGATGCGGGTAAGGCGGCTGAATCGCCGATGTGAAAACTAGAAATGCTATCGATACTGCACCCGCTATCACCGCGATCGCGCCAACTGTTTTCCTCCACACCGCGCGGTCAGGTAGCCGTCGCTCGATGGATCGGACGAGCAAGACTAATTTCTGCTTGAGATCGAGAAACGCAAATGCTAGACAGAACGTGAATGCTGAGAGAACGATCAGCTGGTCAAAGTACCAAACGCGCGGGTACCATCTCACAAAGGTATGGACAAAAACCAACAGGATGCCAGCCACCCAGAGCGCGAGGATGGTCCATACTGCCAAGCGGGTCTGCGGATCGCGCTCGTTTCGGCGCCGCGCGATGACCAAGAGAGAGAACGTAAGAGTGGTTTGAAAAAACACAAAAGGGAATCCCAGGTGCTCATTGAACCACATCGCGAGGTAGAGAACAAAATACATGAGACTCCACAACCACATACCCAATGTCGTGTGTCCTTCGTTCAGGTAGGCAATGTGCTGCATGTATGGATAGGCAAGTCCGCTACTTTGGACAATCGCCCCGAAGCGGAACAGATTCCACAACAACCACGGACTGGCGATCAGCGCGACGACCCCGAGAAGAACAGCGCTACGCGATAGTCGATGCTGCTGCGGTATTTGAAAAAGCGCAACCAAGAAAAACGCCGCCAGATAGAAAACATTGTCGGTGCGCGATAGAAAAAGCAAGCCGAGAATGATTCCGTAGCGCGCAAGATGGACGAGATCGCCGCGAAACATCCGCCCGCTCAATGTCAGATACAACAGAATGATAAATAGGAGTGAACTGACGCTGGTCTCAAGTCCATCTAAACTGGACAAGATGGCTTGCGAATTGAGAAAATACGCCGCGCTGCCTGCTACGGCAAGCCATCCGATCCCGGTCGTTCGACGCACCAACCGATAAAGCAGGACTGCGCAGATCAAATTGAACGCGATTGCCGCCGCAAGCCCGGCTTTGAGGAATGCGAGTGGCGACGCAAAGAACGCCGCGAACGGAAGCAACAAGCCCATCCACAGTGGGTGATAGCCGTTCGTCATGTACACGCCATCGAAGGTCGATCCGTTCCCGGCGACGATGTGACGGGCAATCTGGAAATAGTAAAACGCATCGTCGGGAACGTACTGCACAATGGTTCCCGGTCCGGTGGAAAGCACCCACAGTCGAGGCGCTAAACCGATCAGGAGGACGACAACTAGAGCAGCTAGTGTCGCGTTGCGATGCATCAAGACTCCTACTTTGAAAACCGCACGCGCAGCAACGTGTAAATCGCTTCGATTCCATCGACCCACGAAATCTTTTTGCCCTCGTCGGCGCGGCGCGGGTTGTAGGAAATAGGCACTTCGACGATCCTATGCCCTGCCTTCGCCAAGTGTCCCGTAATCTCCGGCTCAAAATCGAAATGGACGCAACGCAGCCGCACGCCTTTCAGCGCATCGCGGCGAAACACTTTGTACGCCGTCTCCATATCCGTAAGCCGCACGCCGAAGAGAAGATTCGTCAGCGCGGTGAGGAATCCATTCGCCAGACGCGTTCGTAGCGGAATGCCGCGCCGCCGCGCGTTGAGAAAGCGCGAACCGTACACCACGTCCGTCTTGCCGTCGAGGATCGGCTGGAGCAGGCGACCGTACTCGTTCGGATCAAGTTCGAGGTCGGCGTCCTGAATCAGAATGACATCGCCGGCGGCGTGGTACAAGCCGAGGCGAATCGCCGCGCCCTTGCCAAGATTGATCGGCATCGAGTAGACTTGCAACAATTCGGGCTGCGACTGGCGATGTTCCTCGATAATGAGCGCGCTCGCGTCCGTCGAGCCATCATTCGCGACGATGATCTCGCGCTCGACAGCGTCGAGCTTGACGGCGACAACGCGGTCGATCAATTCGCCTATGGTGGATTCTTCGTTGTAGACCGGAATGATGATGGATAATTTCATCGAGGTAGCCCCGAGGACGCCGATGGAATATCGACGCGGTAAATCTGCGCCGCGTCGTTCGAAAAGACCAGTTGAAGATAACTGGCGCGCGCGGGATCGAACTGACCCAAGTCGCGTTCACCGCGTCCGTAGAAAAGGTAGGCAATGCCGTACTGACGCAGCAAGTTTGCGCGCCACGCATCGTCAGTCGATGCGGCGAAGAACTTTTCCGATGCGCGTCGCTTATCGTCAAAGTGAATCGTCTCGTACCGCTGTCCGATAAAGACGGAATTGCCGGCGCGCGCTGGAATAAAGCTGCCGCTCCAATAAGAGGAAAAGATGCTGGCATTCCGCACCGTATGATCGCCCAGCCAGTCCATTGCCTGAATCTCCGCGACTGGACGAAAGAGTGGATAGGGTTGCTCGAACGCCAACAGCGCGACGCTGCTGAGCCAGACATAGACGCTGGTCAGACTGGCAACAGCAATCCAGCCAACGACGACCAATCGCTGCAAGCCCGCGACGCTGTAGCTGGGACGCCGGCTCAGCGCGACAAAGACGCGCGTGCGCGCGAGCCAGGGCAGCGCCACCTCGAACAAACCGAGCGTCGCCAAAATGGCGAGTGGAACCTGGACGCCTTCGACAAATCGCCGCTGTTGGGTAATCGGAGTATACAGCAAAAGCGCAACCGCGCAAACCCAGACCCATAGAAACGCCGTGGCGCGCTTGCGCTGTTCTTCCATCTGCGCGATCGGACGAAGCGTCAACAGCGCAAACGGCAGCAGCGTCACGTAGGTCAAGACGAAATGAATTGGATTGGGTGAGAGCGTTACGGCTTGCGCGTTCCAGATTTGCAATACCGGGTTGGTCATCAGCGCATACTGGTAATAGACGAAAAGCGGCGCGGGGACTGCAAAAGCCAGACAGAGTGCCGCCGCCTCCCGCCAGAGAACTTGGTGCTGCCGCCACACCAGAAACAAGTAGTATGCGCCCATCACGGCGACCATCAGATAGATCAAGAAGGGATACACAATTCCGATGAGCACATTTCCAACCGCTGCCCCGAATGCGAATGCCCATTGCGTTTTGCCTGACGCCGACAGTGCGCGCAGCAAAAGCCAAAAGGTCGCGAGAACGAGCGCGACGCTAATCGCAAAGTGCGGGTAGGTCAGCGCGCTGAAGAACAGGTGTGCCTCGGGGATGTGCAAGTCTACCGGAACGGCTTCGAACATGCTCGGTGGATCGAACGGCAACCGCAACAGATCGATCCCCGCACTCAAGAGCGCGGCCAGATACGCGATGCGGCGCTGCGCTGGCGAGTCGAGGAAAAACGAGATGAATCCAAAGACAGCCAAAAACAAAATTAGATCCGCAGCAACGCGCGCGACATGCCACATCGCCACCGCCGAGAGATTCAGCGCGCGCGCCAGATGCCCCAGCGCGAGGTAAAATACTTCGATGAACGCCGGCGCGTGCGGCTCAGTTGTGAACGGCGTGTGATACAGCCACGCGCCAGCAATGCCCTGACCGATTGCCGAAAGATAACTGCCGTCCTCGACGTTGATCATCAAACCGGTAAATTCGGTACCGGGTCGCGCCAGCGCGTAGCCAAGCACGTAGGGAATCTGCAGCAACGCGGTGAGAATCGCTGCAATCAAGAATGCGAACAGCCATTCGCGGCGCGTTGGGCGGTGGTTCACCCCACCCATCCCCACATCACAAACTGCGCGCTCAGGTACAACTGCAAGAGCAACGAAGGGTAAATGATCGCCCGATTCACCCACGCGTTTCTGCCCCACACTCCCCACAAAATGAAAACCGGGAATATCGCCAACGCGTAGCGCACCATACTGACGAGCGGCTGTGTCGTGGTCATGCGAAAGAGCGGCGCGAGAAACATCGCGATCGCGTACAGCCCGTACTCGCGCGGCTGCTTCTGCCACACCGCAACCAACAGAGCGCCCAGTCCTAGCGTCGTCAGCAAGTTCAGCGCGTCGATCAAATTCCCCTGCCCGCTCGCCAGCCGCGCGACCGATGCCGCGAGATTGTCCCACGGCAGGACAAAGCGCGCGTGCAACTCGCCCGCGTAACTCGCGAGAAGCGAAAGATTGGTAAAGGCGAGGAACGCAATAGTCGCGAGCGGAATCAACAGCAACGGAACAAAACGTAACGCGTAATACGCAATACGCAACGTGCCTTCCCGCTTCGCTTCCTCGATTTCCCTCCACAGCATATACGCCAGCGGCGCGACAAGCAGCACGCCCTGCAACCGCGTCAGCGCGGCAAGCGCGCCGAACAGCACCGCAAGATACCAGCGCCGCCGCAGCGCGAAGAGGAATGTACCCAGAGCGAAGAAGAGAAAAAGCGACTCGGTGTATGCCGCCATTAAAAAGAATCCAGTCGGAAAGAGCAGCAGATATGCGACTGCGCGGCGAGCCGATGCCGCGTCCGCAAACATTTCCGTCAGCCGATAAAGCTCGTACAGCGCGCCGATGAGCGCGAGGTTCGAAATCAGCAGCGCGGCAAACATCGAATCGCCCGCCACTGCGCTCGTCAATCGAATCAGCAGGGGATACATTGGAAAATATACCGTACTGCCGTCGTCGGCAGCGTAGCCGCGCTGAGCGATCTTCACATACCAATTCGCGTCAAACCGCTGCCACAACGCGAGCAGCGGATTGGTCTCCGCCGCGACGCCGCGGTATGGGAAGATGTCTTCGACCGAATACGCCGGAGGGTTGAGCGCGCGTCCGGCGTACGCGCCCGACACGGCGCGCCCATCGCGCAGCGACCACACGCTGCCGGTCTGCGTATCCGTCACGTCGCCCGGCGTGCCCGGGCGAAAGGTCAGCGCCGCGCCGTCGATTACACGCGAGTACGCATAGCGCGCGCTCGTCGATAGATCGAAGGTTGCCAGCGCCGGCGCGCCAAAGAGATCGAGGTTCTGGACGGTAGTCGGCAACAGCGACGCGACCACGACCGACCAGACCGTGAGCGCGACGCGCGCGATGAGAAACGCGCCGAGCGCAAATTTCCATGCCGGATCCACGGCATGCCAGTGGTCAGCGAGTCTCATAACGAATGATCCGTAAATCGCCGAACGATGCCGAGTTCACCGGGTGCATCGCGGCGTCCAACTGCGCCACGTTTCCTTGCGGGTGACCAGCGGCTGCCGCTTCATCAATCGCGGTTTGGAAGATAACAAACCAGACGCGCGTGTGTCCCTGAATCGCCGCGTTCAATTCGACTGGGAAAATACCCATCGCCTCCTGCGAGCCGGGCGCAAACGTGTCGTTGGCGGTGCCCGGCGGATCGGCGACGAATTGCTGCGGCAGCGCGCGGTCGTAGTATCGCATCGGAAAGTACGACAGCTTGTTGTCGTGCAAGATGAGATCGCCCGGCTGAACCTGCGCGCGCAGAAATTGATCCGCTTCCGCAAACGGCGCGCGCCGCCATTCTCCCCAGGCGGAATAGAAGAACGGCAACGTCGTCAAGGCGATGACGCCGGCGACCAATGCAATGCCGGTCCGTCCCGCGCGCGGCGCACGCGCGACCAGCGCAGCGAGGAGAATATAGTACGCCAACTCTGACGCGATCACACCGCGTGGAACGAAAACCGGACGCATCAGGTACGATACCCCAAACATCAGCGCCGGCGGGACGAGCGCGAACACAAGCAGCAAGCCCAGCGCGGGCGGCGCGCCGTGTCGAAAAAGTCGCGCCAGTTCGAGCCCGGCGATCACACAGACCGCTATCGAAATGAACAGCGCGCCGGCGAACAACAGGTTCGGCAGCGGCAGATAGGTTGTGAATACGACCAGCATCTGCAAAACATCCGCGATGCCGGGCGGCTGGGTCCAGAACGCGTGCTGGATCTTGGCAAGCTGCCCTGGGATGTACAATAGCCACGGAACGAAAAGCAGCCCGCCAACAAACTGCGCGACGATCAACTTGGCAAGCGTGTTCCACGCACGCCGGAATATCAAGTAAATGTCCGCCGCGAGAAGCGTGAGGAAAGCAAGATTGTGCGAATACAACGCCAGCGCCGTCGAGAGCGCTGCCAGAGCAATCGCGCCGATGCCGTTCGACAAGCGCATCACCGCATAGAGATAGAGCATCAAAGCGAGCGCGAGCGCGCCGTACATTCGCAGTTCCTGCGCGTGGTAAATCTGGAACGACGCCAGCGCGGCAAGGAGCGCCGCCCAATTCGCTGCATCGGCGTTGAGCGCGCGCGCAGCAACGGCGTACACCAACACGACCACCAACATTGAAATCGCGACCGACAACATTCGCAGCGCGAACGGCGTCTCACCGACCAGCCGCATCCAATAGTGCAGCAATGCATAGTAAAGCGGCGGCATCGTGTCGGCAGCGGTGCCGGATGCAATCGTCGGCAAATCCTTCTCCGCGAGGAAAACGCTGAAGGTGTCGTCGTACCACAGTGGGCGTGTGCCCAACGCGATCATTCGCACGCCGAACCCCAGGAGCAGGATAGCGAGCAGGGTCGAAAAACCGCGTCGAGTCTTCATCGTGTTCACGGCGACTCGATCTCGTAGACGGCGTACTGATCGTTCGATGCGCCGAGCAACGTCGGCGCGCCGCCGCGCATGACGATTTCGAACGGCGTCTTGCCGTAGACCTGTTTCAAATCTCGCACAGTCAGGTCTTGCAGCATCTGCGTATCGTTCGCGGCAATCGGATCGTAGGCAGTTTGCAGTAAATAATTCAGACCGACACGGCTGAGCAGAATGTGTGTGTAGCCTTGTTGTCGCAACGCCGCGGCGAGCGAATCTGCGTCGTGGAACTGCGAATGAAGATGTGCGAACGCGTCGAGGATCGCATCCGGCTGAACAGTGCGGCGCGCATAGTAACTGCGCGGCTCCCAAAGGAAGAGCGTCTTGCTGTTCGGCGGAAGCGTATTCACAAACTGGATTGCCGCGTAATAGCCGCCCAGCGCGCGCGCCAGGTACACGTCGCGGGATTCAAACCCGGCGAGGTAGCCGAACGCGTTGACAGACGCGAACCCCAGCGCGTAACTGAACGCGGTCAGTCCCAGAACGAGTAGAACGAGCAACCGCGCGAATCGCTGCAAGGAAAATTGCGGCAAGTCGATCACCGCCAATCGGTCAAACGCGACCGCCGCCGCGACGGCGAGCGTTGGAAACGCGGGAAACAGCAGACGCGTCTCCAAAAGCAGTTTCGATTCGGCAAGCCCAGCGAGCCAGAAGAGGTACAGAATCGTGGAGAAGACGAGTGCGTCGCGCAGAATCTGATTTTGAAATTTGTAAAATACCAAGACTAGCAGCGGCGCCAGCGCGAGAAGCAACGGTCCGATCGTCGCATCGTAACTCACCGCGCCCTCGCTTCCCAGAATCGTCGCATCCCACGGCGCGGTCAGGAGTTGCAGCGGCGTGTTCAACAGCCCGGTGCCGAATCGGCTGAACCATTCCGCGCGAAATGCGTCCCAGTACGGACCGCCGAAGACGAATGGATACACCGGGTTGCCGGTAAAAACCCAGTTGCGGAGATACCACGGGGCAGCAAAGAGCGCGGCGAAGGACAAAAAGACAACGACAAATGACAAACGGCGAGGTTGAATGATAAAGACGAGTAGCGCGAGGGGAACAATCGCCGCGGTGTACTTGACGCCCATTGCCAAGCCGGCGCACACGCCCGCGAGCGCGAACCAGCGCCAATCGTTTGCTTCGCGCGCGATCATCACCGCGTAGAACGCGGCAAACGCGTAGAAAACGAGCGCGAGATCGACGTACGCCCACGTTGCTAACGAAACGAGCGACGGGACAGCGACGAGCACAGCGCAGGCGAGCCACGCGACGCGCGCGCTGAAATAGCGCGCCGCGAACGCGAACAGCGCGCCGAGGAGCAGCAGGAAAAAACACAAGTGAATGAGCTGCGCCGCGATGTCGCCCTTGAGCAGCATCGCGGCGAGATAGAGCATCTCGACGAGCGAAGGGAAACTAAAGTACACGATGTCGGGCGGCGCGGCAATGCGACCCTGCGCGATCGCGACCTTTGCCTCGACCAGATGGTACGTCTGCGCGTCCCACGCCGTTGGCGGCAGGAGCGCGAGCAGAAACGCCAGCGCGAGCGTGAATCCGCAGAACAGCGCGAGCACGCGGTCGAATCGCGAATCGATGGGAAGATGCAGCGCGCGCAGATCGCGCCACGACGAAATCAGATCGGCGCGCAGCAAGAACAACGACAACAGCAATAACGCCCAGAAGAGGATCGGGTTGAGCCAGCCAAGTAAACCAAGCGCGAGCGTCGCAAAAGAAATCATCGCCAACCCGATGCCCGCTTGGAAGACGAGCGCTTCGAGCGGCGACGCGAAGCGTAGCGCGCGCGTCAATCGGCGACCCAGCGCGGCGGCGAGCGCGAAGAGCGCGGCGGCAACCAAGACATCGCCCAGCGCGTTCAGGATCGCCAGCAAGTTCTCGACCGTGAATGGCTTGTGGACGATGTAATAGGCGAGCGCCACGGCAAAAAGCCAGGCGACGGCAAGCAGAATGCTTAGGACTCTTGAAAGTGTTTCGCGTTTCATCCAGTGACTCGCACTGAATCGTTCTGCGCGGGCGCGCGCTGGGTCAATTCAACGTAAAGGTCGATCGCGACGAGAACGAACAGCGCAGCGCGTCCCAACACGCCCATCACGTACAGCGCGGGGTTATTGACGCTGAGCGTCAAGGGCCAGTCCAGCAAACCGACAAAGGTCAGAACGAGCGTGAGGAGCAGCCCGCGCCAATTGGGGTAGACCAGCAGCCAGATCGGGATGACCAGCGTCGCCCACTGCGGACTCCATCCTTTACTCCACAGCAGGAACAGCATCAGGACGATGCCGGTAAACACGAGCAGCTGATGCGGATTGGTGCGATCCACCTTGCGCGAAAAAACAAACAGAAAGAGCACGCCGAAGACAAGCAACGTCAGCCATCCCGGCACGACCGATGGATTGTAAATGGGGACCGCCGCCATCGCCGGATCAAAGTGGCGCGGCATCAAGCCGACGTTGCCATAGGTGAGATTCCCATCGATCAAAGCCCAAATCGTTTCCCACGACGATACAGAGACAAGCGATTGAAACGACGCGATGGTGTAAGTGGGCGAGAGAATAAAGAAAGGAAGAAAAATCAACGACACGATGCCGCCGACGATTGCGGCGTAGACCAACGCCTGACGCCATCCCGAGACAAAGCGCAATGCCGCGCCCATCAAAAAGACCGGCGTGAACTTGGTCGCAATCGCGAGGGCAAGCGCAGCAGCCGATTTGACGTTCTGGCGCGTGAGCAACCAGTACAACGATTGCAGCGTCAGCGCGACCAGAATCGGGTCGGGACCGTGCCACCAATAGTACGCCGGCAGGAGTAGCAGCGCGTAAATCCAGCTCACGCGCACCGCCGTCGCCGTACCGTAGACGCGGCGGGCGATGCGATAGAGATTCGTCAGCGTTAGGATGTCGAACGGCAAGACCGCGAGCGTGAGCACGCGATTGAAATACTCAAAACTTTCCTTACCCAACGCGGTGAGTTTGTAGACCGCAATCGCGAGATAAGGAAAAATCGGTGGATACTCAAACCAGAAATTGATGAACGGATACTGTCCCTGATCGGAGTATTTTGCCATATCGTAATAGTACGCGTGACCGAGATAACCGCTGGTGAAAAAACTGAACGGGCTGAACCAGACCAGCATCAGCAACCGGAAGGCAATGAAAAGCGTCAGCACCATCAGAAAATCGGAATGGCCGATCAGTCTGGCGCGCCAGTGGTTCATCCTTCATCCCATCTGCGGCGGACGCGCGAACGCGCGCTGCAATTTCGTGAGCGGCTCGCCGACCAAATCGATTTTACTTTCATCGATCGCGCCGACGCCCGCCCACGCGGCGAAACTCAGGTAATCGATCTGCGCGGGATCGAACTCCATCAGTCGCGCGCACGTCGCATCGACCGCGAGCAAATCCGCGCCGACAACCAGCGCGCCGCTCGCGACCGGCGCACCGAACAACGGACCGTCGCCTTCCATCCCGACGATGCCGTCCACCACCGCGCCGCCGCGCGTCGGCAGCGAGTTGGCGAGTTCGGCAAGAAACGCCGGGATGCCTTGAATGTGCAGCGTGTTCTTGGGCCAGCCGTACTTGATGCCCGGCACGATGCCGAACAGATTCTTGACGCTGCCGGAAATCTGCGTCCAGTGATGCGTTTTCAATTTCGGCATCGAAACGAAGAGGTCGGCGTCGCGGATCGTCTTGGCAACGAAGAGCGTTTGCAGACCTGTAAAACCGCCTCTAAGCGGAATCGTCACCAAGTCGTCGTAGTTGAGATCGACGAAATCGACCTTTTCGCGCGCCAGCATCGCCGCGTAGCCGGTCGCGTCGAGGATCGCCTGCGCGTCGCGGCGAAACGTCGTTCCATCCGCGACGACGATTTGCCGCGCGCCCATCTCGCGCGCCAGCTGGATCATCGCCTGGACGACGCGCGGATTGGTGTAACTGGGATTGCTCCCAACGTAATCGACGAGGTTCGGCTTGAGGACGACGCGCGCGCCGTTCAAGTCCGGCGCGTTCGCGTCGCGCCACGCACCGCGCAAACTGCCGAGCACATCCGCGTCGTACGACGCGCACGCCGCGAGCGCGACGCGCGACGGCGGCGCGGTCAAGCGCGCCAGCTCGCCGCGCAGCATCCACGGCAGCATCTTGGCGACGCCGACTGGTTCCGCTTGCTTGTAGATGATCGTCGCGCCCGCGCCGATACCACCCAAAAGCACGAACCGCAGGAAGGCGCGGCGAGAAAGTCGAAAACTTGATTCAGATTTCATATCTACAGTTTAGAACGACTTTTGACTTTTACCTTTTTACTTTTGACTTGCGATTGCCGCAATCGCCGTGATGAACGGATTCCCCTGCCAGCCGCCGTCGGTATCCTGCAAGGCGTTCAGTCGCGTGAGCGCATCGCCTACGTCGACGCTCCAATCGCGCAGCGCGTAAACTCCCCACGCAAGTTCCGCGGCGGTGTGCGCGTGCGCGACGGCGTCGCCCAGAAACCGGATCGCGCCGGCGATATGCGCGTCGTCTGCGCCGACGCCCACGGAGTGCAGCGCAAGCAGCGTGACTGCCGTGTCCTGAATCGTCGCGGGAACGGTCTTGCCTAACATTTCCGGATTCCCGACGTTCCAGCCGCCGCTGGCGAGCGCGCGATCGAACAGATACGCAATACCGTCGCGCACGCGCGTGTGGTCGCGGCGTCCCGTCGCGCTGAGCGCGAGCATCGCGAGCGCGGTTGGATGCACCCACGCCGCGTCGCCGCGCTGCCAGGGCCAGCCGCGCAAGGTCGAATCGATCTGCAGCCGCTGGTAGATGATCGCGCGCGACGGCGCATCGGTCACGCGCAATCCTTCCACATCGATCAGCCACTGCGCGCCGCGCGCCGCCGCGTCGCGCGCATCGGCAAAGGGCGCGAGCGCCAGCGTCGCCCACGCGGCCATCCAGCCGCTCTCGGCGTCCATCGCGCCGATGCCCCAGCCGCCGTCCGCGCGTTGGATCGACAAAAGAAAATCGCGCGCACGTGCGCGCGCTGCACCATTACCCAGCGCGAGCATCGCCGCGCCGGTCGGTTCGACGTACGAGACGCCGCGCGCGCGCTAACCCCCGCCGCCATCGGCATTTTGTGATTGCGCCAAAAATTCTTTCGCAGAGGTCATTGTTCCCAGCGTACCACGCCGCATCCCGGTTGTCAAGAGGAAAAAGGGGCTAAATTGACTTTTCCGCTGAGTTCGCTATACTACGACACGAAAATCGCCAAGCAACGATGTTGGCTCGGCAGGTGACGCGTGACGGTGATCGACCGAAAAAAATTCTTCGAGCGCACGATGCGGGAGAATTCGCTCCCGTCGTTGCGGTTTTCGATTATTGAAATCAGCGACCTTTGAGGCGGTACCGCCTCAAAGGTCTTTTTTGCGCGTAAAATCCGTGTGGAGGGAAAGAATGAATCTCAAAGGGACGGACATTTTGACGGCGGCGCAATTCACGCGCGACCAAGTGGAACAACTTTTTTCGGTCGCGGACGGTCTCGCCGCGCGGCTGCAAAAAGGCGAACGGCTGCGAACGCTCGACGGCAAATTGCTCGCGACCGTTTTCTACGAGCCGAGCACGCGCACACGCCTGTCGTTTGAGGCGGCAATGCAGCGACTCGGCGGCGGCGTGCTCTCCGTCGCGGAAGCCAAGACCGCGTCCAGCGTCGCCAAAGGCGAAACGCTGCCGGATACGATCCGCACGATCGCGAACTATGCGAACGCGATTGTGCTGCGCCATCCCGACGTGGGCGCGGCGCAGATCGCGGCGGACGCGGCAAGCATTCCGATCCTGAACGCGGGCGACGGCGCGGGCGAGCATCCCACGCAAGCGCTGCTCGATCTGTACACGATTCGCGCGGAGAAGAAAACGATTGACGGCTTGCGCGTCGCGCTCGTCGGCGATCTGAAGAACGGGCGCACCGTGCACTCGCTCGCGCGCGCGCTGTCGCTCTTCAAGGTCGATTTCTCGCTCGTCGCGCCTGCCGCGCTGTCGATGCCGACCGAGGTCAGCGACTATTTACGCGCGCGCGACTTTATCGTCGAAGAGACGAACGATCTGGCGCGGACGCTGCAAAAAGCCGACGTGGTGTATATGACGCGCGTGCAGAAGGAACGCTTTGCCGATCAAAAGCAGTACGAGAAGATGAAGAACTTTTTCATCTTGACGAGCGACCTGGTCAAGAGCGCGAAAGAAAATCTGCTGGTGATGCACCCGCTGCCCCGCATCGACGAAATCACGACCGATGTGGACACGCTGCCGAACGCGGCGTACTTCCGGCAGGCGAAGAACGGTGTGTTCATTCGGATGGCGCTGTTGGCGGAAGTGTTGGGGAATTAGATCACGTATCACGTATTACGTATTGCGTAATGCGTGAAAGGAGCATTCCAGTGTCTTTTAGCGATAAACTTGCCGCCGCGCAAACGCGCGCGGACTCCTGGCTCTGCATCGGACTCGATCCGGATCCGGACAAATTGCCGCCCGCGCTGCGCGGTCGTCCCGACGGCGTCGCCGCGTTCAACCGCGCGATCATCGACGCGACGCGCGATCTGGTGTGCGCGTACAAACCGAACCTCGCGTTCTACCTGGCGCGCGGCAGCGCGGGCATCGACGCGCTCGCGCAAACTGCCGCCGCGATCCCACGCGACATTCCGATCCTCCTCGACGCCAAGTTCGGCGACATCGATTCGAGCGCGCGCGGCTATGCGCGCTTTGCGTTCGACGTTCTGGGCGCGGACGCGGTGACAGTGAATCCGTACCTGGGTGCGGATGCGCTCGCGCCGTTCCTGGAGTACGAAAACCGCGCCATCTTCCTGCTCGCGCACACGTCGAATCCCAGCGCGTGCGATCTGCAAGAATCGCTGGTGGCGTCGGCGTTGCCCGAAGAACTGCCGGAGCCGCTGTTCGTGAATGTCGCGCGGTTTGCCGCGCGGCTCCGCGGAAACGGTCAAGTCGGGCTCGTCGTCGGCGCGACGTTTCCAGAACAGTTGCGCGACGCGCGCGCGGCGAACCCGAACGCCGTCTTCCTCATCCCCGGCATCGGCGCGCAAGGCGGCAGTCTGGCAGAGGCGGTCGAATTCGGCAAGAACGACGCCGGCATCGGTCCCCTCATCAATGCATCGCGCTCGATCCTCTATGCATCGAGCGGCGATGATTACGCCACGGCGGCGCGCGCGGCGGCGATCAAAATGTGCGGAGAGATACGCGCACAACGCAAGGCATAAATTTCAAAGCCCTTCCCGAACATCATCGAGAAGGGCTTGGAACAAGTCCGGTAAGCCAAGTCTCCGTCTCGCGCGGCGAGCGCAAGCGAATCAAGGACAGATGGGCATAGTCGGCGCGCTGGAGCAGAACCGGATAGTCGCGGCGATGACGCGGATGCGTGCTCAGCGCCCACGCGATCAACGAATCGCGACCGAAGAGCGCGTGCCAATGCTCGCGGTTGCCGTTCCACAATTCTTCGCGCGTGGCGATACGGCGCAGCGTGCGCCAGACCAATCGCTAGAGAATCAGCGGCAAGGCATAATCGATCCAAACGATCGTAGCCGCGCGCGTCCAGATCAGGTCACGCGCGATGCTGTAATTCCCATCGACGACCCAGGCGTCGCCGCGCAGCGCGCGGTCGACCCGGTCGCGAAAAACTTCAGCCGACGGCTCTGCCCAGTTCGGCTCCCAGTGCAGCGCGTCCAATTCGACGTGCGGAATCCCCAAGCGATTAGAAATCTGACGCGCCAGCGTTGTCTTGCCTGAACCCGTCGTGCCGATAACAGCGATCCGCTTCGCCTCACCATCCACTACCCACTATCCACCATTCACTGGCTCACCACTCGGGCCAGTCCAGCATTTGAACGTCCACTACCGTACCCTGGCGAACGAGCGTCACATCTTCTGGAACGACCAGCAAGCCGTTCGCGCGCGCAACCGACGTGAGAATGCCCGACCCTTGCTCGCCGGTCATGCGCGCGGCGTAGCCGCCCTCGCGTTTCTCGACGACGACGCGGATAAAGTTGCGCCGGTTCGCAGTGTTCACGACATCTTCCAAGAGCATCGCGCGGACGCTGGGGCGCGTCAGTGTGGTTTTGCCAAGCATCGTGAGGATCGCCGGACGCGCAAAGACCTCGAACGAAATCATCGCGCTGACCGGATTGCCCGGCAAGCCAAGCAGCGGTACATCTCGCCGGTGTTCGGCGTTGCCGCGCAGGACGCCGAACGCGAGCGGTTTGCCCGGCTTCATCTTCACTTGCCAAAAGCGCATCTCGCCTTCTGCGTTCAGCACGTCCTTGACCATATCGTAATCGCCCACCGATACGCCCGCGCTCGTCAGGAACAAATCCGCATCCGCGTCCAGTCCGGCGCGAATCTTGGCGGTCAGATCGCCGATATTGTCGCGCGCGATGCCCAGCCGAATTGGAATGCCGCCGGCTTTCAACACCGCCGCCGCGTTCGTGTACTCGTTCGAGTTGCGAATCTTGCCCGGCGCAATCGGCGCGTCCACGTCGACCAACTCATCGCCGGTCGCCAGAATCGCGACGCGCGGGCGGCGATGCACGCCCACCTCTTTCTTGCCCACCGATGCCAGCACGCCAATCACCGCCGCGCGCACGACCGTGCCCTTCGGCAGCACGACCTCGCCCGCGTGAATGTCCTCGCCGGCGGCGCGCACGTTATCGCCGCGTTGCGCCGCTTGAAGGATCTCGACCGTCTCGCGATGCTTGCCCGCGCCGCGCGCCTCGACGCCCTCGGACGTTTCCTCAAATCGCACGACCGTGTCCGCGCCCTGCGGCAGCGGCGCGCCGGTCATGATCCGCATCGCCGTTCCTCGCTCGACTGCGCGCGACGCGGTGTAGCCCGCCGCGACATCGCCGATGACGCGCAGCGTCGCGGGGCGTTCTTTCGATGCGCCCACGATGTCGTCCGCGCGCACGGCGTAGCCATCCATCGCCGAGTTGTTGAACGGCGGCACATTGTTTTCGGCGACGATGTCCTCCGCCAGCACGCGGTCGAGCGCGTCTACGATCGCCACGCGTTCCGCTTCCAGCGGGTGAAAGTGTTTCAAAATATGCTCAGATGCTTCTTCAACGGAAATCATATTCATGGTCAACCTCTAGCCGATGGAAGACGGACGACGAATGTTCCTCCGCCATCCGTCCTTCGTCATTCGTCGGCGGTCGTATCGACGAGAATTCGTTCCATCCCATTATACACCTGCATCTGTCCGCCGCGCGCATAGCCGACGAGCGTAATATTCCACGCGCGCGCGAGTTGTAACGCCAGGTGCGTCGGCGACGTGCGGGAGATGACGATCGGCGCTTGCATCTTGGCGGCTTTGGTCATCATCTCGGACGAAATGCGCCCGGTCGAGATTAGAATACCATCGCGCGTCGCCACGCCGCGCATCATGCAGTCGCCGCGAATCTTGTCGAGCGTGTTGTGACGTCCGACATCCTCGGCAATCGAAAGCAGCCGTTCGCCGTCGCCGAGGGCGGAGGTATGCACGCCGCGGCACGCGCGGTACAGCAACGCGCGCGTGTTCAGGTCGCGCATCATCGAAAAAATTTGCGCGGCGCGCACCGTGCGCTTGGAATCGAGCGGCGACTGCTCGCGCGACAAATCGTCGAACGTCACGCCGCCGCCGCAACCGCTGGTCAAGATGCGATGCGGCGGCAAACGAAATTCAGCGCGCGTGAGCCGCACCTCAATCGAGCCGACGCCTTCTTCGCAGACTGCCATCGCGCGCGTTTCGTTCAAACCGAGCGCGGGGATGTACCAATACGCGCGGTCGGCGGCTTCGTTGACGCGGATCGACGCAATCTCTTCCAGACCCGCGATAAGACTTTCGGACGCTAGGAAACCGAGCGCGAGGTGATGGAGGTTGCGCGGCGTCGCCAGGAACGTGACCACCTCGACGCCGTTGACGAACATCGCCCAGCGGCTCTCGCCGATCACCAAGCCCTGCACCGGCTCCGCGCCGGTCTCGGTGACGCGATAGTAGAGCGTCTGTGCTTTTTCTTCAAACATCATCTAGTCACATAGTCAGATCGTCTCGTCGTCACGTAGTCAAACAACTATTTGACTACGTGACCAAGAGACGACGCGGCTGCCAGGTCTTCCGGCGTATTGGCATTGAAGAAGGAGAGATGCTGCGGATCGAAGCGGTCGATCTCGTCCGTCTCGACGACGCGGACGCGCACCGCATCGTGAAAGCCGATGACCCGTAGGTCATTCGCGCGCAAACGCGCCTCGATTGCGGGTAGACAATTCTTGGAATAGACGGCGTGCATCGGATGCAGATTGCTTTCTTTGGCGATGGGCTGGTCGGCGCGGCGCGGCGCTTTGTCGCCGGCGGGTTTGTGACCGCGCGACGAGCGCGGCGTCTTGCCCGAGGGGTCTTGCGCGCGCGGGATGACGACATCGAAGTGAGACGCGAGCGAAATCAGATAACGCAGCAGCGCGGGATTGAGAAACGGCATATCGCACGCGACCGCCAGCGCGTAGGGTTCGCGCGCGGCTTGCAAGCCGGAGAAGATTCCGCCGAGCGAACCCTTGCCTGGAACCACGTCGTTGACCACACGGAGACCGAAGCGCGCGTACACGTCGGTATCGTTCGCGACCAGAATAATTTCGGCGGACAGCGTCTGCATGCGTTCGATCACGCGCGCGATCAGCGGCGCGCCTTCGAATTCGATGAACGCTTTATCGCGTCCCATCCGCCGGCTTGCGCCGCCTGCCAGGATGATTCCACTCACGCGCGGCAGAGAATCGTCACTCATAAAAACATCATTCGACGGAAGACCGAAGACGAAAGACGGAAGACGGAGGAATGCTCTTCGTCGTCCGTCATCCGTCCTCCGTCTTAGTTCAGGGAAAATGAACCCTGGTCGCGAATTTGGTCGCTCTTCTCCGAGACCAATCGCAGCAATTGCAATTCGCGTTCCAGGAACGCCGCCTCGCGGCGCAGACGCTGAATCGTCATGGGCGTAGCCAGCAGCGTCTGCTTGTCCGACAGACTGATCGGCAAACTCGCGGCAATCGAATAGGAAAGCACAGTCGGGTCTTTGGGCAATTGGAGTTCTTCTTTTACCTCGTCGTTCTCACTCTCGGCAAGCGAGCGCAGCGCGGCGACGTACTCTTTGAACAATTGCGCCGTGCGGCGCGCCGTACGCTCGGTCTTGGCAAGATCGACATCTTCGTCCGGCAGCAACTGGATGCGTCCGGTGAGGTACGCGCGCTCGGTCGAGCGCTCCAGCAGCTTGAACCGCGTGATGCCCGCGACGTTGATGTTCATCCGCCCATCCGCCAGCCGCGCCACGTCGATGATGCGCGCAATCGTGCCGATGTCGTGCGGTATCGCCGGCGCGCCGACTTCATTGCCTTCTTTGATGAGCACGACGCCGAACGCGAGGTCTTCCGCCAGGCAGCGATCGATCATCTCGCGATAGCGTGGCTCGAAGATTTGCAGCGGCAGACGCGCTTGCGGAAACAAGACCGTATTCAACGGAAAGAGCGGCAAATCGCTTTCGAGTATCTTCACTCTGATTATCCCAACTTCGCCGCCGCGCCGAGATCGCGCAACGCGGCAACCGCGCGTTCGTTCATCGACGCCAGGCGCGCGCGGAACAGATCGAGCTGACTGCGCGCCGGCTCGTCTTCCAATTCGTCCTGCACAATGCGGCAGATTTCCAATCCCAGCGCGGTGTAGAGTTTGACCTGCCGCTGCGCGTGTTCGGCGTACAGCGGCGCGAGGCGCGCTTTCGCCGCGTCCGAAAGGCGCGGCTCGCGCTGCATCATCTCGATATTCCGCGCGCCGACGTGCTCGGCGGTCTCTGCCATTCCCTGAATCTTATCGAGCAAACGCTGCGTTCCCCGCGCGTCCATTATCGCTCCTCAAACAATACTCAGTCCAGCTGCAATCTCACCGCCGAGACGCGGAGCACGCAGAGGATTTTTATATTTTTTCTCCGCGTCCTCTGCGACTCTGCGGTGAACAAATGGATTGCTTGCGCAAATACTCTGAAACAAGAAAAGTGGGAACGCACGAGTGCGTCCCCACGATGTTGCTGACTAGTGCGCGGCGCGCCGTCTTACTTTTTGTGCGCTTCGAGGTACGTGACGGCATCGCCTACGGTCGTGATCTTCTGCGCCTCTTCGTCAGAAATCTCGCCGCCGAATTTCTCTTCGAATTCCATAATCAATTCGACGAGATCGAGCGAATCGGCTTCCAGGTCTTCGCGAAAGCGCGCCTGCGGCGTCACTTTGCTTTCATCCACGCCCAGCTTGTCGACGATGATTGCTTTGACTTGAGTGAAAACTTCACTGTCAGCCATTGGGGTCCCCCTTTAGAATTTGAAATACGGACATTGATAAGATCGTCAATTGCTCAGAGTATACGCAGAAATGCGTCGTGCGTCAACCTCTTACTTGTGTTATAATGGCGGCGATGACCACACCTCCTCTCGCCAAACCGCGTGGGGCTTTATTCTCCAAACCAAATTCGATCCTGACCATCGTCAGCGCCGCACACGCCGTCAACCACGCGTACTCGACGTTGATGCCGCTGATTTATCCGCTCGTCGTCGCCGAGTTCAAACTGTCGTACAGCCAGATCGGACTTATGGTGGGCATCGCGAGCGCGACGAGCGGCTTGCTCCAAATGTCATTCAGTTATCTCAGCCGATTCATCCCGCGGCGCGTGCTGCTCGGCGGCGGACAATTGGTGATGGCGATCAGCGCGGCGGGGACCGGGTTCGCGACGAATTTCAATTTATTTTTCCTCGGCAACCTCACCGCGCGCATCGGCGGCAGCCCGCAGCACCCGGTCGGCAATTCGATCCTGTCCGATCACTTTGAGACCAAGCGGCGCGGCTTTGCGCTCTCGGCGCACGTGTCCGGCGGAAACATCGGCACGGTCGCGGTGCCGCTCATCGGCACTTTTTTGATCGCGAATTACTCGTGGCGCGTGACGCTCTGGTTCTTCGCCGCCGTCGCCGCGTTGATCGGTCTCGCGCTGCTGTTTCTCACTAACGAAAACACGACGCACGACGAGAATGCCGCGCCGCATTCCCGCGGCTCGCTGCGCGACATCAAGACGATTCTCGCCAACCGCAACGTCTTCTTCATCTTCCTCGCGTCGACGATTGCCGCGGGTGGGCGCGGCTTGGGCGTGCTCATCACCTACGTGCCGCTCTACCTGCACGAAGGCCTGAAACTCGACGCGACGCGCGCGGGCATCCTCTTCACGATCCTGTTGGTCGGCAGCGTCGCCGGTCCGCTGATGTTTGGCCGCCTTTCGGACCAGCGCGGCAGAAAAACGATGCTGCTGCTCATCTACGCCGCGTCCACGATTCTCTCGATCATCTTGACCCGCGTCGGCGCGACGTGGCTCTTGCCGGTGGTCTTGCTCGCGATGGGCATTGTGGTCTACGCCGAAAGCCCGCTGCTGCAAACCTTTCTCGCCGATTCGACGCAGCACCTCGACCGCGATCTTGCGTTCGGGCTGTACTTTACCATCGCGTTCGGCGTCGGCGCGTTCTGGGCTTCGGTGCTCGGCGGGGTCATCGATCGCTTTGGTTTCGACGCGGGCTTTTACGTGATGGCAGCGTCCTACGTCGCCGGCGCGCTCTTGCTGCTGCCGACGCGTGAAGTCGAAAAATAAAACACCGCACCGCGCCAAAAGTTGCGCGTTCAACAGGAACAGGAATGCCGGACGACACGACTCATCGCAACCGCAAACTCGAACACTTGCGGATCAATCTGCAAGAAGACGTTCAGTTTCGAGCAACGACCAACGGCTTGGAGCGGTACCGCTTCATCCATCAGGCGCTGCCGAATCTCGCGCTCGACGAAGTTGATTTAGCGAGCGTTTTCTTCAAAAAGAAACTGCGCGCGCCGTTCCTCATTTCGTCGATGACCGGCGGCGCAGACCAAGCCGACCGCATCAACCAGACGTTGGCTGCCGCCGCGCAGGCGACCGGCATCGCCATGGGACTCGGCTCGCAGCGCGCCGCAATCGAAGACGAATCGCTGGCGTACTCGTATCAGGTACGCCGCGTCGCGCCGGACATTTTGCTCTTTGCGAATCTTGGCGCGGTGCAACTCAACTACACCTACTCGATCGATCAGTGCCGCCGCGCGGTCGAGATGATCGGCGCGGATGCGCTGATCCTGCACCTCAACGCGATTCAGGAAGCGGTGCAGTCGGGCGGCAACACCAACTGGAAAGATTTGCTGATCAAGATCGAAAAGGTATGCCGCGCGCTGCCGGTGCCGGTGATCGGCAAAGAAGTCGGCTTTGGAATTTCCGAAGATGCCGCGCGGCAACTCGCGGGCGCGGGCGTCGCGGCAATCGATGTCGCCGGCGCGGGCGGCACCTCGTGGGCGGCGGTGGAGGCGCAGCGCGCGCCGTCCGCATCGCTGCGCCAGTTGGCGGAAGCGTTTTGGGACTGGGGCATCCCGACGGCGGAGAGTTTGGAACGTGCGCGGCGCGGCGCGCCGGCGTTGCCGCTGATCGCGAGCGGCGGCATCCGCGACGGCGTCGAAGCCGCCAAGTGCATCGCGCTTGGCGCGGCGCTCGTCGGCTACGCATCGCCGATGCTGAAACTCGCCGACATTGGCGTGGAAGCTGCCATCGAAGGCATTCGATTGATCCAAGCCGAATTGCGCGTCGCGATGTTCGGCATCGGCGCGGCAAATCTCGACGCGCTGAAAAATACAAAGTATTTGGAAAAAATCTAATGGATGAATATCTCGCCGCCTTAGAAGCCGAACTGCGCACGCTCGTCGCCACGCCCGATCCAGCTTACGACGCGTACTACGGAATGTTCCACTATCACATGGGTTGGACCGACACGCACTTTAACGCGATCACTATCGAGGCGGGCAAGCGGCTTCGCCCGCTCTTGTGCCTGCGCGCCTGCGAAGCCGTCGGAAGCGACTGGCGTCCCGCGCTGCCGGTCGCCGCGGCGATTGAATTGGCGCACAACTTTTCGCTGATCCACGATGACATTGAAGACCAGAGCGACGAGCGGCGCGGGCGCGCGGCAGTGTGGAAAGTCTGGGGCTTGGCGCAGGGTTTGAACGCCGGCGATGGGATGTTCGTTCTGGCGCGGCTCGCGCTCGACCGCCTGCGCGGCTTTCCCATCGAAAAATGCGCGGCGATCAGTTCCGTTTTCGATCAGGCAACGCTGGCGCTCTGTCAGGGGCAGTTCCTCGATCTAGGATTTGAAGCGCGGCTCGACGTGACGGAAGCAGAATATATGCGGATGATTCGTGGCAAGACCGCTGCGCTGATGTCCGCCGCGACGCGGATGGGCGCGATGCTGGGCACCGGCGATCAAGCCGTCATCGCCGCGTTCGCGCGTTTCGGTGAGAATATCGGGCTGGCGTTTCAGATCACCGACGACATTCTCGGCATCTGGGGCGAACCGACGGTGACCGGCAAGTCCGCCGCGACCGACATTTTGTCGCGAAAGAAATCACTCCCCGCGATTCTCGGCTTGAGCCATCCGCAGTACGGCAGCGCGCTGCGCGAGATGTACAGCGCGCCGCGTATGGAAGACGCGCACGTCGTGCGTGTGCTGGAACTGCTGGGCGCGGCAGGCGTGCGCGAGGAGACGCAGCGCCGCGCCGACGAGTTTCGCGCTGCTGCGCTCGACGCGCTGGACGCGACTGGTATACAGAATCGCGCGATGGACTATTTGCGCGAGATCACTCATGCGATGACGCGGCGGGTGAGGTAGGAAAGGCGTTTCGCTGGTCTAGTTTGCTTGCTCAAACGCACACGGGGGGAACTCTATGTTAGCAGCGCATCTTGTGCCTGGCTATTTTGCGGCAACAAGATCACAACGGAGACCCGAATGGAGCCGGAGGCGACGCGCTATACTCTGGTTGGTTGCGCTTGGCAGTACGGTCGCGCCGGATTTGGACGTCATCTATAACGCAGTTTTCCGCGGATTTCTAAACCATAGCTTTTTATGGACGCACAGTATCTTTGTCCACTTGGGGATCGGGGCTTGTTGGTTGTTGCTGCATCGCATCGGACGTTGGCCTTACCTGGAAACACTTGTGGGACTCGCCGCAGTAGGTGGGCTATCGCATCTACTCCTTGATGTTGCTTCGCACGGCGCGCCACTTCTTTATCCTATTTCACTGCATATGTTTGGCGCGCCATCGGCGCGTGTTCTCAAAGGTGGATTTTGGGCATACATCACTGATCCGATCTTCTTAGCGGAGCCGTATCTCTTTGCGCTGGCATTGGCAGACTGGGTAATCAGACAAAAGCCAGCCCCACGGGTCAAGCAATTCGTTCTTGGGGGGCTAATTACAGGATTGGCATTGTTCACCACTACGTTTCTACTCTTACTTCCCACATTGCAAAGCGCAGTCGTAACCTTAATTGGCAGTTAGCAAGTTTCGGTAAAGACAGCATCCGTCGAATCCGCAGTTGTCCGTTGTCGTTACGGCAGTAACCGCCAGAACACCTCGTTCGACAGCAACCGACCGCGCGGCGTCAGCCGCACACACTCTTCGGACATTTCAACTAGCCCCAGCGCATTTACTTCTCGCAGTTGCGCCGCATACTTCTCCCGCGCGTCCTCGCCGTACCGCGCAGCAAACGCGTCAAACGCGATTCCCTCGTTCAACCGCAAGCCCAGAATCATCGTTTCTGCCATTTCCAATTCGCGGCTGATCGGCTCGCTGCCGGCAACCGCGCTCTCGCCGCGCTCCGCGCGTTGGATGTACTCCAGCGGCGACAGCACATTCCAGTAACGTTCGCCGCCAAAGCACGAGTGCGCGCCCGCGCCAAAGCCAAGGTACGGCTCGGTGCGCCAGTAGGTGAGGTTGTGGCGCGATTGTAGGGGCGAGGCATGCCTCGCCCCTACGCGCCGCGCCCAATTCGATATTTCGTACTGCGCGTACCCCGCTGCGCCGAGCATTTCCTCCGCGAGGTCGTACATATCCGCCGCGACGTCGTCGTCCGGCGCGGGGTACTTGCCGCGCTTGATCTGGTGTTCCAGCCCCGTACCTCCCTCGACCTTGAGCGCGTAGAGCGATAGGTGCTCCGGCGCGAGCGCACACGCGCGCTCTAGCGTCGCGCGCCAATCGTCCAGCGTTTGAAGCGGCAAGCCGTAGATGAAATCGAGATTGACGTTGTCGAATCCCGCGCGTCGCGCCAGGTCGTACGTCTCCAACGCATCGGCGACCGTGTGCCCGCGATTCAACCGCCGCAGTACCGCATCGTCGAACGCTTGCACGCCGATGCACAACCGGTTGACGCCAAGAGCGCGCAGCGCGCGCAGCTTGTCCGCATCGATTGTACCGGGGTTCGCTTCGAGCGTGATTTCGGCGTTGCCGGCAACCACAAACGCGCGGTGGCACGCGCGCAGAATTTTCTCGACGTGCGCGACCGGCACGAGCGATGGTGTACCGCCGCCAAAGTAAATCGTTTTTGCGGGTAGGGGCGAGGCATGCCGCGCCCCTGCAATTTCAATTTCCCGCGCGACCGCGTCGGCGTACGGCATCATCGCGCGCGACAGATTCGCGTACGCGTTGAAATCGCAGTACGTGCACTTGATTTTGCAAAAGGGGATGAAAACAAAAAGCGCGACGGCTGGCGTGACGTCGCGCGGAGCAAGTGGCAGAGTCCAAGAATGTGCGGATGTCATTGCCGGAGATTATACAACACCTCCAGCAGCCCGGCAAGACGAAAACTGGTCTGGCGAATCAGTGGTCTACCGGACGACGAGTGGAACAAAAACAAGGTTCGTCCCGGATGTGATCGAAATCGCGCCATCCTGAATGACCGAATTGGAAGCGCTGCGCGAGCGCGTTGGAGCGCTCGGCGGATTATTCGTGACGTACAAGATCTTAATTCCGTTGCGATCCGACAGCATCGCCGAAGTGAGTCGGACCGGCGCGACGCCGGCAGCGCGGGTTTGAAAGTTGATATGGGCGACCGAGCCGCTGCCCGTGACGGGCGGCGTCGGATTGAGTTGCGTCAGCGCCAGCATAATCGTGCCCGCGGTATTGTCGACGCGATTGACCGCGACAAAGTAATCGCCCGAAGTCAGCAAAGGACCCGGCTCGATTTGGGTTCCCGGCTGATTCGGAACAGCGCCGCGCACCATAAGCCGCGTCGGGTCGAACGCAAGATCGATCTCCGCGCCATAGAGATTAGCCACGTTCTGTATGATCACATCTACACTCGCCGTTCCGCCCAGCATCGCGTTTTGCGACGGTGGGTTCACGTAGAGAAACGTACTGGTCTGTGCGTCAACTGGCGCGGCGGAAAACCGGAATGGACTGAAGACGACTCCCAGGAAAAACAAAAAGACGATAACGCCCAAACCGCGCGCCGCCAAGTCCTTCATACGACGGGAATGAGACCGTGTTGTCATCGCGTGTACTCCCGCAAAGAATTGTGCCCTGTTTTGATCGGTTGATGGCAGACAAAACGAAAGGTCTACCGTCCCCACAGATTCGGGACGATAGACCTCAACGGAGATCTGCTCTGTCCACTTCGGCAGCCCGGCGGTCGTGGCGCAACCGTGCATGTGCGCTTTAGATCCGTAGCTTTGCGTCCCCGCTTTTCGGCGGGTTTGCCATTATCGGTGGTTTTTGACGTCGGCTAGATTATAACTTGTCAAACCATCGCGCGCAATGGGACATCAGTCATAAATTCGGTCTCTCGCTTAAAGCGCCTTGCGTCTGTTCCGGAGGAGATACCAACCGCCGCCGATCAATAGCATCAGCCCTAGCGCGCTCAGCGCTCTGATCGCAATGGGATTGCCATTGGCGTCCGCGGCAGCCGGCGCGCTAGCCGGCAACGGCGTGTGTCGTACAGCCGTACCGTTCAACTCGATGTCTTCGAGCTGGTAATAGTACGTCCGCCCAGGTACCGCGCTGGAATCTTGGTACTGATAGCTGCCGCCAGCCAACGGATCGGTAGATGCTGGAATCAGTTGCGGGTTGATTCGCGTGTACGGTCCATCCTCGTGTTCGCTTCGATAGATGTTAAAGCCAGCAGTGCTGACCTCGCTTGCCGTCGTCCAATCCAAAGTGATTCCGTTGCGATTCGACCTTCGCTCATCCAATTTGAATGAGGAGAGCGACACGGCAGTTGGACCGCTCACGTTAATGACGCCATCCTGCGTCGTCGCCGGGATTTGAAATCCATTCTGGTCTCCCAATTTAGCGTAGGTGAAATGGATCGGACTTTGCGGTCCGCCAAGACCTACAAAAGTGATGGTAGCCAATACACCCGAACCGGTAATCGGTTGGGATGGATTCAGCAAGTTAATTGAAGACTCAATTGTTCCGTTGCTGTTATTGGCATAGTCCAATAACATAAAATATGTGCCTGGACCACCTGATGTTAGAAGAGGTCCTGGGGTCAGTTGCACACTGGTCTGATTTGGACAAGGATGGCTTGCATCCTGAGCGCACAGGATGAATTTATTGTACGACAGGACCACATCTGCACCATAGAGATTAGCGACATTGTCAATCCGAATGTCTACCGTGGTAACTTGATTCTGTCCGATGGTCTGCGTTACAGGATCAATGCAGATAACTGTGCCGCTGCCACCGCAAGTGCCGCTCGGTTTCGCGGGACCCGCGGATAGAGCAACATCGGCAGAGGCAGCAAGCATAATAATCAGCAAAACGAAAGCGCCAACATGCCAGCTATGCATACGCCATTCGTCAGTTATTTTCTTTGGAATACGAATATCTATGGACATAAATCTCCTCCGTTCTTTGATCACAGTTGATTGAGACAACTTTATCCGCTACCACGAAGATTGATACGCCAAATTACTCTTCTCACCATGGTTGCGGTGAGGATAGGTGATAGTTCCCTCCAGCCAGCACTAGGTCAAGGATATCAACAAGGCCATCGGCGTTGATGTCACTACTGCCGCTTGTCCCGCACACCCCCGGCGAACGGTGATAACTACCGCCAATACATGACAGGTCAAGAATATCTACCGTTCCATCATTGTTGGCATCGCCGCCGCGGAGTCTCGTCGTTCCGACACCGTAATTTCCGCCGGCGGAAACAGCAACACCTGTGAGCTGGTTACTCAAATAAAGAGAGTGTGCAGCTAACACGGTATAGGTTGAACCGCCCAAGTCCACCGGGACGGTTGCAGAGAATACGCCTGTCGTTTGATCAAAGTTCGAAATCGTTGGTGAGAACTTGTTCGCGCTATCGGTTAGCGTCACGGTACCCGGCGTAATTGGCGTTGTACGACCTTGCAGGGTCACCGTCCCAGTGATAGTTGCGCTGCCATACACCGTGAGCGTTCCGCCGGCTACCGTAACAGTGATGGGAAAACCGTTCCGATCAGATAGAAGGTCAGAGGCAAAGGTTACCGGAACAATTCCCGGTGTCACGCCAGTAAAAGTGATCTGCGCTAGCGGTCCCGATCCGGAAACAGCAGAACCTGGGTTCGTCTTGGTGGCGGCAAAACTACAGGTCCCACCGCTACAGACCGCATTCCAACTAGACGGCACAAACGTATCCGTAGTAGTATCGAAGAAACCATTCACGAACGCGCCCACCGCGTTCACTTTGGTAGAATCGTAACCTACTTGGAACTGATAACCATATAGATCCGTAACGGAGGCAAGGTTGACCGTAACGACCGTGCTCGTCCCAACTTCAACGGTGGATGTCACCGGCGTCAATGTGAGTTGCGCTCCACTTTGCAGGTCGGGCGCTCGCGCGGCGGCTGGCTCAAAACGCGTCGCAATACGCGTCGCCGCGATGGCGGGCGCAATGTTGACGGAAGCCAGAATAACTGCAAGAACGCCGAATATTAAACCGAGCTTTGCGATGCTGCCATGAGCCGCCCTGCGCTCGTCGTAGCGAATTTGCGGCGTCAAAGGGCTAGATAGTTTTCCCATGGAGCGTTCAACTCCCCCCAAAACATGATGTGACGACTGCTAACGCTGGCTATTGGAAGCCACACTTTTCGCCGATCGTCTGATAACCAGAAAACCAACCACTGCGAGTATTGCAATTGCTCCAAGACAACCGGCAAGTCCAATCAGAATGAAAAGCGCGTCCCAAACCGAGTTATTACCAGCACTCGAGTCACTCGCGACTTGCGGCGTCGCGGTCGTCGTCACTTCGAGTGTTGGAGTTGCCGCGCGCGTCGGTGTCACGTTGAGCGTGGCGGTCGGCGTTGGCGGCTTAGGATTGACTATCGTGATCGATCCATCCTCCCACTTGAACGGCGCGGCAACCACCTTTTGCGCCCCGGTAATGACCGCCAGAATATTTCCCTTCGACGTGAGCTTGGTCGTTTTGCCAAGCGTCTTGCCGCGGAATGCAATCGTGGCAAACACGCCTGATCCATTCGCCGGCGGCGTTGGATTGAGTTCGGTAAACGCTAGATCAATGGTGCCGGCTTTGTTATCGGCTTTATTGACCGCGATGAAATCGGGCTTGAGAAAATCTCCAGGCGAGACTTGAATCCCATCTTTGTTCGGATCGGCGTCGACGACCTCGACAACGGTCGGATCGAATCTTAGATGCATCTCGGCGCCGTACAAATTCTTGACATTTTCGATCACGATCTGAACGGCTTCGACTTGCCCCAGACCAATCGTTATTTCGAGAGGATCAGGACGAAACGCAGTCGATGACTGCGCCGATAATTGTTGCGGCAGAAGGAATAATGAGACCAGAATGAAAGCAATGATCAGAACTATCGATACAACCCTCGCCTTTTCCTTTTTGTGGATCAACTCCCCTCCGTCTGTCTTTCACGAGCGCGATACTTTGATATTTCTCGACTGGGAGATGAGGCGGCGCGCGACGCGCCGCCTCATCTTGATTTCTACGGCCAATTCGATGTCGTGAGGTGGTAATTGCCTCCCGCCAGCACCAAATCAAAAATGTTCACAAACCCATCGCCGTTGATGTCTGGACCGACGTCCGGCGTGACCGATGTGCCAAACGCCGCACCAATCGCCGACAAATCCAGAATGTCGATCGTGCCATCGCCGTTCACATCGCCGCCTAGCAGCATCGGTGTAGTCATTGATAGAGCACCGCTCTGTGTAACGACGATGCCGGACTTGGTCGCGCCGAGATACGCGCGCCGGCTGGCAGTAGCGTTGTACGTTCCCGCCACGATGCCGCTTCCTGCACCAGATTTCATTAGCTGATAGGTTCCATCCGTTCCTGTCACGAAGACGTACGGACCATAACCCATACATCCGCCACTGGCGCACGTCAGAGTTACTACCGCGCCGTTCCAACCCGCTGGTGCCAGGGTGTTCTGAAGACGACCTTGCAGATTAATCGTACCGTTCACAGAGCCAGTTGCCACCACACAACTGATCGAATCCCCGGTCAGCGCAGAGGGAATTTGGAAACCGTTGATGTCTGACAGGAGCGTGCCCATGCCCGTCGTCGTGTCATACGCCAATGGGCTCACCCCAGTATTCGCGCAAGTGTAATTCCATTGGGCAATCGCATTTCCCGAAAGATTCGCCCCTGCTGTGTGTCCTGCTCCAGCAGACATCGAGCCAGACAGTTCAGTGCGACCTGGCGTTGCAACAAAGTTCTTGGGCACATAGTCCCATGACCACGGCGGCGTTAATCCCACATTGATCGAAATGCCATTCGTAAAGTTCAGCACGCTGCTAGTATGATCCACCACCAACTGCGCGCCATACAAGCCCGTCGCAGTCACACTCGTCGTCAGAACCGCGGTCTCGCCAATCTCGTGCGTCGACGCGGTAGCGCTCGACGTCAAAGCGCGCGCATAGGGTGAGGTTGTGACCAATCCGCTGACTCCATTGTTCGGTGATACCGGACCGGCAGCGCTACCCCACCAATTGTCGGTGGCGTTTACCGTATAACTGGCAGAGTCGTTTCCTAAACCAACCGAATTGCCAGAAATATTGTTGTAATTGACGGAAGCGGAGCTGAACACTCCGCCGTAGCAAGTATAGGTGGGAGTGACACATTGAGAAGTGTAAACGCCATATCCCCACCCAGAGATCGTGTTGCCGCTCGCCGTGGCGTTCATGTTCAGACTACCTTGGTAGCCGGCGTCAAACTCCAATCCGGCAGAACTTGCGCTAATCGGTCCATTCGCCAAGAGAGAATTACCGGCAACATTGGCGGTCAAGACACTCGGACCTAGCGGACCCTTCGTGAGAGCTTTGGACTTGGGTAGCGTTAGCCCCGCATCGAAAGGACTGGGTTTTGCATGGGGCGGATCGCCTACGTCAATACCCCAATAAGCATTTGTTCCGACGCTTGCCGTAGAAGCAGTAACGGTATTGCCGAGAATCGTGACGTTCCCTTCGTTAGTGCTGATCCCGATCTGTGAATTGCTCACCAAATTGTTCTGGATAGTGGCATCGCTATCGAAGATCAAGATACCCGCAGCACTCCAAGTGCCCGGCGTGTAGGAAAAGCCCGAAATGGTATTGGCTGGACCTACCGTGCCGGTCGTGCCATAACCGATTTGGATCCCGTTTTGCGCAGTAAAACTGATCGCTCCGTAGCCAGTGACGGTGTTGCCGCTTACATTCACGGTCAAGTTGGTACCGTTTAGCGTGATACCATTCTTCTGGAAATCCGAGATCGAATTGTTGGTAACGGTCAGTGTACGCGAGATACCGTCATCATTGTACCCGTACAATCCATTGCCGTGTTGATCGCCATTCGCCGGCGTCTCACGCACATGCACGATCGTCAGATGATCCACCGTCCCACCGGCATCATAGTATGCTACGCCGATGAAACGGAAATTGTTGTTACCCTGCCCGTTCCCGTCCACTGTGAGATACTGCAAGTTCACTGTAGCGCCACCGTGGATGTAGACAATGGGCTTGTTTGCGTAGCTCGTCGTGAACGAAATCGGCAGTGTGGCTGGCGATTGAATGATCGACCCGCCACTGACAGCACCGACCATCGTGAGATTCTTGGTAATCTCAATTTGTTCAACATACGTGCCGGGCATTACTTCAATTGTGTCACCCGCAGTCGCCGCAGTGACCGCCGCCTGAATTGTCTTGCACAAGCGGATACCGGAGGTGCAGCTACTGTCATCAGCAAGAGTAGCGTTGACAACCCAAGTGTTCGGCGGAAGCGCGTGTGCAGGCGTTGCCCCCAGAAGGACAGTGAGCAACGCTGCCGCCAGCAAGAAAACCGCCGCCAGTACACTTTGCTTTCTCATTCTTTCTCCTCCTTGAAAGTTCGCTGGATGATTTCTCCAGTCACTGGGGCGCGCGTTCTGCGCGCCCCAACCGTTCCCTTCTACTCACCTAGTTCCACGTCGATGACGGCACGCCGTAATTGCCGCCCGCCAACACCAAGTCGAAAATGTTCACAAACCCATCC
>VFSW01000256.1_pt1 | contig 74724 bp, 86 predicted proteins | sample 5358111 | NCBI WGS metagenome assembly VFSW01 (sample SAMN11554181, study PRJNA540505) | mine drainage metagenome | isolation source: sediment from site ElyBrook_90M | place: USA: Ely Copper Mine, Vershire, VT | collected 2017
CGGATATCGTGATGATACGCACCTTCGAGCAATCCATCATCGAGCGCTTTGCGGCGCATTCGCGCGTGCCGGTGATCAATGGCCTGACCAACGAATACCACCCCTGCCAGATACTCGCGGACATCTATACCTATATCGAACAGCGCGGCAGCATACAGGGCAAGACCGTGGCATGGATAGGCGACTCCAACAACATGTGCAATACCTGGCTGCAGGCCGCCGAGATTCTGGATTTCAACGTCCATGTTTCGACACCGCCCGGCTACGAAGTCGAACCTGAGCGCGCCGGATTGTTTGGCGAAGATCACTACGAAGAATTCACCGACCCGATGGAAGCCGCGCGCGGCGCTGACCTTGTCACCACCGACGTGTGGACCAGCATGGGCTTTGAATCGGAGAATGAAGAGCGCATGAAAGACTTTGCCGACTGGCAAGTCGATGAAGACATGATGGCCGTTGCGGCAAAAGACGCGCTGTTCATGCACTGCCTGCCCGCGCATCGCGGCGAGGAAGTATCCGCCGGCGTGATGGATGGCCCGCAAAGTGTGGTGTGGGACGAGGCGGAGAATAGATTGCACGTGCAGAAGGCTCTTATGGAATATTTGCTGCTGGGTAAAATTGCCAATTAACAAAACGACAAAAAAACTGCTGAACCCGACATGAGCAAGCTATTAAAAGACCAGCATAGTGTGACCAGCCGGCTGGCAGATCACATTCTGCCGACCTCCGCCACCATGGTAGGTGTCTGCGTGACGGTCATCAGCGTGGCGAAGCTGATCCCAAAACACGGCATCAGCCGTCAGGCTGTTGAATTGCTGGCGTTCGATGGACTGCTTTTCATGGTCAGCGCCACGATGTCGTACTTTTCCATACGCCGCCCCATCTCTGCGGCAAACTACGAGCGCATCGCCGATGTCGTATTTTTGCTGGCACTGGCGCTCATGGTTGTGGTCGGATTCATCGTTTCTTTTGAATTGCTCATTGATTAACTGGATTGAAAATTATGTCTGACATCAAAAAAGTCGTACTCGCCTATTCAGGCGGCCTTGATACCTCGGTGATCCTCAAGTGGCTGCAGGATATCTACCAGTGCGAAGTCGTCACTTTTACCGCCGACCTGGGACAGGGAGAAGAGCTGGAACCTGCTCGTGCCAAGGCGCTGAAGATGGGCATTGCGCCCGAAAACATTTTCATCGACGACCTGCGTGAAGAATTCGTGCGCGACTTCGTGTTTCCGATGTTCCGTGCCAACACCGTATACGAGGGCGAATACCTGCTCGGCACCTCGATCGCGCGCCCGCTGATCGCCAAGCGCCTGATCGAGATAGCAAACTTAACCGGCGCACAGGCCATCTCGCACGGCGCCACCGGCAAGGGCAACGATCAGGTGCGCTTCGAGCTGGGTGCTTATGCGCTGAACCCCAACATCAAGGTCATCGCACCGTGGCGCGAGTGGGATCTGCTGTCACGCGAAAAACTGATGGCCTATGCGGAAAAACACGGCATACCGGTCGAGATGAAACACAAACAGGGCGGCTCCCCCTATTCGATGGATGCCAATCTGCTGCACATCTCCTTCGAAGGCCGTCATCTGGAAGACCCTGCCGCAGAAGCCGAAGAATCCATGTGGCGCTGGACTGTATCTCCCGAGAAGGCGCCCGATGTCGCCGAATATCTGGACATTGAGTTTAAATGCGGCGATATCGTCGCGCTCAACGGCAACGCCATGAGTCCAGCCCAGATACTAGCACGCCTCAATGAGCTTGGCGGCAAACACGGCATCGGCCGCCTCGATCTGGTAGAAAACCGCTATGTCGGCATGAAATCGCGCGGCTGCTATGAGACGCCGGGCGGCACCATCATGTTAAAAGCGCACCGCGCCATCGAATCCATCACGCTGGATCGCGAAGTTGCGCATCTGAAAGACGACCTGATGCCGCGCTATGCCTCAATGATCTACAACGGCTACTGGTGGGCGCCGGAACGCATCGCGCTTCAAGCACTGATCGACCATACCCAGCAGACCGTCAACGGCTGGGTGCGCGTCAAGCTGTACAAGGGCAACGTGATCGTGGTCGGGCGCGATTCCAAAACCGACTCGCTATTCGACCCCAACATCGCCACCTTTGAAGATGACAAGGGCGCCTACGATCAGAAGGATGCGGCGGGCTTCATTAAACTGAACGCGCTGCGTCTGCGCATCGCGGCAAAACTGCACCATAAAGGAAAATGAAATGTCACAATTCGATAACGTCAGTGTAGTCAAGCAAGGCAATGTATTCTTCGATGGCAAATGCGTATCGCATTCCGTGCTGTTCAATGATGGCACGCGCAAGACAGTCGGCGTAATCCTGCCCAGCACTTTGACTTTTAACGTGGGTGTGCCCGAAGTCATGGAAATCACCTCAGGCACCTGCCGCGTCAAGATTGGCGACGAGACGACATTTAAAACATACGCGGCGGGCAGCCGGTTTTCGGTTCCCGAAAATGGAAAATTCGTCATCGAAGCGGATGAAGTAGTAAACTACGTTTGCAGTTTTGGCTCGGACTAATCTTTTCCTTTATTACAGTACTCGCCAAAACACACCGCGTTGCGTTGTGGTTGATTTAAATTTTTCTGGATTCCCGCTTTCGCGGGAATGACAACAGGAGTACGCACTATGCCAAGCTTCGATATCGTATCCGAAGTAGACAAGACCGAAGTCAAGAACGCGATAGAACAGACCAACAAGGAAGTCGGCACGCGCTTCGACTTCAAGGGCTCCGATGCCAAAGTAGAACAGGCCGAATTGAAACTCACCGTATGGGCTGACAACGAATTCCAGCTCGACCAGGTGCAGGACATCCTGAATGGCAAGCTGACCAAACGCGGCGTGGATATCAAGTGCCTGGAGATCAGCGACAAGATCGAGAAGGTCAGCGGGAACAAAGTCAAACGCGGCTGCGAAGTCAAGGTCGGCGTGGAGATAGAACTGGCCAAAAAAATCGTCAAGCACATCAAGGACAACAAGATGAAGGTGCAGGCCAGCATACAGGGTGACACCGTGCGCGTCACCGGCAAGAACCGCGACGATCTGCAGGAGGCTATCGCCTTCATCAAAAAGACCATCACCGATTTCCCGTTGCAGTACCAGAATTTTCGCGACTAACGGACATGGACAACTCCGTTGATGTCAGCGTCGAGTTTTCATTCAAGGGTGAGGACTACCATTACGCCACTCACCTGGACCTCGACCTGATGCTGCGTCAACATGACGCGATGCCCGACATACATGACATCCTGGCAAAGCAACACGGCGTCGACACCTACTCATATCTTTTTGAAATCATGCAGGGAGCGGAAATCAAATTTTCCAATCCACTGGGAGTGGCTACAGAGTACCTGACCGACGGCGAATTCAATCAAACGGCATTTGAGAAAAACTGGCAGAGCGCCAAAACCTGTCTGCTGCTGCGATCCATCGCCGAACGTGAATTGGGCATAGCCGACCTGACAGCGCATCACGCTCTGCAGCGCGCGCTGATCGAAGCATACAACCTGGGGAGAAAAGCATGAAAACTGCACTCGTCCTGTTCGCTCAAGGCAGCGAAGAGCTTGAAGCCGTCTCCATCGTAAATATTCTGCGTCGCGGCGGCATCACCGTCACACTGGCTGGACTCACAGCAGGTGCGATGCGAGGTGCACGCGGCGTAAATATATTGCCCGACACCACACTGGATACGGTGCTGCATGAAAGTTTCGATATGATCGTACTGCCCGGCGGCCAGCCCGGCACAAATCACCTTAAAAGCGATACGCGCGTGCTGGAACTGGTGAACAAGATGTCTCAACAAGGCAGATATGTCGCCGCCATTTGCGCTGCCCCCTCTGTACTTGCCACGGCAGGATTGCTGGACGGCAGGCAGGCGACCTGTTATCCGGGCAGCCTTGATGGCTTCCCATCCGTCCATTTAAAAACAGCAGCCGTCATCGAAGATGGCAAAGTCATCACATCGCGCGGCCCAGGAACTGCGATGGATTTTGCACTGACGCTGGTAGAACGCCTCTCAGGTTCTGCCATACGCCATGAGGTCGAAGCCGGGTTAGTTCGCTAACTTGCTGCTCAACAAAACGCCCCCAGCTGTCACCGCAATGCTGCTGCAATCTGCGGCATGTCTGATCGTTTTTTTCAGCTTGCGCCTGCTTGACGTGCAACTCACGTCGCCGGCCTTCGCGCTGCTATGCGGCCTGCTTGCAGCCATCTTCAGCTACTTTGCCAATCTCGCGCGCTGGTGGCTGATCATCCAGTTGTTATTTGCACCCGCGACGGTAGCGATGCTCACGCTCGCCATCCCGCCTGGATTTTTCCTCGCGGCTTTTCTGATCATGCTGGCTGTGTACTGGAGCACTTATCGAACACAGGTTCCGCTGTATCTTTCCAGCAACAGGGTGTGGACAGCACTGGAAGGCTTGCTAACAGAAACTGATTATCGCTTTATCGATCTGGGTTCAGGCCTAGGCGGCGTACTGACGCATCTTGCCCGAGCGCGTCCGGATGGACATTATTCGGGAATAGAATCCGCACCATTGCCATTTTTCATAAGCTGGCTGCGCACTCTAAACTTGCGAAATTGCAAAGTGCACTGGGGTAATCTGTGGGATTGTGATCTGGCGGAATACGACGTCGTGTTTGCCTATCTCTCACCGGTACCGATGGAAAGGCTCTGGCACAAGGCACGAGAGGAGATGCGACCCGGCACCCTATTCATCAGCAGCACTTTCAGCATTCCGGATCAGATGCCCGACGAGCGCATCACAGTAGACGATCTGCACAAAACTACCCTGCTGGTCTGGCGCATGTAAGCAACCTCATTCGGTTTTTGCTAAGGTTAGTGCGTTTTAAGTTGTTTCAACTGCTTCTGGATTTCTGCAATTTCTGCGCTGCTCAACTTGGCCGTTTCCAGTTTTTTCTCCAGCTCGGCAATTTTATTTGCGTTTGCATTGCCACCGCGCGCAGCTATCAGCGCATCATTCATAACTTTGTCATAACCGATGTATTTTTCTTTTTCAGAACTCATCTGAATACTCCCCTCTAACTCACTCTAAACGCTCTGATTCGTGAATAATACACGCTTTTTGATTGTATGCCCTTTTTGCCGGCAACAATCTTCAATTTCATAACAGCAGCAGACCATAACCAATGGCATCCAGGCATTATTTTGCCAAAAATTGCGTCATCTCCGCAACATCAAAAGGCCAGCCGAGTTCCGCACCGTTGTCAGTTCGCTTGAGCACCGGAATACGCATGCCGTATCGTTCAAACAACTCGTCGTCGCCAACGATGTCGATATACGCGGCATCAACACCGACCCGCTGCAATATCTCCTTTGCCTCATCGCACAGATGGCAGCCCGCCGTACCGTAAAACTGAAGTTGCATTAGTGCAAATTGATGATGCGCCAACCATGCTGCTCGGCATGTGCGCGCAGCGTTGCATCTGGATTCGCTGCGACCGGGTGTTTTACCTTGCATAGCAGCGGCAGATCATTCAGCGAGTCACTATAAAACACCGTGTCATCAAAACTGTCCAGCGTCCATCCTCGATCGGTGAGCCAGTTATTCAATCGCGTAATTTTCCCTTCGCGGAAACAGGGCACATCGGCAACGCGACCGGTAAATTCGCCATTCTTTTGTTCAGGTTCGGTGGCAATCAAATGCTCGATGCCGAATTCGCGGGCAATGGGTGAGGTGACAAAACTGTTGGTAGCGGTGATGATCACGCACACATCCCCCGCATCGCGATGATGCTTAACCAGATCGCGCGCGGGCTGCGTCACGATAGGCATGATGCTCTCCTGCATGAATTGACTATGCCAAGCATCAAGGACTTTCCGCGAATGACGCGACAAAGGTTTCAACTGAAAATCCAGAAACTCGTAAATATCCAGCGTGCCCGCCTTGTACTGTTCATAAAAGGCCAGATTCTTCACCTCAAACAGCTCGCGGTCGAGTATGCCTATGCGTATCAGAAATTGCGACCATTCAAAATCGCTGTCGCCGTTGAGCAGGGTATTGTCCAGGTCGAATAAGGCTAAATTCATTTTGGTTCGTCATTCCCGCCCCCGACTGCACCCATTGAGGGCAGACTGCGGCGTAGTTGGTTAGAAACGGCTTCCTTGAGCAGAGGCACAGACGGTGCGCGATGCAGGCGCCGCGAATGCTCATCAAGCGCGTCGAGTGCCGCCAGCAAACTTGGCAGATCGCGCCGTCCGTGGCGCAACAAATACTGCGCAATTTCCGGTGCAAGCGTAAATCCGCGCGCTTTTGCATGTTGCGCCAATGCCTCTCCTTTATCCTCATCGCTTAAGCCATGCACCTGATATACCAGCCCCCATCCCAGGCGAGTGCGCAAATCGGCGCGTAAATCCAGATGCAGCGGCGACTTCTCACCGCTCATGAGCAGCATGCCGCCCTGCTCGCGCATTTGATTGTACAGGTTGAACAGTTCAATCTGCGCAGTCTCATCCAGCAAATCGACATCATCCACCGCGACGGCATCGGCAAGTTGCGGCACACTAGCTCGCGCATAGATCGCATGCGGCGCTACACTCACGCAAGCCTGCAAAAGATGGCTCTTGCCGCTGCCAGCAGCTCCCCATAGGTAAATGCATCGCTCAGAACTCTCACCCGACAATGCGTGATACAAAGCGGACAACAATTCGCAATTGCTGCCCACGACAAAATTATCAAAGGACGGTTGCCAATCGGGCGTGATATCAAGCAGAAGCTGATCCATTATTACAATACATACGGTTTAACAAATACAGGATTCTACCCCAGCCTGCCTACCAAATGGCAGGCAACAATACCCTTATCACAGACCGCGTTTATATTAAGGCCGCACTTGGGGTAGAATATCAGACGTTGATGATGAATAAAATTCATCCCTTTAACAATCGAAAGAACTCACGTGTCAGCAGTGCCAAAAATCATACCGATCAACTTTGCAAAGACTGGCGCCACTATGGTAGCGCACGGCCAGCCTGTAATCGACAGACTGCAACGGCCCATGCGCGACTTGCGCATCTCGGTGACCGACCGCTGCAATTTGCGCTGCACCTATTGCATGCCGCGCGAAATCTTCGACAAGAACCATGTCTTCCTGCCGCGCAACGAACTCTTGAGCTTCGAAGAAATCACCAAGGTGGCGCGCGCATTCACCCATCTTGGCGTACAGAAGATCAGGTTGACCGGCGGCGAACCGCTGCTGCGCCGCGGCATTGAAAACCTGATCGCAGAACTTTCAAGCCTGACTGATGCCGAAGGAAAACCCATCGAAGTGACACTGACCACCAATGCGGTGCTGCTATCGCAGAAAGCACAGGCGCTGAAGGATGCAGGCTTGTCCAGGCTCACCGTCAGCCTGGATGGTTTGAGCGATGCGGTATTCAAGCGCATGAGCGATGCGGATGTGCCGGTTTCAACCGTCCTGAATGGCATCACCGCCGCAGAGCGCGCAGGCTTTGCTTCCATCAAGGTCAACATGGTGGTCAAACGCGGCGTCAATGATCATGAAATTCTGCCCATGGCAGAACACTTTCGCAACAGCGGCGTCACTCTGCGCTTCATCGAATACATGGATGTAGGCAGCACCAATAGCTGGCGCATGGACGATGTAGTCACAGCGCAGGAAATCCTGCAACGCCTTGGTAGTCACCACCCACTCATGAGGGTTGATCCCAACGCGCCGGGCGAAGTCGCCCAGCGCTGGCGCTATAAAGACGGCAGCGGCGAGATCGGCATCATCGCGTCCGTCACCGAGGCCTTCTGCGCCGATTGCACACGCATACGCCTGTCAACCGACGGCAAACTTTATACCTGCTTGTTTGCCGAACACTCAAACACCGATTTAAGACACTTGTTGCGACAAAACGCTAACGAACAGGAAATCATTCAGGCGATTACCGGCTGCTGGACGAATCGCCGCGACCGCTATTCGCAGATCCGCCATGAACTCACGGAATTACCGCGCAACAAAATCGAGATGTCGTATATCGGCGGCTGATCAGACCGGGCAATTTTCCAATTCTTGCCGAATTGTTGTATTAACAATTTTGTTGTAACATTATGCTGTGAATATCAATTTTGAATGGGATGAAGCCAAAGCGCTTGCCAACCTGAGAAAGCATCACGTCAGCTTCGAGACCGCCGCTCATGTATTTCTCGATCCTCTGGCTCTTGCATATCAGGATCGCATCGAGCATGGCGAACAGCGATGGCAGACGCTGGGCATGGTAGACGGCCGCTTGTTGTTATTGGTGGCGCACGCAGTGCGACACGATGAAGACACCGAAGTTATCCGCATCATCTCGGCCCGCAAGGCAGATAAAAAGGAACGAAAACATTATGAAGAAAACCGTTAAATACACACTTGATACGACCAGGCCCTTGACCACGAAACAAAAAGCGGAAGTGAAGACGTTGAATGAATTGACTGACAGCAAGATCGATTACAGCGATATTCCGCCATTGTCGGCAGAACTCTTGAAGAACGCAAAGCCTAATCCATTTTATAAGCCCACCAAGACATCTACTACGGTCCGTGTGGATTCGGATGTGCTGGTTTGGCTGAAGTCGCAAGGTAAAGGTTATCAGACTCGCATCAACGCGATTCTGCGCGCCGCGATGATGCGTGAAATAAAACATTGATGAATGCCAAATATGGAAGCGTTCGCCGCGACGGATATGATCGAACGCGACGCTCAAGGAATCAGAACGCTGTATGACTCTATCCAGGCAATCTTCAGCTTGAATTGAATTCTGGTATATGTGCTATAAATTTAAATCCAAACTAAAATCCAGGGTAAGTTGTCGTGACTAAAGCGCAAACAAGAATTGCATTTAATTGGCTCCTGATAGCAATACTGTTAATTATTTTTTCTGTATTCGATGATTGGATAATGGAGCATTGGGAATCATTAAAATGGCTAATATTTTTAGTGCTAATCATTATTGGAACGCTTCACAAAAAAATACCTACATATACTGAGAGACATTTCGAATTCAACCAATTGATCGAAGAAAACCCGTGGCTTAAAGTATTTTATGGTTTTTATTTACTCGGTATTGTTGCAGGAAATTATTACATCATGTCTCATGGAATCAACATAGTTAAAGAAGTTGGTATTTTCGGGCTGTTTGGTGCAGTTTTGTTATTAATTTTACCGGTATACATAATCAGGCAAAAAGAGTTGTACATCGAAGCCGGAAAAGAAAATTCGTAACTTGCAAAAAATACTGGAACCAACAACATGAACGGACTAACGCATTTTTCAGAATCGGGCAGAGCACGCATGGTCGATGTCTCTGACAAACAGGACACGCAGCGTACAGCGATCGCAAGCGGCGTGCTGCGCATGCAGATGGCGACGCTTGAACAGATACGCGAAAGAAAGATTGCCAAGGGCGACGTGCTGACGGTAGCCGACGTGGGTGCTGTGATGGCCGCCAAGCGCACGCCTGACATCATCCCGATGTGCCATTCGATCGCGCTCTCCGGCGTATCGATTGAATTTTCCGAAGTATTAAAACCAGATCACGACGGCTGTGTCGGCATCAAGGTCATCGCGACCGTGACCTGCAAAGGCCAGACCGGCGTCGAAATGGAAGCGCTGACTGCCGCGAGCGTTGCATTGCTCACGATCTATGACATGTGCAAGGCGACCGATCGCGGCATGCGCATGACATCTATTCAGCTGGAAGAAAAGCGCGGCGGCAAGAGCGGCGTATGGCAAAGGGAAATATAAATGATCAACGTGTTGTTCTTTGGTCCGGTGGTCGAGCGCGTGGGCAGCGCTGCGCTAAAAATCGAATTCATGCCAGGCATGACACTGCAAAGCCTGCGCGATGAACTGGCAGTAAAATATCCGCGCGCCTTCGAAATCGTCTGCCTCGCGGCGGTCAACGGCCAGCATGTGCGCAATTTTTCGATGACGCTAATGGACAACAGCGAGGTCACCTTCATGGCCAAATTTTCCGGGGGTTAAAATGAGGTTTGAGAAGCAAAGCATCTTCACTCTCGCCCGCTTGAGGGAGAGAGACAGGAGAGAGGTCAAATGAAAGAAGCGGTCAGAATACAGGAAGAGGATTTTTCCCAGGACGAGGAAGTCAGCGCGCTCAAGGCAAGCTCGCAGCGCATGGGCGGCATCGCCACATTTTTGGGTTGCGCAAGGGACTTTTCCGAAGGGCGCGAAGTGTCGGAAATCAGCTTCGAGGCCTATGGGAGCATGGCCTTGTCCGAGATGAAGCAGTTGCGCATCGATGCGATAGAAAAATTCAAACTGCTTGATGCGCGCATCGTGCACCGCATCTGCACCGTCAGGGCGGGCGACAACATCGTGTTCATCGCAGCGGGCGCCGAGCATCGCGCACCTGCACTGGAAGCATGCCGCTTTATGATAGACGAACTAAAGGAGCGCGTGCCGATCTGGAAAAAGGAAATCACCCCTGATGGCGATGCATGGGTAACACCGCATCCATGAAGCATCCCATCGTCATCTCCATCGTCGGCCATTCGGGCTCAGGCAAGACCACGCTGGTCGAGAAACTGATACGCGAATTTTGCAACCGAGGACTTCGGGTCGCGACGTTGAAACACGCCCACCACAAGGTCGAACTCGACACGCCAGGCAAAGACAGTTATCGCTACAAGGCGGCAGGCGCTGCGATGAGTTTGCTGCTCACAAAAGACGCGCTGCAACTGGTAGCGGATGCGAAGGATAATCGCGACCCGGAACAACTTGCAAAGCGCTACATGAGCGAAGCAGACATCGTGCTGGCTGAAGGATTCTCCCATGCGCCGGGCGCCAAGATCGAGGTGTTGCGCCGCGCATGCGAAAAACCGCCGCGCTGTGATATAGCAGACGGCCTGGTCGCGATGGTCACCGACATGGAAGAGGCTCATCTCGAGCTGCCTCACTTCGGTCTGGAAGAGATCGAAAAAATTGCGCAATTCATGCTGGATTCCCGCTTCCGCGGGAATGACAGCTAAACCCATTCTCCATGATGGTTGCGGATTGTACAGCCTTGATTCTTGCCGGCGGAGAATCGCGCCGCATGGGTCAGGACAAGGCGAACCTGAAACTTTTCGAGCATACGCTGTTGCTGCGTGTCGCATCTGCGCTGCAACCTTTGTTTGCAGATATCATCATAAGCACCCGAAAACATCGCAGCGATTGCGATTTTCAACAGGTACTCGACAACCCAGCACATCAGGGTCCTCTTGCAGGACTTGCGGCAGGACTTGAACAGTCCAAAACACCGTGGGTATTTGCAGTGGCCTGCGACATGCCCTTCATCAGTGCGCAGCTGATAAAATACCTCTCCGAACTTCGCGATGATTTCGATGCTGTCGTGCCCGTCGTTGAAGGTTATCCGCAGCCCATGGCAGCATTTTATGCCAGGCGCAGTCTTAACACGCTGCGCGATATGATGAACGATGGCGCATCTCACAGCATGCGCGAACTGCTGGATAAACTAAAAGTTCACTACGTAAATGAAGATAAAATACGCGCCGCAGGTCACACCATGCAGAATTTCTTCGATCTGGATACGCCGCAAGACATAGAGATGGCACTCAACATGAAGAAGGTTAAGCAATGGAATATTTGAAGGTAAGTCACGCGCAGCGCATCGTGCTCGACTCGGTCGCAACGCTGAAAAGCGAGTCGGTCGCACTAGAAGCATCACTCGGGCGCGTGCTGGCCGATAACATTCTTGCCAACCGCGACTTGCCGCCTTACGACGTTTCGGCGATGGACGGCTTTGCGGTGCGCTCTGCCGATCTTCCCGGCACGCTGGCAATCGTCGAAGATATCAAAGCCGGTGACAACCCAAAGGTATTGCTCAAGCCCGGACAGTGTTCACGCATCATGACAGGCGCGCCGCTGCCGCATGGTGCTGATGCGGTGATACGCGTGGAAGACACCCAGCAGGTGTCGACTGACGCTGTGCAGATCAACCTTACTGTGCAATCCGGCAACGACGTGCGCTTTCGCGGAGAAAACATGCGGAGCGGTGACGTGGTGCTGACAGCGGGCACCGAGATCACGCCGGGCGTGATCGGAGTCCTCGCTACAGTCAAATGCGCGCACATGCAGGTATATCGCAAACCAAGCGTGGCGATTCTGTCCACCGGCAATGAACTCGAAGCCATCGATGAACCTGTTGATCCGAACAAGATACCCGACTCCAACACTTATGCGCTGATGGCGCAGGTGCAGGCGCTCGGCATTGAACCCGTGCTGCTGGGCATAGCACGCGACGATCCTGCCGAACTCGAACAGTATCTCAAACGCGGACTGGAATACGATGTGCTGCTTGTGTCCGGCGGCACATCGGTCGGCGTGCACGACTATGTACGCCCTACGATTGAAAAACTGGGCGTGACGATGAAGTTCTGGCGCGTGGCGATGAAGCCCGGTCATCCGCTGGCTTTCGGCGTATTGCACCGCACAGAAAAAATATTTGTTGCCGATGCGGCGCAAGATGCTTTTGTATTTGGTCTGCCCGGCAATCCGGTATCCAGCATGGTGTGCTTCGAAGAATTCGTCGCACCTCTGTTGCGTCGCATGATGGGCAACTTGCGCCTCCACCGCCGCACCGTGACCGCGCGCCTTGCGCACCCGCTCAAGATGAAACCGGGACGCACCGAATTCGTCCGCGTGCAATTGACCAGCGATGACAAAGGCTACCTTGCAAGCTCGACCGGCACGCAGAGCAGCGGCGTGCTGCTTTCCATGGCGCGCGCCGACGGTTTACTGGTGATACCAGCCGATTGCACAGGCCTGCCGGAAGGTGCACCGGTCATCGTGCAGCTGCTGGACGGAACAGAATTTCAAAACGAGACGGGATATATCGAATGAAAACGCGCCTCGGCATACTGACAATTTCAGATCGCGCAAGCCGCGGCGAATATGAAGACAAGGGCGGACCCGCGATACGCGCCTGGTTCACGCGCGTGCTGACCAGCCCGTGGGAAGCGGTTGCACTGATCGTTCCGGACGAGCAGCCGCTGATCGAGGCAGCGCTCATCGAGCTTTGCGATATCGAAGGATGCTCTCTGGTGGTCACCACCGGCGGCACGGGCCCCGCACTGCGAGATGTCACGCCGGAAGCAACGATCGCCGTGTGCAACAAGATGATGCCGGGTTTTGGCGAACTGATGCGAAGCGCTTCACTGAAGTTTGTTCCCACAGCAACTTTGTCGCGCCAGACTGCCGGGATACGCGGCAAGAGCCTGATCGTGAACCTGCCCGGCAAACCATCGGCGATAGACGATTGCCTTAACGCGGTGTTTCCGGCCATTCCGTATTGCGTCGATTTAATCGAGGGCGCTTATTTCGAATCCGACCCGGCACAGTGCAAAGCCTTCCGCCCTGCGCATGCTGCGCCCAGAAAACCCTGACACCGGCCCGCAAGGTTTTTCAGGCAACTCCTGCACTTGGCAGCAACCCCTTGTGGATATGCAAAACAAGTCGTATTATGCATTAGCGATCCCTAATATACAGGAGGCAGGCATGGACATCGAACTGAAACAGGCCCTGGGCGAACAGGCTTATGCGAAAGCGGTCAAATACGAACTTGACTATGGCTGCTGTCCCCAGTGTGTTTTGGCGACAGTGCAGGAGACAATCGGAATTGTAGATGACCAGACGATCAAGGCCAGCCACGGTCTTTCGGGTGGCGGGGCACTCTTGGGCGAAGGCGTATGCGGCGCCCTGACCGGCGGACTCATGGCACTGAGCGCAAAATACGGTCGCGACCGCGACAAACTGGACAGGGGCCGCTACATCAACAACTTCAAGAAGGCGAAGGAACTCACCGAACGATTCGAGCAGGAATTCGGCGGGGTGACTTGCCGCCAGCTGCAAAAGCAATTCACGGGTCGCACCTATGACATGTGGAATGCCGAGGAATACAAGGCCTTCAGCGAAGCCCGAGGACAGCAGTGTGCCAATGCAACCGGGACGGTCACGAAATGGGTCATTGAAATGCTGTAACTGCCGGGACGCGCTGCAAGCCCCATGCTGATGCGTCGAACAGCATGCCAACACCGGCAGTGATTGCCATTGCCGTCACACCCCGGAACGCAACGTGCAAGATGCCCTTGATGATGATGCCGCCGCCTGTATTAGGCGGCAAGACACTGTTCCATTTGCAGGACAGTATGTGCCGTTTTCACAGCTTTACCTATCGTATTGCGCGGATTATGATGATCCCACTCGCCATGATTTGCAAATTGGAGCCTGATATGTCTGAACCTGTCGTATTCGTATCACACGGCGCACCGGATGCCTTGCTGAAGGCGCCGGACGCCGTAGCCTGCTGGAGCGAGATCGGCAAAACGATTCCGCAACCTTCCGCCATCCTAGTCGTGTCCGCGCACTGGGAAGATCGTGTGCCCACTGTCAGCCTGTCTGCTGCGCCAGAAACCATATATGACTTCTCCGGTTTCTCGCCTGAGCTCTACCGGATGCAGTATCGCGCAAGTGGCGCGCCTAAGCTTGCTGAGCGGGTCTTGTCGTTGCTATCAACTGCGGGTTTGGCAGCTGACAGCAATCCAGACCGTGGACTGGACCACGGCGCATGGGTGCCGCTATACGCGATGTACCCGCTGGCCAACATACCGGTCGCGCAACTTTCCCTGGTGCGAAACGCCGGCCCCGCAACCCATTTCGAGCTGGGGAGGATGCTTGCACCATTACGTGACGAAGGCGTGCTCATCGTCTGTTCGGGTGCAATCACGCACAACTTTGCCTGGCTGGATTGGCGCGCAGCTCCCGGTCAGTCGCCTTTTCCGAAGGCTGAAACTTTTTCACAATGGGTTGCGGACCGCCTGGCGGCACAGGATATTTCGGCTCTGCTCAACTATCGTTCCGCCCCTTATGGCGCCGAGTCTCACCCGAGCGAAGAGCACTTCATGCCGTTTTTCGTTGCACTGGGTGCCGCAAAGGGTAATATTCCACAGCGCTATCGTCCCAATTTTTCCTATGGCGCGCTGTCTATGGATTCATATGTCTGGCAAGATTAAAAATGGCAGCTTCTTGATCATCTAGCTTCTAGCACCGGAAACTTTATAAATTCGTTTGCAATTTTTCAGGAGAGTCATCATGAGCCAATACCAAATTGCCGTTATCGTCGGCAGCCTGCGCAAGGATTCCATCAACCGCAAACTTGCAAGCGCCGTTGCAAGGCTGGCGCCTGCTGAGTTCTCGTTCAGGCAGGTTGAGATCGGCGACCTGCCGCTCTACAACCAGGACGACGATGTAAACCAGTCCGAATCGGTCAAACGGATGAAAAATGAGATCGCCACTGCGCACGGCCTTCTGTTTGTCACGCCGGAATACAACCGCTCGATCCCCGGCGTGCTCAAGAACGCGATCGACCATGCGTCGCGCCCTTATGGCCAGAACTCCTGGGCAGGGAAACCGGCCGGTGTGCTGGGCGCATCGCCCGGTTCTGCCGGAACAGGCATGGCGCAGCAACACTTGCGCAACATACTCGTAGCCGTTGGCGTGCTGGCCCTGGCACAGCCCGAAGCATTTATCCAGGCAAGGGACGGATTGTTTGACGAGGCCGGCAACATCGGCGAAGGCAGCAGGAAGTTTTTGCAAAACTGGATGGACCAGTATGTCGCCTGGGTGAAAAAGGCAACTCAGTGAGCAGGATTCAAAATCAAACATGGAGTCGACATGATAAAACTCAGAAAATCCGCAGAGCGCGGTTATGCCGATCACGGCTGGCTCAAGAGCCATCACTCATTTTCATTTGCCGGCTATTACGATCCCGATCACATGGGCTGGGGCAATCTGCGGGTGATCAATGAGGACCGCATCGAGCCCGGGACGGGATTTGGAAAACACGGCCACCGCAACATGGAAATCATAAGCTACGTGCTTTCCGGCGAACTTGCGCATCAGGACAGCATGGGCAACATCGAGGGCATTCCTCCCGGAGATGTTCAGCGCATGAGCGCGGGCACGGGTGTGACGCACAGTGAATTCAATCACGCCCAAGGCCAGGTGACACACTTTCTGCAAATCTGGATCGAACCCAATGTCCAGGAAATCCCTCCCAGTTACGAGCAGAAGACGATACCGGAAAATGAAAAACGCGGGAAATTGCGCCTGATCGCTTCTCCCGGCGGCGAAAATGACTCGGTGCTGATCCACGCAGATGCAAGGCTTTATGCCGGGTTGTTTGACGGCAATGAGAACGCAAGCCTCAACATAGCGCCGGATCGCAAGGGTTACGTTCACCTGATACGCGGAGAGCTTGCGGTCAACGGACAGAACATCTCTTCGGGAGATGCCGTCTTGCTGGAACAGGAAAATCAGATACAGCTCACGCACGCCCATCAAGCGGAAGTATTGGTGTTCGATCTTGCAGCCTGACGCCACCACAACATTGCATATCGGCGGACAGCAAACCTCAGTGATCCAGCGGCAATGGACCACCGAAGTAACAATGCTTGAAATCGGCTCGCAAAAAACGGCAGCCGAATATTTCAGGCACCATCCGCCGACACCGAGAGAAATCGAAAATGCCATCGTAGCCGTCGAAGATGAAATAGCGCGCGTGCGATCGACAACCCCGGCCACGCTTTTCACCACAGATGAAGCGATTCGCAAGATCGCGCTGATTGCAGGACTGCCAGATCAACCTAAGCTGATCTTGAGCCGCAATGCGGTAGAGCTGATTTTTGAGAATCTTGTTGCGGCAACACAGGGAGGGCCGATGACAAACGAGAGCCCCGGCTTTTTCTCGGCCCTTTTGATCCTGCGCGAATTCATGCATCACATGCAGTTTTCGTCCATCACGATCATGCCATCATCCGTTCCAATCGCTTGATTATTTCCCGGCATTCAAAACTTCCTGCCGAACATTGCGAGTCGTTTTGCAGCGAAAGCCGCTGAAATGCCAGCCCCATTTGGTATAATTTGTCATCTGCATCCACCAAATACCTGACGCAAGGTTAAACCTTGCACCCTGAAGAAAGCGAGAACCCAACTTGAACCCTCCCAACAGCGCCCTTTCCTATCGTGATGCCGGTGTAGACATCGACGCCGGCGACCAGCTGGTCGAAAATATCAAGCCCTATGCGAAGCGCACCATGCGCCCCGAAGTGCTCTCGGGCATCGGCGGCTTCGGGGGACTTGTGGAAATCAGTAAGAAGTACAAGGAGCCTGTGCTGGTATCCGGCACAGACGGCGTCGGCACCAAGTTAAAACTGGCGTTCGAACTCAACATACACAATACCGTCGGCATAGACCTTGTCGGCATGAGCGTCAACGACATACTGGTGCAGGGCGCGGAGCCGCTGTTCTTCCTGGATTATTTTGCCTGCGGCAAGCTTGATGTGCCCGCTGCTACCGAAGTCATCAAGGGCATCGCTCAGGGTTGCGAGCAGGCAGGCTGCGCGCTGATCGGCGGTGAGACCGCCGAGATGCCGGGTATGTACCCGGTAGGCGAATACGATCTGGCAGGCTTTGCAGTGGGCGTTGTCGAAAAGGCCAACATCATCACGGGTAGCGACATCAAACCAGGCGACGTGGTGCTGGGCATGGCGTCCAACGGTGCGCATTCCAACGGTTATTCGCTGGTGCGCAAGATCATCGAACGCAGCAATCCTGATTTGCAAGCCAAGTTCGACGGCGAGCGTACTCTGAGTGATGTCATCATGGCGCCCACCCGCATCTATGTGAAACCGCTGCTGGCCCTCATGCAAAGCATCACCGTCAAGGGCATGGCGCACATCACAGGCGGCGGCATCACCGAAAATGTGCCGCGCGTGCTGCCCCCCAACGTTGTCGCCGACATCGACAGCAAATCATGGCAGATGCCCAAGCTGTTCCACTGGCTAAAAGAACAGGGCAATGTTGCCGAGCAGGAAATGTACCGCACGTTCAACTGCGGCATCGGCATGGTGGTGATCGTAGCTGGCAAAGATGCAGAAAAAGCGATCAGCCATTTGCAGGCTGCGGGCGAGAGCGTTGCGCGCATCGGACTGATACGTGCAAGAAATGGCGATGAGCATCAGACACAGGTGAAATGAAAAGGGTAAGTGGTATCTCTTACCCACTTACGACTCACTGCTCACCATCTCGCTGATTCATTAAAATGAAAAACATCGTCATACTCATCTCAGGGCGCGGCAGCAATATGCAGACGCTGCTTACTGCAAAGCTGAACTGCAATGTCGCAGCGGTAATCAGCAATCGGGCGGATGCAGGCGGTCTGGCTTTTGCAAAGGCGCGAGGCATAGCTGTTGCGGTCGTTTCGCACAAGGATCACCCCGATCGCGAGAGTTTCGATGCTGCGCTTTCACTTGAGATAGACTGTTTCAAACCTGACTTCGTGATACTCGCAGGCTTCATGCGCATACTCACGGAAAAATTTGTACAGCACTACGCCGGTCGCCTGATCAACATCCACCCGTCGCTGCTTCCCGCTTATGCCGGAATGCACACGCATGCCAGAGCGCTGGCGGATGGCGTTAAGATACACGGCTGCACCGTGCATTTCGTCACGCCCGATCTCGATCACGGTCCCATCATCATACAGGCCGCAGTGCCCGTACTGGATGACGACACCGAACAAAGTCTGTCTGCCCGCGTGTTGCATGAGGAGCATCGCATTTATCCGCATGCCGTACGCTGGCTTTGTTCCGGTCAGGTTAAACTAAATACGGATGGCAAGGTCATAAACCACAGTAACAGTTCGGCCAGCATCAGCCTGATCTCACCCTCACTGGAGTCCATATGAAACTGCTTTCAGTCATCATCGCATGCCTCATGAGCGTTCCCGCATTTGCCGCACCCGCCAGTGTAGAGGCTACTTATGACGTCTTCATGAGCGGCATGAAGGTCGGACAAATGAATGAGACCTATACCCGAACGGACAATCATTACACGCTGACCAGCACCACCACGCCGCTCGGTCTGCTGGCTGCATTAAAGCCCGGCAAGATCATCATCAACAGTAAAGGTCTGATCGTCAAAAACGGACTGCGCCCCGATATATTCGATCATGTCCGGGAAAACGATACGAACAGGAATAGCCATGCCGAATTTGACTGGCGTGCCAAACAAATCACCCTGACACATCAGGGGCAACAAACACAGCTCGCGTTGCCTGAAGGCACGCAGGACCGCTTGAGCGCGATGTATCAGTTCATGTTCCTTCATATCGACAAACTCGCCTCACTGGATTTCGCAATGACCGATGGCAACAAGCTGGACAGCTACCACTATGCCATCGGACCCCGACAAAAGCTCGACACGGGAGCAGGACCCTGCGACAGCCTGTATCTGGACAATCAGGCGAAACCTGGCGAGAGTCGCACCGAGATATGGCTCTCCACGAAGAATAACCTGCCTTGCAAGATGATCATCACCGACGCCCGGGGCGAACAGATCGTGCAACTATTAAGCGATTTGCACATCACGCCGTGACGCGGCAAAGCACGTGCCAAGTTTCCTGAAACATCCAGTCGGACGAATTGCGCTGGCAATAGGATTATCATTGCTGGCTCATGCCATGTTGCTGTTCGGACCTAATCTGATTTCGCTCGCACCTGTTGAAGTCCCGCTGCCACCGCTCACCGCCAGACTCGAACCCTTACCTGTATTAAAACCGGCACCTGTCAAGAAGGCTGTACATAAACCGCATGTTCATTCAAAACCCAAACCCGTTATCACGCACGAAGTGACAGCGCCTGTAGCGGTAACAACGCCCGCCCCCGATACAACCGAAACACCGCCCGTTCAAACACCAGTGACCCAAACATCACCTATCGAATCACCTGCATCCGCAGTGCCTGCCGAGAATAGCCAACCCGCGCATCCTTTGCCGAGGCACGCAGAGCTGACTTTCAAAGTTTACAAAGGCGCCGATTTGCCGATAGGAGAAGTGCGCCACCGCCTGGATATCAGTGACGACAACAGTTACACCTTGCAGGTGAGCATCAACACCACCGGTCTGGCCAGCCTGTTCAAGAAGTTCGTGATGAGCCAACAGAGCACAGGTACCATTACAGCAAGCGGCATACGACCCGATAAATATAGCGAAACAAAACTGACTTCCAAGGAAACAGAGGCGCTGAGTGCGGATTTCGACTGGCAGGACAAGCTCCTTAAATTTTCCAGTGGCAATCAGGTTGCGCTGCCCGAACAGGCGCAGGACATCCTGAGCTTTTTGTATCAGTTCTCACAAATGCCGTTGGATCAGGCGCGGCTTGCCATGCATGTGAGCAATGGAAAAAAACTTGAGAACTATCAGGTGGAAATCGGCCCGGAAGAAAATGTCCAGACCCGCATGGGTTTGTTGCGCGCGTTGCCGCTGCGCAAGATACATGCCCCCGGCGAGGAAGGTCTGGAAATCTGGCTGGGGCTGGAGTATCGCCTGCTGCCGATCAAAATTCGACAGATCGACAGGGAGGGGCACATCGCCGGTGAGATGGTCGTCTCCGACATCAGGGTGTCTGATGAACAGAAATGAGGATTGAGGATTGAGGATTGAGAATTCAACAAAACCAGCGCACCGCTTTCAACTCAATCCACTATCCTCAATCCTGTTTCAACTTCCCTGTTAAAATCCACACCTGAACAACGAAACAGAACCTGTCATGCTGATTACCGAATACCGCCTAGACCTCGTCATCCTTGCGCTGCGCACCATCCTGCCGCTGGAACATCCCGCGGACACCACGCTGCGCTATTTTTTCAAGAACGAGCGCATAGGTTCGAACGAGCGCGCACTCGTCGCCGAAACCGTGTTCGGCGTGTTGCGCCACCGCCTGTTGCTGGAAGCCGCATGTGATGGCAATGCCACGCCGCGCCGCATGGCGCTTGCCTACCTGGTCAAATTCGGCGGCTACAACCTGCGCGAAATCGAACCGGTATTAAAGCGCGACGAAAAAGAATGGCTCGCGATTGCAAAGGGCACCAAGTACGAAGATCAGTCGCTCTCGGTGCAGGCCGAACTGCCTGACTGGGTAATCGAAAAGATGCGCGCTTCATATTCAGATGAAGAAATCCTCACCATAGGCCGCGCCATGCAACAGGGCGCGCCGCTGGATATACGCGTCAACACGCTGCTGGCCAAACGCGAAGATGTGTTGCAACAACTGCATGAACAAAACATCGAGGCTGTCACGACGCCCTATTCCCCGATCGGCATCAGGCTCAAGGAAAAAATCCCGCTCAACAAGGACGCGCTGTTTACGACAGGAAAAGTCGAAGTGCAGGACGAAGGCAGCCAGTTGCTGGGCTTTTTGTTGGCCCCTAAGCGCAACGACATGGTGGTGGATTTCTGTGCCGGTGCAGGCGGCAAGACGCTGATGCTCTCGGCCCTGATGAATTCGCAGGGCCGTCTGTATGCGATGGACATTTCAGAAAAACGTCTGGCCAATCTCAAGCCGCGTCTGAAGCGCTCTGGCGCGTCCAACATCCAGCCCATGCTCATCGCGCACGAGAACGATCTCAAGGTGAAGCGGCTGTCGGGAAAGATAGACCGCGTGCTGGTGGATGCGCCGTGCAGCGGTCTTGGCACGCTGCGCCGCAATCCCGATCTGAAGTTCCGCCAGTCGCCCCAGAGCATAGTGGAACTGAACCAGAAGCAGACTGCGATCCTGGCTTCTGCGAGCCGTTTGCTGAAAAAAGGCGGGCGTCTGGTTTACGCGACTTGCAGCATTTTGCCGGAAGAGAACCAGCACATCGTAGCCGCTTTCCTGGCGAGTCATCCCGACTTCGTGCTGCGCCCTGCCGGTGAGATATTACAGCAACAAAAAATTGCACTTGAAATGGGCGACTATCTGGAACTGCGCCCTAACCTGCATGCCACGGACGGCTTCTTCGCGGCGGTGCTGGAACGCATATAACGCCGCGGAGTTAACAAACAGCCTGTCCGTTATTCGCTCAGTCCGCTCGACCGGTTAAGCGCCGGAACTTTAACCCGCCCAGAAGTCCACATTCTTGTCCAGAAACTCTTGCCACGGCATGTAGTGTGAACCATCGCACGAGAAGGTGAGGCCTATCATGCCGTTGAAGATATTGAGCAAGCCTGAGCGCAAATAAATTGTCTCGTCCATGAAACGCAGGTCGCGAAAGCAATGCAGTATCTTGATAACGGCTTCTGCCGGGATCGCGGCATCGGCGGGATAGTCTACTCGCGGATAGGCCAGACAGAGATCGGGATTGCCGAGTTCGTTGATACCATGAAGGCGGAAGCGATAGGGGTCGTTCATTTGCCAGAAGGTAGCGCGTGAGCTGGAGAAATGCAGCTTGGCGTGAAACACACCGTGTATGGTGATCAGCTCGTTGATGATATGCAGCACGGTATCCATTTGCTGATCCATCGGGCTAACAGCCCGTTCCTGATGAAACAGCCCGGCACGGATCACGGGATCACCCTTGAGTTGCATCCATTGCCCGGGCTGCTGATACAGGGCCTGAGTGGCAGGGAGTTCGCGCAGGTCAAAGTCGGCGCCCAGATAGCCCAGTAGCTCCCCCTTATCCCCATGGATCATTTGCACGGCAGTGAGCGAAGGTCGCCGGGCGTTCTGGCTGATATAGGCATCCGAGAGGGACAAATGACTGCCGGTCAATGCCTCCACCATATAAGGACGGTGGCTGCGGTCACGGCCATAGTGCGCCTCCATTAACCCGGCACGGGATGCGTTGGAGGTGATTTGGTGCGCTTTGGCATCCAGCAAATAGAGGTATTTACAGTAAGGCAATTCCGCCAGGCCTGCGATGAGCCTGGCTTCAAGCGCCTCACGCTGCGGCCATACCTGCTTGCAGTCTTGCGCAATATGGGTTAACGAGGCGGAAAGCCAGTCTTTGAGTATATTGCGCTGGCGGTCTATGGATTCTTGCAGATTGGATTTCATCGTGAGCGGAGCTGTTTAAATAAGTAAGGTAACCGGTCATTGAATTTAGTGGCATCAAATTCCGTTGGCACGTTGCTGAGCTTTATATCGCAATATTCCCAATTCCAAAGTTGCCCATCGCACACTGCATTCACTTCGTCGTGATTTCGCAAATACCCCAACCGCCAATTACTGTTTTACTAACGCTTTTGAAAATGCTTCGAGCAGGGGCTGAATGTCATGGCGTTTTAATTTGAGCGCCGCCTGATTAACAACCAGACGCGAGGAAACGTCGCTGATGTGCTCGACCGCCTTGAGATGATTGGCTTTGAGCGTATTGCCGCTGCTCACCAGATCGACGATTACATCGGAAAGGCCAACCAGAGGCGCCAGCTCCATCGAGCCATACAGTTTGATCAGATCGATGTGTACGCCTTTCGCGGCGAAATGCTCGCGTGCAGCCTTCACGTATTTGGTTGCCACGCGCAGGCGCGCGCCCTGCTTCACCGCGGATTCATAGTCAAAATCATTGCGCACCGCGACCATCATCCGGCAACGCGCGATATTCAGATCAAGCGGCTGATACAAACCTTCTCCGCCGTGCTCATTCAACACATCCTTGCCCGCCACGCCGATGTCGGCTGCACCGTATTGCACATAGGTCGGCACGTCCGATGCGCGCACGATGATCAGCCTGACATCGGGTCGATTGGTGTCAAGAATCAGCTTGCGCGACGACTCCGGATCTTCCAGTGCATGTATCCCTGCCGCAGCCAACAGGGGCAGGGTCTCTTCAAAAATGCGGCCCTTGGATAGCGCAATCGTAATCATGTTGTATTGCTCACAGTCAATGTTAAGTGGTAAGTGGTAAGTAGCGAGTTGGGAACAAGTGACCAGACCGATACCACTAGCTACTCACTACTCACTACTCACCACTTCCTAATGAATCCTGCGTATCTTTGCACCCAGCGCCGACAGCTTCGCTTCGATATGTTCGTAGCCGCGATCAAGATGATAGATACGGTCCACAACGGTTTCACCCTCCGCAACCATCCCTGCAATCACAAGCGATGCAGAGGCGCGCAAGTCGGTGGCCATGACAGTCGCCCCGTCAAGCCTGCCGCGTCCCTGTATCACCGCAGTATTGCCCTCGATTTCAATCTGCGCACCGAGTCGCTGCAATTCCTGCACATGCATGAAACGATTCTCGAATATCGTCTCCACCACGATGGCGCTGCCCTCAGCAATCGCATTCAAAGCCATGAACTGCGCCTGCATGTCGGTCGGAAAAGCGGGATATGGCGCCGTTCGTACGTTGACCGCGCGAGGTCGCCCTGTCATCTCAAGGCTGATGCGATCACCCGTAACATCGATTTTTGCGCCAGCCTCGCGCAGTTTGTCCAGCACGCTGTCGAGTATGTCCGCACGCGCATGAGTCAAAGTGATGTGCCCGCCCGTTGCGGCCGCTGCGACCAGGAACGTGCCGGACTCAATGCGGTCCGGCATCACAGCATGAGTTGCGCCATTGAGCTTAGCGACACCCACGATAGTTATCTTGTCGCTGCCCGCGCCTTCTATCTTTGCGCCCATCGCAATCAGACAAGCGGCAAGGTCAACCACTTCGGGTTCGCGTGCTGCATTTTCCAGAACCGTGACGCCTTCGGCCAGCACGGCTGCCATCATCAGATTTTCCGTACCGGTCACGCTGATGAGATCAAAGCAAATGTGCGCGCCGTGCAGGCGTTTGGCTGTGGCGTGTATGTAACCGTGCTCGATGTGTATCTCGGCGCCCATCGCAATCAAGCCCTTGATATGCAGGTCAACCGGACGCGAACCGATAGCGCAACCGCCAGGCAGCGAAACACGCGCCTCGCCGAATCGCGTCAGCAACGGACCCAGCACCAGTATCGCAGCCCTCATGGTCTTCACCATGTCATAGGGTGCGACCAGCTTGTCAACAACAGCCGCATCGAATGTTGCCGCCTGCGTGCCCCTGTCTACGCGGACACCCATCTGTTCAAGCAGCTTCATCATGGTCGATACATCCTGCATGTCCGGCAGGTTGCCAAGATGCAATGCATCTGCCGTCAGGAGACTGGCACACATGATAGGCAGCGCCGCATTCTTTGCGCCAGATATACGCACTTCACCGCTTAAGCGGTAGCCGCCTTGTATTGCGAGTTTTTGCATAAAGTTATAGCGAGTGGTGAGTAGTAAGTGGTGAGTGGTTTTGCTGCTTACCACTTCCCACTAACGACTCTCTACTTGCCGTTTTTCTCCCATTCTTCGGGCGTGAATGTCTTCATGGACAGCGCGTGGATTTCTCCGCGCATGCGCTCGCCCAGCGTCTGGTAGACAATCTGGTGACGCTGGATGCGGCTCTTGCCGGCAAATGCATCGCTTACCACAATTGCCTCAAAATGCTGTCCGTCTCCAGTAACGGTTAGATGTTCGGTCGCCATGCCTGCTGCGATGCCTTGCTGAATACTTTCCGGGGTAACCATCTCTATCCTGTCTATAAATTACTTGCTAAAAATTCATGTCCACGTGTTGCTCAATCCGGCAACATCTCGGCCACACCGTACAGATGCGCCAGGCTCATCAGGTCAGCAGGCTTATTCACAACATGCAGACTATGCCCGCTCTTCTGCGCGGCTCTGGCCCAGCCCAGCAACATGCTGATCGCGGCAGAGTCGACGGCTTCAACCTCGGCCATATCCACCTGCATGTCTTCGCTCGCAAGATGCTGCAACCCGGTTTCATACAGCGCAGGCACGGTAGACATGGTCAGCCTGCCGGATAGCAACAAATTGTCACCTTTGCGTTCTATCACTTTGCCTCGGCCTTCATCGTTCCATTGGCGGCGCTGGCATTCATATCTGCCAGAGATTTGATCAGCGAATCTATGCCGGATTGATCGATCTGGCTGGCAAATGTGCCGCGATAACTTGTGACCAGACTCACACCTTCGATGACCACGTCAAACACCTTCCAGCCGCTGTCCGATTTTTTCATCTCATAGTCCACATTGGTCGGCTGAGTGCCCGCCTTGATGATCTGTGTCTTGACCGTCGCCTCGGTATCGGTCGCCGCCAGCTTCAGGGGTTTGACATCGATGATCTGATCGCGATACTGGGTAAACGCCTTGGTATACGTGCGCACCAGCATGGTACGGAATTCAGTCACCAGCGCCTTTTTTTGCTCGGGCGTCGCCTGCCGCCAATATTTGCCCGCCGCCAATTGCGTCATGCGGGTAAAGTCGAAGTTCGGCAATATTTTGGCATCCACCAGCGCCAGAACTTTTTTCTGATCGCCCGATTGAATATCCTTGTCCTGCTTGACGATCGTAATGACATCCTGCGCGGTCTCCTTGATCAGCACATCGGGAGCAACGATCTCCGCCTGCGCAAAGCCCGCCATTAAAGATAAACCCGCGATCCATACAAATTTTTTCATTGCAACTCCTTATTTGGCGGCAGGTTCTGCTGCCTTGCTGTACATAAATTTACTGATCAAATCTTCCAGCACCATCGCCGATTGCGTCTGCTTGATCTGATCGCCATTCTTCAGCATCTCGGTATCGCCGCCCGGCATCAGCCCGATGTACTGTTCACCCAACAAACCCGAAGTCAGAATATTGGCAAAGGTGTCCTTGGGAAACTGATAACGCTTGTCCAGACTCATCACCACGTTCGCCTCATAACGGTTCGTATCAAGAGATATGCCGGTCACGCGACCGACCAATACTCCCGCTGCCCTGATCGACGCCTTGGGTTTCAGGCCGCCAATATTGGAAAAATAGGCATGCACCTGATATGTATCGGAGACATTATAAGTGCCGAGGTTGCCGACCTTCATCGCCAGCATCACCAGCGCTGCGACACCCGCCACCACAAACATGCCCACCCATAAATCCAACGTCGTACGTTCCATTGCGCTAAGCCCCTCTAAACATGATTGCAGTCAACACAAAATCCAACATCAAAATCGCCAGCGACGAGGTAACCACCGTGCGCGTGGTCGCCCCCGACACACCTTCCGCGGTGGGCGGTGCATCAAATCCCTCGAACAAAGCGATCATGGTCACCACCGTGCCGAACACCACACTCTTGATCACGCCGTTCAGTATGTCTTCGCGAAAATCCACCGCCGCCTGCATCTGCGACCAGAACGACCCTTCGTCCACGCCGATTTGCACTACGCCGACCAGATAACCGCCGAATATCCCCACCGCGCTGAACAACGCAGCCAGAAGCGGCATGGAGATCACGCCTGCCCAGAACCTGGGGGCCACGATGCGCGCAATCGGATTCACTGCCATCATCTCCATCGCCGAAATCTGCTCGGTCGCTTTCATCAGTCCGATCTCAGCCGTCATCGCGGAACCTGCGCGACTTGCGAACAACAGCGCCGCCATCACCGGACCCAGTTCGCGCACCAGCCCCAAGGCGACCATCACGCCCAGCGCCGACTCCGAACCATAACGCTTTAGCGTCTCATAACCTTGCAAACCCAGCACCATGCCGACGAACAAGCCGGCCACAACGATGATGATAAGCGACATCACGCCGGTTGAAAATAATTCCTTGATGATCAGATGAAAACGCCGAAAGCTGTTCCCCGAATACACCAGGGTCAGAAAAAAGAAACGCGCTGCCACACCAATACGCCACACTGCGTTGACGATGCGATGCCCTATTGCTCTGATACTATTGATAACCGCCATGATGTCAGGCCCGCAAATTCAAGTCTAGTCGATAATCGACGCCGGGGTAATGGAATGGCACGGGGCCATCCATCTCGCCGTGCACAAACTGGTGCACAAAATCAGTATCGCTGGCGCGCAGCTCATCGGGCGTGCCTTCAGCGACGATCACGCCGTTCGCCATAAAATAAACATAATCCACAATCTTCAGCGACTCCTGGATATCGTGGGTGACGATGATCGATGTTGCGCCCAGCGCATCGTTCAGGCGACGAATCAAATCGCCAATCACTGTCATTGAAATTGGATCCAGCCCCGCAAAGGGCTCATCATACATGATGAGCATCGGGTCGAGCGCCACAGTGCGTGCCAATGCCACGCGCCGCGCCATTCCGCCGGACAATTCTGACGGCATCATATTTTGCGCACCGCGCAGCCCCACCGCATGCAGCTTCATGATCACCAGCTTGTGGATGATATCTTCGGGCAAATCGGTATGCTCGCGCATCTGAAATGCCACATTGTCGTACACCGACATATCGGTAAACAACGCGCCGAACTGGAACAGCATGCCCATCTTGCGGCGCATTTTATACAGACCATCCTGATCCAGCTCATGTATCACCTGCCCGTCCATCTTGACGTAGCCGCCATTGGGCTTCAACGCGCCGCCGATATGGCGCAGCAGCGTCGTCTTGCCGCAACCGGAAAGACCCATGATGGCGACAAGCTTTCCCTTGGGGAAAGTCATGTTGATCCCTTGCAGGACGGGACGCTTGTCGTAGGTAAAGTTAAGATCGCGGATTTCGACTAAGGCGGGCGGTGACAAAATTGGATTCCAGAAAATAGATTGCGCATTCTAAACGATAGCGCCGTCTATGCTCAACTCTTACCGGCCAATCACCTTTTTTTAAGTGCGGGATGATCGGCGCACGGCATATCAAGATGGTATCCCTGCGCCTGATCGACACCAAATTTTTTCAACATTTCCAGTGTTTCCCCATCTTCCACGAATTCTGCCACCGTGATCTTGCGCAAACCACGCGCCACATCGACAATCGCTTTGACAAATACCTGATTATCGTGATTATTGACCAGATCGCGGATAAACAAACCGTCTATCTTCAGAATGTCGGCGTTCAGGTGTTTGAGATAGGCGAACGAAGAGAAGCCCGTGCCAAAATCGTCCAGACATACCGTACAACCGGTTTGCCGCAACGCTTCGATGAACCGCTGCGCATCGTGCAAATCGCTCACCGCAGAAGTCTCGGTCAGCTCCACCAGCAAACGGCGCGGCTCGACGTCATATTGTTTCAGCAACTCACTGATATATTGAGGCAGCGTGGGCTCGTCAAAAGAACGGCCGGAAATATTCACCGCCAATGCGGGAATGTGTTGTGAACTTGCCAGCAAGGCGATGCTTTCCCGCAACACCCAACGATCTATATCGAGTATCTTGCCGCTCTTCTCTGCAAAGGGAATGAAATGGCCGGGCATGATGATGCCGCCTGGCGTATCCTTGTCCAGCATGCGCACCAACACCTCGAGGTGAGATAAGGCACGCTGCCCGCCGATGTGAAAGATACCCTGAAAGTGCAAGGTCAACAGGTTGTTTTCCAGCGCGTTGCTGATACGGTCATTCCACGACAAGCGCGTCACCATGGCCTGTGACACATCCATGTCTGAGCGGTAAACGCGCCAGGCATTTTTGCCGGCCCCCTTGGCCTGGTACATGGCCGCATCCGCATGCGCGATCAAATCCTCACCGTTGCCGGCGTGCTGGGGATACAGCGCGATACCGAGACTCGCCGTCAGGCGCAGATTTTGCGCATCGAAACGAAAGGGAATTTGTGCAACTGCACGCACGATTCTTTCCGCCAGCGCTTCAATTTCCCGCCTATCGGCTTCGGGCATCAGGATGGCAAACTCATCTCCGCCCAGGCGACTGAAAATTTCATTGCGTCTCACCAGCTGGCTCACTTCACCTGCAATGCGAATCAGCATCGCATCGCCTGCACCATGACCAAAAGTATCATTGACATACTTGAATTCATCCAGATCGAAAAACAGCAGCGCACCCTGGGATTTTCGTCGGTCTGAATCGATGATGAAGCGCGCCAGCTCGTCCTGAAATCGGCGGCGGTTATACAGGCCCGTCAATGAATCCCGCTCTGCCAGATATATCAGCTGCTCGGCAGTCTGGCGTTCCTTGGTGATATCCTCATAGACCCACAGTCTCCCGACAAAGCGGAACTCGGCATCGCGCACCGGATAACTGATCTGGGTAACGACCCGACCGTCTGCCATATGAATTTCAAAATTGTCGCTCACCTCATGGGTGGTGGTCACATCCAGCAAAAAACGGGAAAAATGATCCGGTTGCGACAACACGTTGGCGGATAAGCGCAGCACCTCGGATGCCGGTTTTCCAACCAGACTCTCGGTGTCTGGAATCATCCACATGCGCAAAAAAGCCGGGTTAAAATAAACCACCGCATTGTCCGTGCCGACAAACAGTATACCCTGATTCATCGCTCCCAGCAGCGACACCATGCGCGCACGCTCCCCTTCCGCATCGCTGCGGTAGCTGCGTTGTTTTCCTTCGGAATCCTCAAGCTCTGCCACGCGCAAACGCACTGCCGCCGTCATCGCATTGAATGCCGCACTCAAACTGGCAATCTCGTCGCGCCCACGCACCGGCACCTCGACATTGAAATCCCCGTCGGCGATACCCATGGTGGCATGTGTCAGCATGACCAGATGGCGCGTCAGCCATAAACCGATAGCGGACAGCAGGGAGATGGAGAGCAAAATTTCCAGCGCCGCGATGGCAAAACCCTGGTGCAGAATGCTGGCCTTTGCCTCCGCCAGAAACCCGGTTGACACGCCAAAGTGCAGCTTTCCGTACTCCTGTCCGGATATCTGAATTGGAATTTCCGTGTTATATATCTCGCCCGCCTTAACCCGGCCGATGTCCGCATCCAGCGCTGGCAAAGGTTGACCGGACTTCCAACCTTCAGACGCCACAATTTTCCCTGTGTTATCAAACAGCACAAGATAAGTGATACCCTGATCCTGCCTGACCTGTTTTAACACACTGTCCATGGTGCCGTAGTCCCGTTCTGCAAGCGCGGCTGCCAAAGAGGCATCAAGCAGTGGGCGAACTTCTTCCATGTTGACTCTTGCCTGATCCAGCAAATGCGCCTGCATGACCCGCACGCTGTTGCCAACCAGTATTGTCAGCATCAGCAACTCCACAACAATGCTGGCCAGGATCAGTTTGAAACGCAAAGAACGCAACAGGGGATATTGCTTCATTGGATTTGTTTAAACTGTCGTTTCAGCTCGACCACAAGAGGGTCTATGCTTTGCATTTCGGCATCCGTAGGCGGCCTCAATCCCTGATAACCCAGGTCGTTCATGAATTTCACACCCTCCGGCGTTCGCTCGGCAAAATCCAGCAGAATCTGTGTCATTTTGCGAACTTCCTCTGCCGGCACTTTCGGATTTGCCAGATACACCGCAGGCATGGTTTCGCGGGTCTTCGCCAGGACTTTTACCCTGTCTTTTATGTTGTCAGGCATTTGCTCCAGTATGGTAGCCCCAGTTGCAGCAGCATCGCTTTCTCCACGCAACATGTCGAGCACTGCGCTGTTGTGCGATACTGCGTAGCGCACAGTCACATTCCTGCCAGGCTCAAGACCATTATCGCGCAAGGCCTGCAAGCTGAGTATGGCGATCATGGTAATCCTGTCCGTCAAAGTGATGGTCTTGCCACGCAGTTCGCTGACACTGTGTATGGGACTGTTTTTTTCAACCAAAAAAACTCCGGCAGAATTTCTGTTTTCCCGCAGCATCGGCACATAACCTGCCTCCTGTTGCGCAAGCCTTGCGAAATGCGGCGCAGTGATGGCGAACCGGTATTCACCATGCTGGGTACGTGCAACAAAAGTTCTCTGATCGGGTGCCGTGACAAAAAAGACCGGTCGATGCAGACGCTGCTCCAGATAGACTTGCATCGGATGATATGCCGTGATCAATGCCTGGGTACTCATATAGGGCCAGATTCCTATTTCCAGCGCCGTTTCGGCATGCGCAGGCAACGACAGCACAGCAAGCGTAAGCGCTGTCAAGATACGCGTGAAGTATTCTCTCACTTGACTCCCTGATCATTATTTTTATATCCAAGCTGCACGAGAATAGCCCAAACCCTGCATTATGATCAAGTGTTTCGCGACACAGGGGAATATGGCTGCCATATCTTGAGGTACTGTCAAAGCGTGCGATCAAACAGATCCTGCAGACTCACGTCCGTGCTCTTCTCAAGTTCTGCCGCACAACTGGCAAGCCATAACTTTAATGGATCATTGCCCTGCTCCGCCAACAGCACACTCGAGTCCAGCACAAACAGATGCAGCAACTCTGTCGCGCGGATATGACCGGCATCTTTCATCATCAGCCAACCCTGGCCCTCTGCCTTGCGCACCAGATTAGCGCTGGCCAGTCGTTCCATAATCTGCTCCAGCGTGTAAAAACCCAGATGCAATTTATTCGACAATGCAGGTATCGTGACCACATTCCCCTGCTGCATGCCGCACGACATGATGTGCAATACCCGCAAAGCATCCAGCATTTTCACAACGGCCGGCAGATAGGGCAATTCAGGCGTACGCCAGTGGGACAGAGAAGCCGCGACCACCGCGCCCAGCAATATCGTCAACCAGGAGAGATAAACCCACATCAGAAAAATCGGCACGCTGGCGAATGCGCCATAAACTAATTTGTAAGCGGGGAAGTGGCTGATGTAAAGTCCGAACACGCGATTCATCGTTTCAAACAGCACCGAGGCCACTATCCCGCCGATCAGCGCATGATTGAGCGGCACATAACGATTAGGCATCAGCCGGAACAGCATCGCAAACGCCAGCGTGGTGAACAGCACGGGCAAAACCTTCAAGACGCCCACCCCGAAGATTGGAATGTGCTGTGCGTAGCCCATAGACAAACCGACAAACCACGAGGTCAGCGACAGGCTCGCGCCGACCAGAACGGGCGCCAGTGTCAGCACCGCCCAATACACAATCAGGCGTTTGTGCATCGCGCGCGGGCGAGTCACTTGCCAGATATTATTGAAGGCCTGATCGATGGTCAGCATCATCAGCATCGCCGTCACAGCAAGAAAGACCACGCCTACCGCGCCAAGACGCCCTGCACTTTCGGCGAACTGCTGCGTGTAGTACGCAATAACGTTGCCGGCTGTTGCCGGCATTAAGTTCCCCAACAAGTACATTTTGATCTGGCTGGAGAAATTCTCAAATACAGGGAAGGCCGAAAACAGCGTCAGCGCGATGGTGATGAGCGGCACCAGCGACAGCAATGTGGTAAAGGTCAGGCTGGCCGCGATCTGCACACAGCGATCCTGCACAAAACGCGCAATGACGAAACGTATAAAGGTCTGCAAGGACTGACTGTGCATACTGGTATTGATTCTCTATAATGCGCGCATGATAACCGACAAAGAAATTCTGGTGCTGTATTACAGCCAGCACGGATCGACCCGCCAAATGGCCCAACTCATTGCGCGAGGCGTGGAACAAGTTGCAGGCATGCGCGCCAGACTGCGCACCGTACCCAAGGTGTCCGCCGTATGCGAGGCAACTGATCCTGCCATTCCCGACAACGGCGCACCTTACGCCACACTCCTGGATCTTGAGGAATGCATAGGACTGGCTTTGGGCAGTCCGACGCGATTTGGCAACATGGCGGCAGCCATGAAATATTTCTGGGATGGCACAACATCCTTGTGGATGAAGCACACACTGGTTGGCAAACCCGCAGCCCTCTTCACATCAACCAGCAGCATGCACGGCGGACAGGAGTCCACGCTGCTGTCGATGATGCTGCCGTTGTTGCACCACGGCATGCTCATCACGGGCATCCCTTATTCAGAAGCGGAGCTGACCAGCACAACGAGCGGCGGCACACCCTATGGCGCCAGCCATGTTGCAGGAACCGCCAGCGACCAGGCCATCACAGACACCGAGAAGAAGCTGTGCATGGCGCTGGGCAGACGCCTGGCACTCACCGCACTCAAACTTACAGATTGAACCGTGTATATAATTTATATCGGGCGATTTCCAGTATCATATAAACGGTTAGATTTATGAACGGATGAATAGCGGAGCATTTCCATTTCCACACTCAAGTTCGCCGCATTGATCCAAAATACCAAGGATAGCTGGCATGCCCTCAGCATGCAGGTCAAACTCGCCCTTCTGATTCAGGGCTGCATTGCCGTCATACTGCTCCTGGCCCAGCACTGGATCATGACACGTGCCGAGCATCAAATTCTGGCATCAGCCGAAGAACGTGCACTGGTCACGGCAGACGGCGTCATCAACGGCATGAACATGCTGATGGAAACCGGAACGATCTCTGATCCTGCCAACCGCAGCCTTTATATCCGCAAAATGGCGGCCTCCAGGGGCATCATATCTCTGCGCATAGTACGCGCCAAACAGGTATCCAATCAGTTCGGCCCGGGACTCCCCGAAGAGCAACCTGTCGACGACACCGAAAGAGCAGTCCTTGCGAGTGGAAAAATCCTTACTCAACAACTCGCAGCCAATGGCACGCAACCCGCGATACTGCGCGTCATCGTGCCCTTCATAGCCAGCCGTGACTTCAGGGGGACGGATTGCCTGCAATGCCATCATGTCGCGAATGGCAGCGTGAACGGCGCCGCAAGCATATTGATCGACTTGTCGACCGCACACCAGCGAATATCACAGGCCAAACTTAGGCTTTGGGTCGGCCAGCTTTTATTGCAAATATTGCTGGCTGCAATCGTCTGGTATCTGGTTCGCGCCTTCATGCGCCCCATCAAAACACTACAGCAAACCATGACAGCGATGCAGTCGGACGGCGATCTGTCAAGACGCGTGCAGACGCTGGGCGACGATGAAATCGCCCAGATGGCAAACGCGTTCAATTCACTGGTATCGAATCTGCAGAACAGCAATGATGAACGCGACCGTGTCGAGCATGCATTGCGCGGCACCGAATCCCGCACCCGCGCGGTGCTGGAGAATCTGGGCGTAGGCGTCATCGTCACTGACGAGATGGGCGCAATCGAAACCTGCAATCCGGCTGCGAACGAAATTTTTGGCTACACCGAGAACGATGCCATAGGCCAGAATGTCAGCCTGTTGATGCCGGAACCACATCGAGGCCGGCATGACGGATACATCAAACGCTATCGGGAAACAGGCAAACCCAAACTTCTTGATACGGGCAAGCCTGCAATTCTGGGTGTGACCACTGAAATGACCGGGATACGCAAGGATGGCAGCGGTTTCCCGCTGGCGCTCAAGATAAATGAAGTGTTTGTCGAGGGGCGTCGCCTCTTCGTTGCATCGGTCAGGGACATCAGCTCACGCAAACAGAATGAAATGGATCTGCGCATCGCTGCCATCGCTTTTGAAACACATGAAGGCATCCTGATTACCGACCTTGATCACATCATACTGCGTGTTAATCGCGCCTTCACCCAATTAACCGGCTACGGCGCAGATGAGGCGATTGGTCAGACACCCGACCTGCTCAAATCCGGACGGCACGACAAGACATTCCACGCTGACATATGGGAAACCATTGCCCGCAACAAATACTGGCAGGGCGAAATCTGGAGCAGGCGGAAAAATGGCGAAATTTACCCGATATGGCTGACTACCACCGCCGTGACCGATGCGGTTGAAAAGGTGACACATTATGTCTCGGTGTTTTCCGACATCACACTGCGCAAGGCGGCGGATGAGCAGATACACCGGCTTGCCTTCTATGACCCGCTCACCAGACTGCCCAACCGCAGCCTGTTGCAAGACCGCCTGCAACTGGCGCTGACCAACCGACACAGCAAACATGGGGCAATTCTGTTCATCGACCTGGACAACTTCAAGATACTCAACGACACCCGCGGCCACAACGTCGGTGATCTGCTGCTGATCGAAGTAGCCCGACGCATCCAGGATTGCGTACGCGGCGCCGATACGGTCGCCAGACTTGGCGGCGACGAATTCGTAGTCATGCTCGAAGAGTTGAGTGAAGATGTCTCACAGGCGGCAGCAACAGCCCAGGATGTCGCAGAAAAAGTGCTCGCATTGATGAGCCAGCCTTTTACCCTTCATGGGTTTGAACATCACAGCTCATGCAGCATCGGCATCTGTTTATTCTTAGGCGATACGATAAGTATGGACGACCTGTTCAAACACGCCGACAGCGCGATGTATCAGGCCAAAACGTCAGGCCGCAATGCCATTTGCTTCTTCGATCCCGCGATGCAGGCCGAGCTGGTTATCCGTACCGCGATGGCCGACGATTTGCGCATGGCGCTGCCCAATCACCAATTTAAACTTTATTATCAGATACAGGTTCGTGACAGCGGGGCCGTGGGTGCTGAAGCACTGCTGCGCTGGCAACATCCCTTGCGCGGACTGGTATCTCCGATGAAATTCATCCCGATCGCCGAAGAAACCGGCCTCATCGTGGTGATCGGGGCATGGGTATTACAGACCGCTTGCGAACAGCTCAAAGCATGGCAAGCAGACCCGCTCACCCGTGATTTGCAGATTTCTGTCAATGTCAGTGCGCGCCAGTTCCGTCAGCCTGAATTCGTCGATCAGGTGATGAGCATACTGCAAGAAACAGGCGCTGATCCGCTCAAGCTCAAGCTGGAAATCACCGAGAGTCTGGTTCTTGAAAACATCAACCTCAGTATCGAGAAGATGCATGCGCTGCGCGCCACCGGCATTCGTTTTTCGATGGATGACTTCGGTACAGGGCAATCATCGTTAAGCTATATCAAGCGTTTGCCGCTGCAACAGATCAAGATAGACCAGAGCTTCGTGCGCGACATCACCACCGACCCCAGCGATGCCACGATCGTTCAGACCATTATCGGCATGGCCAAGAACCTCGGGCTGGACGTCATTGCCGAAGGCGTTGAAACGGAACAACAGCGTTCATTTCTTGAGCAGAACGGTTGCTGTGACTACCAGGGCTATCTGTTCAGCAAGCCCGTGCCCATCGAGGCTTTTGAACATCTGTTGAAATCCATGGGCTGATTTTCAGAGGCACTAGCCGCACAAATATTTGCGCAACCTCGCCCATTTATGGATAATGCTCGGCCTAGCTTATAACCCAGATGCGCACACCCGCCGCATCAACTCACCCGCAAGGAAGAAAAATGAAAGCCAACATCCATCCTGATTACCATGAAATCACCGTAACTTGCAGTTGCGGCAACAGCTTCAAGACACGCTCCGCGATGGCGAAGACCACGCTGAGCATCGAAGTCTGTTCTGAATGCCACCCTTTTTACACGGGCACACAGAAGATCGTCGACACTGCCGGCCGCATCGACAAATTCCGTCAAAAATACGCGACCAAGGCTGCTGCATAAAAAAACTGCCAGTGAACTTTGCGCAACAGTACATCATAAGGGCGGCATTTGCTGCCCTTATTTTTTCAGCGGCGAAAATATTCCAACGTAAATGTATTTTATAAAACCCACCGACCCGCATCCCATCACACCCGCCAAGGCGGTGATGTTGGGCATGCTTTGCCTAGTCTGGCTGGGCACGGGTTTGATAGGGCATGATCCCTGGAAACCGGACGATGCATACAGCTTCGGTTTGGTTTATTCACTGTTGCAAGGCAATGACTGGCTGGTTCCCTCCCTCGCGGGCGAGCCATTCATGGCAAATCCACCCCTTTATTACTGGACAGCCGCAGTATTTGCAAAACTGTTCTCAAGCTTGCTGCCGCTACACGACGGTGCGCGATTGGCCAGCGGATTTTACACCGGCCTGACACTGCTGTTTCTGGGTTTTACCGGACGCAAACTGTATGGCGAAAACCGCGGTTGGGCTGCAGCGATCATCCTGATCGGCTGCTTAGGCATGCTGGTCCGCGCGCATCAGATGATTACCGATCTTGCGCTGCTTTCAGGTTTCGCGATGATGCTCTACGGTTTTGCGCACAGCCAGGAGCGTTTGCTTCGAGCCGGCATCTGGATGGGCACAGGCTGCGGCATCGGTTTTATGTCCAAGGGATTTATAGCACCCGTTGTATTTTTGCTGATCTCAGCGATATTGCCCGCGTTGTTTAAAAATTGGCGCAGTCGAAATTACGCCCTCAGTATCAGCCTTGCTATCCTTTGCGCCCTGCCCTGGCTTACCGTCTGGCCCTACCTTTTGTACGAACATTCACCAAAATTATTCAACGAATGGGCGTGGTCGCACAACCTTGGCAGCTGGATGGCTTATATCAAGACAGGACTGGGTAGGGATACTCTGTACTATCTGAAAAATTTACCCTGGCTGGCCTGGCCCGCCCTGCCATTGGCAGGCTGGGCGGTTTGGCGCGAACGCAAACGTCTCGCTCAACGCGACGACTTGCAACTGCCCCTCATCAGCTTCCTGGTGATGTTTATCGTCTTGAGCCTGGTGCCCAACATCAAAGAGGTATTCGCACTCCCCATGCTGCTGCCTGTCGCTTTGCTTGCCACAGCATCCTTGTCCATGCTGAAACGCGGCGCCGCCAACGCACTGGACTGGTTTGGGCTGATGACCTTCGCACTGGCAGCCATTCTGATGTGGTGGGGATGGGCCGGGCTGTTGCTGGACAACCACGCCAAAATTACGCTATGGCTAAAAGATTATCAGCCGGGTTTCGAGCCTGCCTTCCATGCCTGGCCTTTTATCATCGCTTTCACCGCCACGCTGCTGTGGATGCTGCTGGTCTGGCGCGTGGGTCGCTCGATGCGCCGCGCCGTGGTGAACTGGACTTCGGGCATCACGCTGATATGGATACTCGCGATGACGCTGTGGCTACCCTGGCTGGACAGTGGAAAAAGTTACCGCAGCATGATCGTCTCGCTCACGCATGCCATGCCGGCACACTACAACTGCGTTGCGCGCAACACGGAGCTGGGGGAGAGTCAGCGCGCGATGCTGCAATACTTTGGCCACATTGTCACGCAACGTGATCCCTCACGCATCTGCGAGCTGCGCTTGATTCAAGGCGACAAAATATCCAGGCCCTTGAGGGACGAGAGCCAGTATAAAAAAATCTGGGAGGGCAGTCGCAAGACCGACAAAACAGAGCAGTATCGACTGTATCAGCATGTCGATGAATAGGAGCAACATGTCTGAGATCGTGGTCGCTGCGGTGTACAAATTCGTCAAGCTGCAAGACTGCGCGCTGATGCGCGAACCATTGCTTGCGCAATGCGATGCGCTGGGCATCACAGGCACCTTGCTGCTCGCAACAGAAGGCATCAACGGCACCATCGCAGGCTCCCGCAACGGCATCGACAATATCCTGGCATATTTGCGCAGCGATCCGCGTCTGGCTGATCTGGAACATAAGGAATCCACCGCCAGCCAGCCGCCGTTTTATCGCATGAAGGTCAAGCTCAAAAATGAGATCGTCACCATGGGCGTGCCCGGCATAGACCCCACCGAACGGGTCGGGCAATACGTCAAACCTGAAGACTGGAACGCGCTGATCAGCAACCCCGATGTGTTGCTGATCGACACGCGCAACGATTACGAGGTGGAGGTGGGGACTTTCAAAGGCGCGCTCGATCCGCGCATCACCACCTTCCGTGAATTCCCGGAGTACGTCAAAAATAATATCGACCCCGAAAAGAAACCGCGCATTGCGATGTTCTGCACCGGCGGCATACGCTGCGAGAAGGCCTCGGCCTACATGCTGCAACAGGGATTCCCGGAGGTCTATCACCTGCAAGGTGGCATACTGAAATACCTGGAAAACATACCAGAGGATGAAAGCCTTTGGCAAGGCGAGTGCTTTGTGTTCGATCAACGCGTCGCGGTAGGACAGGGCTTGGCACCCGGACATTACGAACTGTGCTACGGCTGCTCGCGCCCGATCACAATGGACGCAAAAAAATCCCCAAAATATCAGGCTGGCGTTTGCTGTCCGAATTGTTTTGATGACCTCACCCCGGAAAAACGCACTGCCGCACTGGAGCGGCAAAAACAGGTCACGCTATCTGCACAGCGCGGCGAGGCGCACATAGGCCGCCGAAAAAAACCAAAGCCCGTTTGACTGATCAGAGCGTCTTGATCTCTATACCGCGCGCCCCGGCAGCTTGCATTACCGATGAGATGATTTCTTCGCAGGGTGCTGTCTTTTCGCCGCCTGGAAAACGCGCCAGCACACCACCTGAAAAATCACTGATGGTTTGCAGGCCGCTTGCCTGATCTTTCGCTGCGGGACGCGCCGCCTGGAAAAACAACATGCCATGCCGGCGGGTGATCGCAAGCAGATAAAAATCAGAACCATGCGCCGTGACCTGCCTGTCCCTTACCTCAAAATATTTCGTCTCGCAATCCGGCAACGCTTCGTCTGACAGGCCAATACAACTGACGATCTCTTCGATAAACGGTTGCGCCAGATTCAGCTGTGGCGCCAAGGTCACATGGTATTGCCCGGGGCGTTCAATGACCAGCGGATTTTCCAGCGGCGGCGTCTTCCCGGGGCGAAAAAAAATCAAAAACAGTATGCTTAAGGTGATCAGCGTGGTGAATTCGATCATGGCTCTAAAACAGGATTGAGGATTGAGGATTGAGGACTCATAACTTAAACGATATTACTGTTTCCTGGAATTTTCGGGGTCGGACATGCCACATCCGCATTTTGCGCGCGATGCCGCAGCGCATGGTCGATCAACACCAGCGCCAGCATCGCCTCCGCTATCGGCGTTGCGCGTATGCCGACACAGGGATCATGGCGTCCGTGCGTCTCCACCATCACCGGTTCTCCGTCTGCGTTGATGGAGCGGCGCGGGATGCGGATGCTGGATGTAGGTTTAATGGCCAGGTGCGCAACGATGTGCTGGCCCGTTGAAATGCCGCCCAGGATGCCGCCCGCATTGTTGGACAAAAATCCATCCGGCGTCATCTCGTCGCCATGCTCGCTGCCCTTTTGTGCCACAGAAGCGAAGCCCGCACCGATCTCCACGCCCTTTGCAGCATTGATCCCCATCAGCGCATAGGCGATTTCCGCATCCAGCCTGTCATAGACCGGCTCGCCCCAGCCCACCGGCACATTTTCTGCCATCACCGTCAACTTCGCGCCGATCGAATCGCCGGATTTGCGCAACGCATCCATATAATCTTCCAGCGGTGCAACCAGACTAGGGTCCGCCGCAAAAAACGGGTTGTCATTCACGCCCTCCCAACTCCTGAACGGCATGTCGATTTCACCCAGCTGCGAAAGATAGCCGCGTATCACCACTCCATAGCGTTCAGCCAGCCACTTCTTTGCAATGGCACCGGCTGCCACGCGCACCGCCGTTTCACGCGCCGATGAGCGTCCGCCACCCCGATGATCCCGGAAACCGTATTTCTGCGTGTAAGTATAATCCGCATGTCCCGGACGGAAAGTCTGGCTGATATTGCCATAATCCTTGCTGCGCTGATCTTCGTTGCGGATCAACAGTGCGATCGGCGTACCGGTGGTCTTGCCTTCGAATACGCCCGAGAGTATTTCCACCGTGTCCGATTCGCGGCGCTGTGTCACATGGCGCGATGTGCCGGGCTTGCGACGATCGAGATCATGCTGAATATCGGCCTCAGTCAGCGCCAGACCCGGCGGGCATCCGTCCACCACGCAGCCGATCGCAGCACCGTGCGACTCTCCGAACGAGGTCACTGTAAAAAGAGTACCGAATGTGTTTCCTGACATGATGTGTCTCGCAAAAATTGTCTGCAGAGTTTAACATAGCAGCGCATGCAGCCCCAACATACCCCGAGGTTCAGACAAATGAAAGCCGTCCTGATGAACGCCACTGGTGACGCCAGCGTGCTGCAACAAACGGAAATCGCAATGCCAGACTTGCCATCAGCACATCACCTGCGTGTAAAACTTGCCGCGGCAGGCATCAACCCGCTAGACACCAAGCTGCGCGCCAAATCCGTTTACCATCCCGACAAACTGCCCGCGATACTCGGCTGCGATGGTGCCGGTCTGATCGATGCCATCGGCAGCCAGGTGACGCGTTTCAAGGTTGGCGATGCAGTGTATTTCTGCAACGGCGGGATCGGCGACGAGCCGGGGAACTACGCCGAATACACCACGCTGCACGAAGAATACTGTGCGATGGCTCCTGCCAGCATCCCCCTGCAGGATGCGGCGGCCCTGCCTCTGGTATGCATCACCGTGTGGGAAGCATTGTATGAACGCGTCAACTTGCAGGCAGGACAAACGATACTCATCCACGCCGCAGCAGGCGGCGTGGGCCACATCGCCGTGCAAATCGCCCATCATATAGGCGCGCGCATTGCCATTACCGTGAGCGATACCAAAAAAGCAGGCCTGGTGCATGCGCTGGGCGCTGAAAAAATCATCAACTACAAAGAGCAGGATTTCGTTGAAGAAACCCTGAACTGGACAAATGGACTGGGTGCCGACGTGGTGTTCGACACGGTGGGCGGCGATACCTTTTTGCGCTCATTGCAGGCGGCACGCATCGGCGGCAAAGTCGTTAGCCTGCTCTCCACCCCTCTGTCACTTGCAGACACCCAACTGGCAAGGTTGCGCAACCTGTCGCTTTGTTATGAACTGATGCTTGCTCCGCAGCTATTCAATTTGCATGATGAGCGCATACGCCAGCGCAAAATACTTGAAAGCTGCGCGGCTATGGTTGAAGTGGGCGAACTGGGCGTGCTGGTGGCGCACCGTTTTCCCCTGGCGCAGGCCGCCGAAGCGCACCGTCTGATCGAAGCGGGCGGCATCACAGGCAAAATTATTTTAACGATGGCATGCTGATCGACACGCACTGCCATCTGGATGCATTTGGCGAACATCAGTCAGGGATATTGCAGGCCGCAAAAGCTGCGGGAGTCGGTCGCATCGTAGTGCCTTCGGTTGAACGCGCCAACTTTTCCGCAGTTAAAAAATTGTGCGCAGAGTTTCCCCTGTGCTTCCCTGCCTACGGCATTCATCCCATGTATACCGACACGGCATCGCCGGATGACTTGAGCACTTTGCGAAACTATCTGCGCGACAATCCGCCTGTCGCTGTCGGAGAGATCGGTCTTGATTTTTTTATCGAGAAATACGACCAGGCAAAACAGGAATATTATTTTACCGAACAACTCAAGCTCGCGCGCGAATTTGATTTGCCGGTATTGCTGCATATCCGCCGCGCGCAGGACACCGTGCTCAAACACCTGCGAAAAATCAGGGTGCGCGGTGGCATTGCCCATGCATTCAACGGCAGCATTCAGCAGTCTGACGAATTCATCAAGCTGGGTTTCAGACTTGGCTTTGGAGGGGCTGCAACCTATACGCGTGCCACACGCTTGCGCGAGCTTGCGAAAACACTGCCGCTTGCGAGCATCGTGCTGGAAACCGATGCACCCGATATGCCACCTGTATTTTCAGAACGCGATCAACCGAACAAACCGGAGTATCTGCCGCGCATCGCGCAAATTTTAGCCGAGTTACGCGGCATATCTTTTGAAGAATTTACTCAGGCAACAACGGAAAACGCATTAAATGTATTGAACAGGCTCGCGCCCACCTGAAAACATCACTTGTCCGCGCAGTAAAGGCTGGTTGAATCAGCCACTTTTAAATAGTATGATGGTTTGCCCGAGTCGGGTTATATCTACTTAAGACCGCTTAAAACTTAAAAAAGCGGCGCATAGGCAATTTAAGGAGGCAGTATATGACGGATCGCTTATATCGGTTGATTTATGGCACCATGATGTTGATTGCGCTTTACTTCAATATCCAGTATCTGGTTTATTTTCTGACAGGCCTGATGATCTTTGAAGGCGCGACAAACTGGCGGGTACCGCTGATGATCAACAAGCTGCGCGGCTTGCCATCTGATGTGGATATCAATGCCAGATCCCATTGCCGTATCAACATTGAAGCCGAACGCATCTGGCGCTTTATGATAGGCGTCTCGTTTCTGCTTACTTATGTGTTTTTCCAGGAGCAGCTCTGGTTTGTACCCTGGTTCCTTGCATTCGTCATTTTCGGTGCCGGCGCAAGCGATGTCTGTCCAGGTCTGCTGGTGTTCAAAAAGATCGGGTGTAAATGAAATATCCGGCAAGCGCCAAACGAATCGAGTTTGATGCGGGTGGTTTGCCAACCAAGATCACCGGCATTGTTTTCTGGGGAACACTGCTGGTCGGCGTGCTGATCGCGCTTTTTATTTTGCATGGAAAAAAGAGCGAGCGTGCCGCGCTTCAGATGGACGATGTGATCATCGTTCAAATGAAGATCGAGGACATCCTTCAGCACCATGCTGTCTCACCGCTGTTGCAAAGCAATCATGACAGCCTGATCCAGGCCATCGAGACACTTCAATCGCAGCTTCGCTTTGAGGCCGTTGAACTCTCAACCGGCCAGGGTGAAACATTTCTGATCGGCAACAAGCGTCCCAAGCAGGACATTGCCACCCGCACCATGCAAATCCACTCCCCGCAAGGAGATTTGCCGGTTCGTCTGACGGCATACTTTCCCAACCTTAAGGAAACCCTGTCCAGCGAAAGAAAAGAAATTCTGATCACCATCGGCTTGATGGTTGTGGTTTACGCCCTGATCATGCAACAGATACTGCATGTTCTGTTGTCGCGACCGTTCTCAAGGATGGTCGAAACGGCGAAGAGCTTTGCGGAAGGAAATTCAGTATCACGCTTCGACGAAACCAATCGCGACGAGTTCGGATTTTTATCCAAATTCATCAACAGGGCACTGGACGCGATTGCGGTGCAGCAAAGGGAGTTGAGCGACGCACTGGCTCGCGCAACCGATTCCGAGGCAGCGCTCTCAAGTGAAAAGGAACGCGCCGAAGTCACGCTGCAATCGATCGCAGAGGCAGTCGTCACGACCAACGCTAAAGGCGAAGTGCAATATCTGAATCCTGTCGCAGAACGCATCACAGGCTGGGGCAATGACGAAGCGCATGGTCTGCCGCTGTCTACCATCATTAAAATCGTGCAGGAAAACAGCGGGCTGCCGCTGCTCACGCCTGTCCAGCTCTGTCTGGAAAACAACCGGGTGGAAACCCTGTCCACGCACGCAGCCCTGCTCCGTCGCGATGGCGAATCCGTCGCCATTGAAGCCACCGCAGCGCCCATGCACAACGACCACGGCAAAGTCATCGGCGTGGTCATGGTCTGCCAGGACGTGAGTCAGGCGCGCAAGCTTGCCTATCAGCTGTCCTACCAGGCAGGACACGACGCGCTGACCGGACTTTATAACCGCCGTGAATTTGACAACAGACTCGTCGAACTGCTTGAGAATGCAAAGCTTACCGGCCGCCAGCATGTCCTGCTTTATCTGGATCTGGATCAATTCAAGATAGTGAATGACACTTGCGGACACAGTGCCGGCGACAAACTTCTGCTGCAGCTTGCCGTGCTGCTGAGCCATAAGGTACGCAAAAACGACGTGCTGGCACGTCTGGGCGGTGACGAGTTCGGCGTGCTGCTTGTGGGATGCGATATCGAATATGGGAAAAAAGTAGCTGAAACCTTTCTCAGTCTCGTTTCCGACTTCAGATTCATCTGGGATGACAAGATTTTTCAGGTCGGCGTGAGCATAGGCCTCGTGCCTGTGACAGCCACCAGTGAAAATTCCGCCGAGGTGATGAGCGCGGCGGATGCCGCCTGTTATGTGGCGAAGGACGGCGGACGCAATCGCGTCCAGGTATTTTTAGGGGATGAAAGACGCGGCAAAAAATACGGCGAGATGCAATGGGTACCCAGGATACACAAGGCCATGGATGAAAATCGCCTGCTGTTATACCGCCAGAAAATCGTCGCCCTCGCGCCGGGAAACGGAGCGGAGCATGCCGAGATATTGCTGCGCATGGAAGACACTGATGGCAGCATCATACCGCCCATGGCTTTCATACCCGCCGCGGAGCGCTACAGCATCATGCCGCTGATCGACCGTTGGGTGATCAAAAATTCGCTGGCCTGGCTAGAAACACATCCGCTCAGCAAGAACAACCGTCCCAATTCGCTTGCCATCAATATTTCCGGGCAATCATTGGGCGATGAACTGTTTCTGGGATACATTCTGGATCAGTTCGATCAAACCGGGGTCGCCCCTGAACGGATCTGCCTGGAAATCACGGAAACTGCGGCGATCGCCAACATCGGCCAGGCCATGGAATTTATCACCTCGCTCAAGGCTCGCGGATGCAGCTTCGCGCTGGATGACTTCGGCAGCGGTATGTCATCGTATTCGTATCTGAAAAATCTGGAAGTGGATTTTCTGAAAATCGACGGTTCATTTATCAAGGACATGGTGAATGACCCTGTGGATCTTGCCATGGTGGAATCAATCAACCACATCGGTCATGTGATGGGCATACAGACCATCGCGGAATTCGTCGAGAATGAGGCGGTGCTGAACAAGCTGCGCGAAATCGGCGTTAACTATGTGCAGGGTTACCACATCGACAAACCATCTCCGCTGCTGGGATCGGAAGATTAGCCTTGCCTGCGGACATTTTTCTGTGAGATGGTACACATGCGAATGCTTATTGCTCTGCGTTTCGGTGGCGCTCCGGCGGGCTGAGCTATCATCCAGTCCAAATGATCGATTCAAGCTTTCAGCTATTACCGGTATGCTTAATCGTTTCATGTTACGATAAATCGCTCGAAAAATTTAGGAATACTGATGAATCTGCAACAATTGCGCTATCTCAACGAGATCGTGCGACGCGACCTTAAAATCTCCGATGCCGCAGTCGCACTCTATACCTCACAACCTGCCATCAGCAAACAGATCAAACTGCTGGAAGAAGAGTTGGGCATCCAGATATTCGTGCGCAATGGCAAGCGCATCGCTGCCATTACAGAACCCGGCAAAGGCCTGCTCGCTATCGCCCAACGCATGCTGCTCGACGCGGAGAACTTCAAACAATATGCCCAGGAATTTCATTCCAAAGATGTTGGCCAGCTGACGATTGCCACCACCCACACTCAGGCACGCTACATTTTGCCGCCGGTGGTCAAGCAATTCATCGCACGCTACCCCAAGGTAAAACTGAATTTGCACCAGAGCAGTCCAATGGAAATCGCCGAACAGGTATTGCACGGCGACGCAGACATCTGCATTGCCACCGAGAGCCTGTCTTTGTATGAAGGATTGGTCACTTTACCCTGCTATGACTGGCATCATTGCGTGATAACTCCGCCCGATCATCCTTTGCTAAAAGAAAAGATGCTGACGCTGAAAGCCATTGCGAAATATCCCATCATCACCTATGACCTGGCCTTTTCCGGGCGTGGTAAGGTCGACGATGCATTCAAGAAGGCTCACATCAAACCGGATATAGCGCTCACAGCCATTGATGCAGACGTGATGAAAACCTATGTGGCGTTGGGGTTAGGCGTAGGCATCATGGCTGAAATTGCCTTTTCGCCCGAACAGGAAACACACTTGCGCATGCTCAATGCACGGCATTTATTCAAACCCAGCACGACAAAGATTGCGCTGCGTAAAAATGGTTACCTGCGCGCCTACACGTACGACTTCATTGAATTATTTTCCCCGCATCTGACCAAAAAATTTGTGGCTGACACCATGCATCTCTCCTGCTCTTCAGCCGAGGAATAGCCCGCTTTTAAACCCAGGCATTCACCTTGTCCACCCTGACTGAAATAAAACTCCGCCCCGTCGTCGCGATGGCTGCACTGGCACGCACCCCAATCACCGAGTTCCCGACGCTGATCACGCAGATGTTCAATCAGCCTGTCGACGCCACGCTTTACATGAATCAGTTTCAGATTTTCTCTGCATTGGGCAACCATGACTTCGCGCTCGAGATGCAGGCAAAAGCGCTTGAGCTAAACACAATTTACAGAATAGCCGGCAGCAAAAAACCGGCTATACGGTTACTCGCATTGATGGGTCCCGGCGACTCGACCGACAACACGCCGCTCGATTATTTAATTGAAGACTCGGACATCCAGCTTGACCTTCTGTATATCTTGCCGGGACATCCTTTATCGGACTTCATCCCGGAACACGACGTGGCAATCATCGCCTTGGGCGAGTCTGCCAAAAACAGGTCCGTACTCGATATGATGAGGGATATGACCGTCAACTGGCCGCGTCCGGTGCTGAACCCGGCAGAACACATCATGCGCTGCACCCGAGATGAAGTGTATCGGTTGCTGAAAGATATTCCCGGCCTTCTGGTTCCGCCCACACTGCGGGTTACCCGAGGTAAACTTGAAAGCGGGCTTGCTGTCGATGAACTGATCGGCAGCGTCACCTATCCGATCACGCTCAGACCGCTCGACTCCCAGGCAGGGCAAGGACTTTCAAAAATAAACGATGGGACTGAATTAACGGCTTATCTGGACAACACAAACGCCGAAATATTTTATGCCTCCATTTTTGTCGATTATCGCAGTGCAGACGGCCTTTATCGCAAGCTGCGCATTGCGCTGATCGACGGGCAGCCTTACATTTGCCATCTGGCGATCGGCGATAACTGGATCGTTCACTACGGCTCATCCGGCATGATGGAAAGCGCTGAAAAACGGCGCGAGGAAGCCGGCTTTATGCAAAATTTCGACGATGACTTTATGCAACGTCATGGCGTTACGCTGGGCTCGATTGCCGACCTGCTCAAACTTCATTATGTGGTGATCGACTGCGCCGAGACCCCGGACGGCAAACTGCTTTTGTTCGAGGCAGACAATCGCGGCTGGGTACATGCGACCGATCCGATTGAGCTATTTTCCTACAAGCAGGAACCCATGCAGCGTGTCTTTACCGCCTTTCACGAGATGCTACTCAAGACAAAGCTGGTACCCTCGACCGCTATCCCTCAGGTTAGCGCCTCATATTAGAGACAACCGTACCTGGTGCATTGATGCTCCACTCGGTAATGGCAATGTATCCGTTCGCCACTGCGACCACCAAAGCAAGGTTGTTGGCATGCACCACGGCGCCGGGGTTAGCCAGATGCGGCTCGGTCCAGCCTTTTGCGCGGTGAATAAATACGGTGATGTTGTTGATCGTCGCCACGCATTCGATATCGCCGAATGCGCGTATCTTGCGCATGATGGTTTCAACCGGCAGGGCAAAATCAATCACGCGATCCTGCTCGGACCATCTCGGCCAGTAACTGCCATCCCCTTGCGGCACAGCCCCCTGCCATAAAGCCTGAAACCCAACTGCGATGCGCAGAGCCAACCTGCCCGTTGCCATCTGGGTTTTTAACAGCAGCGTCTCATGGGTCTCATCAGAACTCATCGGAAAAGGTTCGGCATCCAGCATATCGCCCCGATCAAATTTTTCACTGATACGGTGACAAGTAACCGCCCAGCTCTTGCGGTCTTCGAGTATTGCCCTGACCAATGGATAGGGGCCGCGACCTTCAGGCAGCGGTGAAGTGTGAAAATTCACCGCGTATTTGATGTGTGTTTCCCATGGCGGAATCTTCCACTGATAGCAGGACACGACAAGCAGCTCGCAGCCACTGCTGCCAAGATCGGTCAGATCGCCATCTGTCACCGGCGAATATTGAACAGCCGCGCCCAGTTCAAACGCGCGCGCGATCACCTGCTGGTTGCTGTACATCCAGTTGTCGGGCGAGACAAAAAGTTTTTCCAGTTGCCAGCCCGCCTTGAGAAAAGCGTCGAGCACGCACTGGTATGCATCGTTGGTGGCAATGGCAAATTTCATCATGCAGATACCATCTCACAAAAGGCTTGGACGATCAATGGCAGGCTGCCATCTTTTATGGCGCAGTCAACTGATCGCCCGCCTGGAAAAATCCCTGGGTCGGAAACCCAGCACGGCAAGAGTCGCAAAATAGACAAAAACGGCACCCGTTACCAGGACAGTTAAACGGACTACGCGCGCCCAGCCAGCACCCGCCAGCCAGCTTTGTTCGCTGCCCATGCCAAACCACAAGGTAACGCCTAACGCCAGCACGGCCAGCCCGACCTTGAAAAAATAGTTTGCCCATCCGGGTTCCGGCTGATAAATGCCATTCTTGCGCAGAAAGTGAAACAGGATCGCGGAATTAAGACATGCGCCCAGGCTAATCGACAATGCGAGACCCGCGTGCTGAAGATGCAAACCATAGATGAAAAACACATTCATCATCTGTGTCGCAATCAGCGTTGCGATGCCGATCTTCACCGGCGTTCTGATGTCCTGGCGCGCATAAAAGCCGGGCGCCAGTATCTTCACCAGGATCAGTCCTATCAGACCGACGCTGTAACCTATCAGCGCGCGGCTGGTCATCAACACATCCGATGCCGCAAATGCGCCGCGTTGAAAAAAAGTGGCCAGCAGCGGTACAGATATCATCCCAAGCGCCAGGGCGGCTGGCACTGCCAGCATGAAGGTCAGGCGCAACCCCCAGTCCAGCAGCTTTGAATATTCAAGCGTGTTTTTGCTGGCATGACATTTCGACAACGATGGCAGGAGTATCGTACCCAATGCCGCCCCCAGCAATCCGTTGGGGAATTCCATCAGCCTGTCCGCGTAATAAAGCCACGACACGCTTCCCGCCACCAGGAATGATGCGAAGATGGTATTGATGAGCAGACTGATCTGCGCGATGGACACGCCGAACATCGCAGGGCCCATTTGTCTGATCACGCGCCGCATACCCTCATCCGTCCAGCTGAAACGAAAGGTGGGCAGCATATCTATTTTTTTCAGAAACGGAATCTGAAACGCCAGCTGCACGATGCCTGCAAAAAAGACAGCCCAGGCCAGCGCCATGATGGGCGGGTGGCAATACGGCGCAAGCCACAAGGCAGCACCGATGAAACACACGTTGAGCAGTATCGGCGCCAAGGCCGGCACCCAGAATTTGTTGTAGGTATTGAGGATAGCGGCGGCCACCGCGACCAGCGAGATGAAAAAAATATACGGGGACGTGAACCGCAACAGTTGGACAGTCAGGTCAAACTTTTCGGTATCTTTGGCAAAGCCCGGTGCGCTGATGTAGACAAGTATGGGGGCTGCAATGATGCCGATCAGCGTCACCACAAACAAAACCAGCGCCAGCATGGTAGCGACATGATCCAGCAACAACTTGGTTTCTTCGTGGCCGCGCCTGTTTCTGTACTCGCCGAAGATAGGAACAAAGGCTTGCGAAAATGCGCCTTCGGCAAACATGCGGCGCAACAGATTGGGCAGTTTGAACGCGACAAAAAACGCATCTGTTGCCATGCCTGCACCGAACACCCTTGCGACCAGCATGTCACGGGCAAAGGCCAGGATGCGTGACACCAGTGTCAGCCCGCTGATTGTGGCAAGTGATTTTAGTAAATTCATTAGCGAGGAAAAGATTAAAAACGCCGGTCATCATACCATTTAGCACACGACAATTCCCTCATCCTCATACTTGGTAGTATCCTCTTCACTGCATGCAGTAGAATCACACTATCCAAAACGACAGGAGCGTTAACCATGACCCGCAGAGTTGTTATCCTTGTAATTGCCCTTATGCTTGCCGGATGCAGCGCGACGACCTTCAACGCAGGCCGCGATTTTAACGTCAACACATTTACCGCCAGGGTCGAACGCGGCACGACTTCAAAAGATCAGGTGCGCGCCTGGCTAGGCGCACCCACGGGCACAGGCGTTCGAATAGAGACTGACGGGCAACGCTTTGACGAGTGGACCTACTATTTTGCCAGCGGCAATTTTTCTGACGTATCCGCTACCCGGTTAAAAACCCTGCAAATCAAATTTGACGCGCACAACATCGTGCAAGGCTATAACTGGTCCACGCCTGAGCGTTGACCGGTTGCGATCAGTTGCTGAGCGCGGCTGAACGGCGTGGCCGCGGAAGAAGTGGAGCGGGTGAAGGGGATCGAACCCTCGTATGCAGCTTGGGAAGCTGCCGTTCTACCATTGAACTACACCCGCAGAGTTTTCGCATTTTACGCAGGTTACAGCCAATACTCAAATTAACAGTTCTTTGACAGCGGGACGGGGACTGTGCTGACTGTTGCTTTGACTGTGCCCAGCATATAAATGAGTCTGAGCAGTGTAAGCGGATGTTCTGTAGCTGGTGGCGCAGATTCATGTCAGGCTATGCCTGTATTTCGACACGATGATCCTGTACCGGTAAGAGTTCAAAGCACTTAACCGGCTCGGAAAAGCCTTTCAAAACCAGATCGCCGACCGCTTCAACCCGCGCGGCTTCCCCGATATTGCCGGCCACGACGCTCGATATGAGGATCTGCCCCGCGCCGGCCTGCCCACACAGCCGGGCAGCGAGATTGGTGACATTTCCAATGGCGGCATAGTCGCGCCGCCCCTCGAAACCGATGGCACCGATGACCGCCACGCCCTGGGCGATGCCGATTCCCATGGCAAGACTGTAACCCCGTTGTTCCCAGATTTTGTTGAGTTCCTGGAAACGGGCCTGCATTTGCAAGGCCATGCTTGCCGCCTTGGCGGCAGGATCGGGAATTTCAACCGGATCGTTGAAAAAGATCATGATTCCATCCCCGGCAAATCGCTCCAGCGTGGCATCGTAAATCGCGATCAACTCGCCCATGGCGGCATGGAACTCGCCCAGGACCCGCATGACTTCATCCGCTCCATATTTCTGAGTAAAGGCGGTATATCCCCGCAAGTCGAGAAACAGAACGACGATCTCCCGGTGGTGTGGTCGGTATAGTTCCTCGCTGGAGACTGAGAGCAGTTGATCCGCTACGGCCGGCGAGAAGAATCGCCGCAGTCGCTCGAGCTCACCCGCAATCTTGGCGGCTTTGGCATGCTGATTTTGTAGCACAAGTTCTGTTTTTTTATGTTGATGATCCGACTCAATGAAGACACTTAACAGCAGGCTGCCTAAAATGATACAGAGCGCAATGAACAGGCTGGCAGCATCGAATAACAGGCCGGCCCAGTGGAACAATGCGATGCCTGAACCGAACAAAATGACAGCAAGAGAAATGAACAGTATTGCTGCAAGTTTCGGTTTAATCCCGCTCGCGCGGCTTTGCCCTCTCCGTTCACGCGATGTTTCGCCTCGTTGTTCCGGACCGTGATGCAGGGCGGCATGTCTTGTTGTGCGTCTTATTTCGTCGCGCAAAAGAGTACTGGGGACAGTCCATATCAGCAACGAACCGCCACCGATCAGAACTGCCAATTCGACCCAGTGTAGCCACCAGGGGCGAGTCAGAAAATGATTGTCCTCGAAACTCTCAATCAGTTGGGCATGCACTTCGACCCCGGGGCGGCGGTCTCCGAGCGGTGTACTTATCATGTCTTGCAAGCCCATGCCGGTTAGCCCAACCAGGACCATCCTGCCGCGGATACGCTCGGCAGAAATTTCATTTTTAAGCAGGCTGAACGCGGAAATATAGCGCAGCCGCGAAGGTTTGTCGAAATGCACCCAGGCTTCCCCGTTTCCCTGCAAGGGGATACGCAGCGTGCCAATCTTGACAGCTTCCACACCATGCGCACCGGCAAAAACGGCGATGCTAGGCGATGCATGAGCGACGCGCAGCATTTCAAGTGCAAGTCCGGGCGTGATCTTGCCGTTCAGATTCGACAGCAATGCCGTGCGCCGTACTATGCCATTCTCGGGATCACCATTTAGCAACGCCTGGCCTTTGGCAGCAGCCTGAAACTCCGGCAGACTCGCGAGCACATAAGGATACGAATTCAGCCACGACAGTGGATTATCTCCCCTTGCTTTAACAGGGCTGGTATGTTGCAACGCATTCTGCGTGGAAGGCATCTGATATGGAAAACCAGCAGCTCCCAGTACGGTTGGCATTCCGGCAAGGCTCGCGGCAAGAAGATGGTCATTCGATGCTGCGCTTGTCAGGATGTTGCGCACGCTTTCGGACAAATCTGGCCGCGATTCCGCAACGGCCTGAGGCGAAGCATGGTCAGGTTCAGGCATGATGATGTCAAGACCGACAGCGGCGGGTTTAAGGGCGGCAATCGCGTCTATCAGTGCGGCAAAATAATTGCGCGGCCAAGGCCATTGGCCCAGTGCATTCAGCGTGGCCTCGTCAATTTCAACAATGGCCACCGGCTGAGACTGGGGGTGGCGCGGAGACAGGGTCTGATATTCGTCAAACAATGCCAGGCGAACTGCCTTGAACGGCTGCAGGTCGGGAAAGTTCAGCAGCGCTGTGAAGACTGCTAGAAGGGCAAAAGTAACGGGCCGCCCTTTTCCGGTGCGCCCTATCTGCAGGAATAATGCGAGCAAAGATTTCAAATCGTGACTTTACCGAGGTGTTGGCCTGCAGCGCTGCCTTGGCTTGCGCATAGCATAGAGCACCCGCGATGATATCATTATTTGATTGTTTATTATCTGAAATATCAGAGTATAATTTACCACGTGTCGGGCAATTTGTACCGAGGCTGAAATTTCCGCACTGACCTTACACCTGTTTTGCCGCACTTGAAATTATCATTCAACGCTGGGGGGGATGTTGATGCCTGTGAAAAAAATGAAAGCGATAACAGGCTTGTTAATGATGCTTGCTATCGTGAACGCATATGCCGGTGATGATGCCGGATTAGTAAAAAATGTAAAAGGTGATGCCACTATAGAACGCGGAGCACAGAAGATTTCCGTCAAGCCAGGAACCAGGCTGCTGGTTTCAGACCGCGTGATTACCGGTGCGAACAGTTCGGTGGGCATCACTTTGCATGACGGTACGTTGCTTTCGGCGGGCCCCAATTCGACACTGACCCTCAACAAGTTTGAGTTCGACAATACGACGAATAAAGGTGCACTGGATGCATCACTGAAGCGCGGTACTTTGGCTGTGGTTTCAGGCAAGCTATCCAAATCATCACCCGATGCGGTGAAGTACCACACGCCAACCTCGATTCTCGGTGTGCGCGGCACCGAGTTCCTGCTCGAGGCGGGTGGTAACTGACCATACTGGAATAACGATGAGACTTCCCGGAAAAAGATTCATCCAGTGTCTGGTGTTGTGTGCATCCCTTGCCTGCGGGGGATGCGCCAGTCCTGACAGGATTGTTCTTCTTCCAAATGCGGACGGAAGTCCAAGTGCTGTAATCCTGAAAACTGCCGCCGGGGAGCGCGTTATTGACCAGCCCTATGAGGCAGTAAAAGTAAGTCAGGATGGGGCCTTCACCCAGAGCAAGGAAACTTCCGAGTCTGTGCGCACCCGTTATGGCTCTGCACTTGATGCGCAGCCCAAACGGGCAGCGACATACGTGCTATATTATCTCAATGGAAAAGTTGAAATCACGCCAGAATCGCAGGCCGTTGTGCGCAAGCTAAAGGAAGACCTTAAGACCCGCAGTGCCCCCGAGATTATCGTCGTTGGCCACACCGATCTTGTTGGGTCGGTCGAATACAATGACGAACTGTCTCTGGAACGCGCCAAAGATGTTCAGAATGTCCTGATAGCGACTGGAATTCCTGCGGACCTGATCAGCATATCGGGGCGCGGCAAGCGCGATCCGGTTGTGAAAACCGCTGACGGTGTGGCAGAACCACGAAACCGGCGCGTCGAGATCAGCATTCGCTAAATTGCACAATTGTGAAACGCCAAAGCAATTGTCGCATATCCGATGAGATGGACATTGGCCACAAAGACAAGCAAGCAGGGCAGTTTTGTGCTTGCTGCCATGCAAACAGGCTTTTTTGAGGCCATGTTACGCAGCCGGCAACTGGCTAAGCCTGTGTTCGAGACGATGATCCTGCACCGGTAAGAGCTCAAAGCATTTAACCGGCTCGGGAAAGCCTTTCAAGACCAGATCGCTGACCACTTGAACCCGTGCGACTTCCCCGATATTGCCGGCCACGACGCTCGATATAAGGATCTGCCCTGCGCCGGCTTCCGCGCACAACCGAGCAGCGAGATTGGTGACATTTCCAATGGCCGCATAGTCGCGCCGCCCTTCGAAACCGATGGCGCCGATAGTCGCCACGCCCTGGGCAATGCCGATGCCCAGGGCAAGGCCGTAGCCCCGCTGTGCCCAGATTTTGTTGAGTTCCCGGCAACGGTCTTGCATCTGCAAGGCCATGCGCGCCGCCTTGGCGGCAGGATTGGGAATTTCAACCGGATCGTTGAAAAAGATCATCATCCCATCCCCGGCAAATCGCTCCAGGGTGGCCTCGTAGACCGCGATCAACTCGCCCATGGCGGCATGGAACTCGCCCAGGACCCGCATGACTTCATCCGCTCCATATTTCTGAGTAAAGGCGGTATATCCCCGCAAGTCGAGAAACAGAACGACGATCTCCCGGTGATGCGGCCGATACAGTTCCGCGCTGGTGGCCGAGAGCAGTTTATCGGCGACCGCCGGCGAGAAAAAGCGTCGCAGTCGCTCAAGACGTCGAGCCTCCACAAGACGAGCAGATAGCGCCAGCGACAACATGATTGCATCGAGCAGCATGCCGAAGTCCACTGCTCTGAACGCCACAAACGAGTATGGCAGGATTCCCATCGCAACGAGCGCAGTGCTGGATGAACCGACCAACCCCCCCGCCGAACCGGACAAATAAAAGATGGCGGCTTTGTTGCGTCTTTGCAGGGACAGCAGACCAAGCGTAAAGGCGGCCACTGAGTACACTGTGACCCACAGGATAGAACTGATGAGATGCGCACGATAGCCGCCCATCACCGCCGACGCAACAAAGGACACACCCATGACATACAGTATGCGCCGCGTCCATTTGTAGGCGACGGGCAGTTTGGCCTTGAGATCAAGGAAGATCAGAGCAAACACCAGCCCCGCGAAACAGTAGAAGTAGATGAAAGCGGAATTTACCCAGTTGCCTCCCGCTTCGGGATACTCGGGAAACAACCACTGGAAAACATGCCCGTTGTAGGCCGCGTTCATGATGAGAAAAGTGGTAAGCAAACCGCAATAGGCAAGATAGGCCTTCGCGCGCGAGGAAAGGTACAGCACCAAATTGAACAGCAGCAACGACAGCAGTCCGCCATAGACAAGACCATAGTACAAAGCCTCTCCGGTAGCAAATTTGGCGAAATTGTCATGCGACATCAGCCTTATGTTGACGAAGAATGGATCTCGTGTCTGGACGCGCACTACCAGAGTGCTTCTGCCCTGCGGCAGGGTCAGATCAAAGTTGGTCAGGCGATAAGGCTCGCTGCGCTGCGCGAAAGGATAGGTGTCCCCGCCTGTGAATGAATGCACTCTGCCTTGGGCGTCGGTCAAGGTGACCTGTATGTCATCCAGCCATGAGGGCTCGAACATCAGCAAACGCTTCAGCGACGATGTCTGGTTGTTGTCCAGAGGAACGACAAACCAGTAGGCTGCCTTGCTAAAGCTGGTGCTGAAGACTTCATGATCTTGTTGTGTTGATTTTTCCGACAAGACTGCCCGCATCACCTCATCAACAGTTTTGTTCCCCGCCTCGTCCTTGATGATGGACGCCCACGGGATCAGTGCTACTTGATCTTGCGTCGCGTCGACTGCAATCCCTGCGGACGCCTGCGCCGCCGCTGGCGTTGTCTGCCCAGCGCACAACAGTATCAATAGAAGTGCAATGAATCGCATGCGATACTTCAGTCGGTTTTCCTGCATCTAAAACTGGATGCTGGCAGGAATGGTCAAGTCGTAGGGATAAGAATGATGAACGTCGCTGTCGGGCTCGAGGCGCATGAATTCCGGCATGATCGTTCGCACCATCGTATCGACGGATCTCAGGTTGGCATGGAACTCGTCGGTAGCGTTTATGAGCGCTTTGTCAGTAAACGCGTATTTGGTCTCTATCAGGTTGGGCTCCATCGTTATCACCGAGAAAACCATATCGTTGGCGAGTATTGCGCGACCCAAGTCTTCAGCCGTAACGAGGTCGCTCACGGTTTTAACGTCAACGCCATCGTTGATGTCTACAGGTGGTGGCCTCCGTAAGCGCAGAAACTTGTTTGTCAGGGCGATGCCTTTGCCAAAACTGTAATGGTCTGCACCGTGCGCCACCGATACATCCCACATGTAGATTGCCATGGCCTTTGCCAGATTGTCTTCCTCAAAAATTGCCGACCCATCAGGAAATCCACGGACATTGGCGCTACAGTAGTCTGCCCACCTCTTTACATAAGGGTCAGTCTTCGGAATCACGCTGGCGATCTTCGTAGCGAAAACTAAAAATGGCACGAAATAGGCCTGTAAACACTTGCCGTAGAGTATGTCGGCATCCATCCACGGCGCCATGTAATCAAACGCCGGATAAGCCTTAAGACCCCTGTAGCCCGAATATCCGACACCGAACAGCTGTTTGATGTTGTAGCCCTCGGCCGTAAGCGGATCAAACCAGGTCTCGTGCACTTTGTTGTTAACAACTGACCATGAACTTTCCAAAACGGTATTATCCAATTGAAGCGTGTATGTGGTATGAGGAATAAGTGCCTGATAGAGCGGGTGCATCATCGGGATTGCTGTTTTAGTGATGGCATTGATTGAATCCATCGGGAAATGCAAGGTCGGATGTACAACGAATAAGGCGTGGTACGCCGCGCCTTGAAGCGCGTAGACCTTGGCGAGATTCCATGCTTTATCTGTGGGGGTCACGACCAACTCTTCACTTCTTGTGGCCGTTTTGAGGAATTTGATTTCGATACATGAAAATCCGTTGTTTGCTTTCCGGAACCGGCTTACGACGGGCGCGCAATAAGTTCCCGGCAGTGGTGTTAACAACTCCATCGCCGTAAAGTCGCTGATCCAGTCGGTAGAGCCAGGCGCCTCCTGACGTAAAAAGCGGGAATAAACGGTGTGCGTCATGATTTGAATAAACTGACTGTCGGTGGGCAATGGGACCCCGCATAGTTTTTCATAAGTTCCTTCTATGAATGCCGGAACAGTGTACTCAAGTACGGTTTTTTCGTAGCGCCTGCCTATGGTACTTTTCCACAAGAGTGCCTCGATTGGCGGAATATTAAGTACCTCTGGCGGCCGGATCATTGGGTATGCAGGCGCTGGCTGCGGCCAAGGCCCCATGCGATCGTAGAGAAACTGGTCTGGTGGCAAGTCGGGATCGGTCCAGGGCGGCTGAATCTGAGTAGCGCCGGTCAAAACGTCCTCAATGTGCTTTGTCATTCCCTTTTCCTCTCGCGGACTCAACTCTGAAATGCAACTTTTTTAAGAAAATTTAGGTGGCGAGCTGCATTAAAATCTTGCCACTTAAACGACCAAGTAAAAGGAGCACAGATGAAGCAATATAAGCTGCTCAACCAGGAGCAACGATACCAGATTTCCGGATTATTGAAAGCGGGTTTGAAGCAAACGAAAATTGCGGCAGGGCTTGGTGTCAACAAAGGGACGATTTCACGGGAGTTGAAACGCAATGCAGGTAAGCGCGGCTGGCGGCCCGAGCAGGTGCAAGCATTACGCGATGAACGACGTCAATCCTGCATCAATGGCAAATGGTTTTCCCGATGCTTTCCGGAGTTTGGGCATACACTGCCGTTTTGGGATAAAATCAATTCGCGATTCACAAGGTGAGTGAGAGCAGACATTTTGCGACTTTGCAAACTTTACACTGTTATGAGAGAGAGGGGTTCATAATGACATCAATTTTCCAGGATTTGAATGAACGCGAGCTTGGCAGAGTGCGTCAATTAATCAGCGACGTTGAGATTGCTCCCGATGAAGTCATTTTTAATGAGGGCGATCTCGCGGATTACCTTTATTACATAGAGAGCGGAACAGTGTCGCTCTACATTGAGAAATTCAATTCAACTCAAGAAATTCAAGAAGCCAGAGCGGGCGATTGGTTTGGCGAAGTAGCGGTGTTCAACAAAGGCTACCGCACTGCCTCGGCCAAAGCCAAGGAAGACACTCGTTTGGGAAAAATTTCCGCCGCAGATTTCCATGCTTTATTGGCGCAAGAGGCTGAAATCAACCGCATCGTCCATACGATAGTCAATGCTCGTAATGAGAAATTGGTGCTGGAAGAAAAAATGCTCAATACCACGGGTTACGGCAACCGTGATATGCACGTCAGCATCAAGGGTGATGCCTCCCTGCGCAATTCAGCGATGGAACGACCGCGTTACGACAGTGTGGTAGATAAGAATTTGGAGGCGCTGACCGCCTGTTTTGAGGATTTGCTGATCAACCGCACTGCGCATCGCATTATGGTTGGCTTCAATAATGGTGAGATCAGGGTATCTACAGTGCTTGATCCTTTTTCTGAGGAATTTCACCCCGCTTTGCGCTTGCTCGACACCTCCTATGTTCAGCGCCACTTCCCTGAAATTGACTACAACCGTAAGGCCGGAATGATCCGGCGCATGTATCAGGCAATTGGGGAAGATGCGTTTTTTAAAGAACTGCCCGAACACTTGAAGCACGGCTTTTCCAGTTATTTTCATAACTGGCAGCCGTTGCCCGTCGAAGAGATTCCTAAGATCGTTGCGCAGTTGCCGCAGCTTCGCAAAATTTCAAATTTTTACGCACGCAGCGCGACAATCAATATCGTTAAGGATGCCATCCAGATGCAGTTCAACTGCGATGGTTCACACATTGTCAGTGCGCGTGCTTATGAGCGTTTTGTTGAAGATTTTGTGTAATTCAAATTAGCACCGTTTCCGGCGCCTTAAAGAAGTTTGACGGAAGCACGGAGCTCTAAGTATGCAGTGGTTGGAGTTATTAGGATATCTTGGTGCGCTACTCACGCTTGCCACCTTCTCAATGACGACAATGCTGCGCCTACGAGTAGTGGGTATCGCAGCAAACCTTGCATTCATATCCTATGGAGTTCTAGGCCACGTGCACCCGGTGATGTTGCTTCACATCGCCCTACTGCCACTGAACGCGTGGCGCCTAAATCAATTGCTTAAACTCACCCGCTTGATTGAAAACGCATCCACTTCCAGCCTTTCGCTCGGCTGGCTTAAGCCCTTCTTTCGGCGCAAAACAGCAAAGGCTGGGGACGTGCTTTTCCGACGTGGGGAACCAGCGGTTGAACTCCTGATTGTACTCAGCGGCCAATTCCGCGCCATCGAAGCGGACATTGTGTTGCGGCCAAGCGATGTAATCGGCGAGCTTGGTTTAATTAACAAGGGCAGAAAGCGGACACAGACGGTTGTGTGCGAAAAAGACGGATGGCTACTCTTGCTCACATACGATGAAGTTCGGCAAATGTACTACCAGAATCCTAAGTTTGGATTCTTCCTGCTGGAACTCGTAGCGGAGCGTTTGAGCAGGGATGCTGACAGGATGGAAAATGATTTAAGAAAGTAAATCTAGTGCTAACGCGGGCCATGATCCTCGTCATTACTCAATACAGAAACTGTCACCGGCCAGCACCGGCATGGGAAGCTGTTGCCATGCGCTGTAATGATGCTGATTATTGCGCTCTACCGCAACTGAGAATCATGACTGCCCACGTCGACACGGGGCATCTGAACCATGACATCATCAGTCAAATCGACGTGACCACTCCGTCAAGCGGCAGAGCAATCATTCAAATCCCCATAGGCCGTCGTCCGATCTGACGGGCAGCGGCAACATCACGCGGTTTCGTCCCTCAAGGCTTGTCCGACACCTGTCCGCAGCGCTCTGTTGCATCCTGACAGCCTTGTGTTTGAGGGCAGGTATCCGACGACCCTTAACAAAACAGTAATACGACTTTTACCATTTTGAATATCCGCTTACACTAAGCATAAGCAGTCAGCAGTTGTGCCCGGGTGACATTCCGCTTTGCCGCGGTTAACATGGTGGCAGATTCCAGCAATCTGTAAGTGACACTGTTCTCTCGTGTTCAAAACCCATCGAAAAACATGGGCCAAGTATTCACAAAGGATCGCATATGTTCTTACCTCACATAGAACGACACCGCACTGAACGCATCGGCTGGCTGCGTGCCGCGGTATTGGGCGCGAACGACGGTATCGTTTCCACCGCCAGCCTGATCCTGGGCGTTGCAGCAGCGGGGGCGAGCTCCAAGAGTATTTTGATCGCAGGTGTCGCCAGTCTTGTGGCGGGTGCCATGTCGATGGCAGCCGGTGAATACGTCTCAGTGAGTTCGCAATCCGATACCGAGCACGCAGATCTGGACCGCGAGCGCAAAGAACTGGCGACCGACCCCAAACACGAGCACGAGGAATTATCTGCCATCTATGTGGGACGCGGGCTTGATGCGGAACTCGCCAGCCAAGTGGCTACCCAGTTGATGCAGCATGACGCACTCGGTGCACATGCGCGTGACGAGCTGGGCATATCCGAAACATTGACCGCACGACCTGTTCAAGCCGCCTTTGCATCGGCCAGCACTTTTTCAGTGGGCGCCGTGCTGCCGCTGCTGATTGTGCTGTTAGTGCCGGTCTCCGCGTTGATGTGGGCTGTTTCGATCAGTTCGCTGTTGTTTCTCGCACTATTAGGTTCTCTGGCTGCACGCGCCGGTGGCGCTTCTGTGGTGACTTCGGCTATACGGGTGACCTTCTGGGGTGCATTGGCGATGGCGCTGACAGCCGGCGTCGGTGCTCTGTTTGGGGTAGCCGCCTGACAAGCGTCTAAACTCACAGCTATCAATAACGCGGTATTTACTGTCGCTGGCGTCATTCCGCAGACGGCTGGCTGCGGCAAAACACCAGCACTGTTATAATCCCTGCCAATTTATTTCCCGCACCTCCATGAATATCCTTTACGAAGAAGACGGCAGCTTCAAGGTCGGCAACATCATGACCGACAACACCAGCTCATTGCAGATCGAAAGCCTGTCCGGCAAACGCAGCAAGGTCAAGGCTGGCAACGTGATGCTGAATTTTACACAGCCCGCCATGGCCGAATTTTTGCCCCAGGCTGAAATCCTTGCGGAGGACATCGAGGTAGAGTTTTTGTGGGAATGCTGCCCGCCCGACGAGTTCGATTTCGAGCAAATTGCCAGCGAATATTTCGGGCACAAACCTAGTTCGCTGGAAGCTGCCGCCACGCTGATACGGTTGCACAGCGCACCCATTTATTTTCACAGAAAAGGCAAGGGACGTTATCGCGCCGCCCCTGCCGATGTGCTCAAGGCTGCATTGGCCGGTGCCGAGAAAAAGCGCCAGGCTCAGGCGCTGCAGGCGCGCATGGCCGAACAGCTGAGCCACTTCGAGCTGCCGCCGGAATTCGCCGCCCATCTCGCGCAGATACTCTACAACCCGGATCGCAACAGCTTGGAGGTCAAGGCGCTGGAAGCCGCTTGCGCCGAAACACATTTGTCCGCCGCTCACCTGTTGCATCATTGTGGCGCGATTCCATCCGAGCATGAATACCATCTGCAAAAATTTCTGTTCGAGAACTTTCCCAAGGGCACAGACTTTCCGCCTGTCGAATTATCCACCTGGGACGAGTTGCCCATGGGGGCTGCCAATGCCTTCAGCATAGACGATGCGACCACCACGGAAATCGACGATGCGTTCTCGGTGGAAAAGTTACCCAACAACAACTGGCGCATCGGTGTGCATATCGCAGCGCCAGCACTTGGCATACCGCGCGACTCGGATGCCGACAAGATCGCTTCTTCGCGTTTGTCCACCGTTTATATGCCGGGCGCCAAGATCACCATGTTGCCAGACAGCGTGGTGCAGGCTTTCACTCTCTGTGCGGATCGCGTCTGTCCTGCCTTGTCCATGTATATCGAAGTCGAACATGAAACGTTAGATGTCTTGAGCTATGAGAGTCGCGTCGAGCGCGTGCATATCGCGGCCAATCTGCGCCATGACACGCTTGAACCCTTGTTCAATGAAGAAACGCTGGCAGCGGGAAAACTCGATTACCCGTATGCGGAACAACTGACGCTGCTCTGGCATCTGGTGCAGAAGATGGAAGCCGGGCGCGGCAAAGCCGACAACAACATGCAGGTCGACTATAACTTTCATATTGACAATAACCGCGTCAGCATCACGACACGCAGGCGGGGCTCGCCCATCGACAAGGTGGTATCGGAGCTGATGATACTGGTCAATTGCGAATGGGGAAAACATCTGGCAGAACACGGCTTCCCAGGCATCTACCGCACCCAACAGGGCGGCAAGGTCAAGATGAGCACGGTCGCCGCCCCGCATCAGGGCCTGGGCGTTGCGCAATACATGTGGTCCAGCTCGCCGCTGCGCCGCTATGTGGACATGGTCAACCAGCGTCAGATCATCGCGATGCTGCGCGAACAAGATGCGCCCTATCCGAAAAATGACACCGCGCTGTATGCCACGCTGCGCGACTTCGACACCATGTACACGATCTACAACGAATTCCAGCGCAACATGGAGCGATACTGGTGCTTGCGCTGGCTGCAGCAGGAACACATCGAACAGATCGAAGCTGTCGTGCTGCGCGAAAATCTGGTGAAAATGACCGACATCCCGCTGGTGTTCCGCGCCCCTTCCCTGCCCGAACAGCTGCCTGCCGGCACCCGCGTAGAGCTCGCTGTCACAGCCATCGACCTGCTCGATTTGTCGTTGCAGACTCGCTACATTGCCACGGTAGCCGCCGAAGCGACAGAAGTCATACCCGAAGTAACAGCAATACAGGAGAGTATCGTTGATGAAGTTACCCACAACGGGGAGAGCGTTTGATAGTAAAGTTTAAATCAGGCATTTCACTGGCGATGCTGTTTTCCATCGCGCTGCATGCATTCATTCTGTTCGGCATTGCGCTGGTCTTGCCAGAACCGCACAGCCCGGAGAGTTTCATGCAGCCCCTGCATGTGGTGCTGGTCAACAGCAAATCGAAATCCAAGCCCGTCAAAGCCGATGCGCTGGCGCAGGCCAATCTGGACGGCGGCGGAAATACCACAGAAGACAGGCAGGCCAAAAGCATGCTGCCGAATATCAGCGACGACAGCCAGACCACGCCCGAGCAATCCGCACAACAGGTAGCCCATCTGGAAGATGAGTCACGCCGCATGATGACCCGCCTCAAAGGCGGCAACTACAAGATCGATACACCCCAGCCCACGCAAAAAGCCGAGACTGCCGAGGACCTGGTGCAACGCAGCCTGGAAATTGCCCGCCTGGAAGCACAGATCAGCAAAAACAATGACTACTATCAGCATATGCCGCGCCGCAAATTCGTCGGCGCACGCACCCAGGAATACCGTTTCGCCCAATACATCGAGGACTGGCGCGTCAAGGTTGAACGCATCGGCAATCTGAATTATCCCGAACAGGCAAGGCGCGAACAGCTCTATGGCAAGCTTCAGCTTTCCGTATCGATCAGGGCAGACGGCAGCGTGGAGAGCATTGAAGTCAGCCACTCATCCGGACACCGCCTGCTCGATGCCGCGGCCATGCGCATCGTCAAGCTAGCTTCCCCTTTTTCGCCGCTGCCGCCTGACATCACAAAAGACACCGACATCCTGACCATCACACGCACCTGGTCGTTCACCCCTTCGGACAAACTGGAAAGCGAATAGAATCCTTGTTCCATTTTGGATTTATGGTTAAAGTGCGTATCATGAAGCTACCCCTGTTTGCCAGATTGCTGCTTATATTCACCCTGCTGTTTGTGCAGACGGGTGGCTTGATGCATGAAATTTCGCATATCGTGGTGCCCTCGTCACAAGGTCATGATCACTCCCTGCCGCACGAGAAGCACTGTGACCTGTGTGACGCCTATGCACAGATAGGCTCGGCGCTCGGCAGCCATGCTCCCAAGGTCAAATCAATCGAACAGCGTGCGGCTTTAACCGACACGTCGTATGCCACCCTCGCCGCCACGCCCACATTCACCGCCTTCGCGGCGCGCGCTCCGCCCTCAGCCATATAAGTTAAATAAACTTTTTCCCGCCGCATGCGGGAGGAAATTTTTCGCGGCTTTTATGGATTTTTAAAAATGTCTCTTCTTAAAATATTGACGGGCGCACTGTTCAGCATGTCTGTACAGGCAGCAGCAGCCGATGAAATTCAGGGTATCGTACAGGACAGCCTTGGCCGACCCATTGCGGGTGCAGCGCTAAACCTCAAGACGGTGACGGCAAAAGTGATCAGCCAAACGCAAAGCGGCGCCGACGGGCACTTCATATTTGGCAACATCGCCCAGGGCACCTATGCCGTTCAGGCTGACAAGGCTGATTTTCAAACGGGCATTTCCATCGTCACTTTGTCTGCCGGTAAGCATGCTCAAGCTACGATAACGCTCGCCGCGCAAAAGGCGCAGGAAGTGCAGATCGCAGCGAAGCGTATGAATACAACCCGAAACGTCGTGTCACCCGAAACAGGGGGCAGCGCCTATCGCTTCGATGCAAAGGATATTCAAAACCTGCCGCAGGGAGAAGCCACCCCCTTGAATGAAGTGCTGCTCCAGGCGCCAGGCGTGGTGAATGATTCCAACGGCCAGCTGCATGTGCGCGGCGATCACGGCGACATGCAATACCGCATCAACGGTGCGATACTGCCCGAAGGCATCAGCGGTTTCGGCCAGGCACTGGACACGCGCTTCGCGCAGAACATCAACCTGCTGACAGGCGCCCTGCCCGCACAGTATGGCTTTCGCACAGCCGGTGTTGTCGAGATCAACACCAGGAGCAAATTCGAAGCGGGCGGCAACATCGACCTGTACGGGGGCAGCAATAACACCTTCAATCCCAGTTTCGAATACGGCAACACGGTTGGCAATTTTTCCTATTTCGTCGATGCCTCGTATCTGACCAACAATGCAGGCATCCAGAGCCCGACGCCGGGCAGCAGTCCGCTGCATGACACAACCTCGCAGCATAAGGGTTTTGCCTATCTGTCCTATCTGCTCAACCCAACCACCAAAGTCAGTTTAATGCTCGGCACTTATGACGGCGCGTTCCAGATTCCGGATACTCCCGGACAGCCAACCGATCCTAAAAATCTTGGGATAGGCAATTACATGAATCTGGCCGGTATAAATTCCGCCACCCTGAACGACAACCAGCGCGAAACAAATCGTTTTGCAGTCACCTCGCTGCAAGGGTCACTCAGCGACCGCGCCGACTATCAGGTATCCATGTTTGCGCGCTATTCAAGCTTTCATTACATGCCCGACATCGCCGGCAATCTGGCATTTAACGGCGTGGCCTCGGATATTTTCCGCAGCAGCACCAGTACCGGCATACAGGCAGACAGCAGCTACCGGCTCAACGATACGCACACACTGCGTATGGGACTGTTCGGCAGCAGCGAAAATATCGTAAGCAACAATAGCTCTACCGTATTTCCGGTCAATCCGGGAACGGGTCTGGTTTCCGGAACTCCCTACACGATAGCCGACAACAACGCCAAAAACGGTAATACGCTTTTTGGCGTTTACCTTCAGGACGAATGGAAAGCCACGAATAAACTCACCGTCAATTATGGGGGGCGTTTTGACGCAGTGAGCGCTTACGTCAACGAACAGCAGGTAAGCCCGAGGCTGGGGATCGTTTACAAGGACACGGAACAGACAACCTGGCATGCCGGTTATGCGCGTTACTTCACGCCGCCGCCCACCGAACTTGTTTCCTCAAACGATCTGGCCCTGTTTGCCGGTTCGACAAATGCTGCAACAGGCCTCAACTCCCAGGTAAAATCGGAGCGGGACGATTACCTGGATGCAGGTGTTATCCATCAACTGACACAGACCGTGAACGTGGGTGTAGACACTTTTTACAAGCAAAGTAAAAACACGCTGGACGAGGGACAGTTCGGGCCAGCGCTGCTGATGACGCCGTTCAACTATGCACAAGGGGAAATTTACGGCGTTGAACTGACCGGCAATTATAAATCAGAGCATGCTTCAGCTTATGCGAATCTTGCCAGAACAGTCAGCAAGGCTCGTGACATCATCTCAAGCCAGTACCTGTTCGATCAGGCGACGCTGAATTATGCGGCCAACAACTGGGTGAACGTCGATCACGAACAGGCGCTGACCATCTCGACCGGCGGATCATATCTTCTGCCCGATGACATTCGTTTGAACGGCGACCTGATATTTCAGAGCGGGCTGCGCAGCGGCTTTGCCAATACCACCAGCCTGCCTTCTTATACCGTATTGAATCTCGGCATAAGCCGCAAGTTTAATTTACAGGGTATCGGACCCATCGAGGGCCGTCTGGTGATGACCAACGTGCTGGACAAGGTTTACGAAATCCGCGACGGCTCAGGCATAGGCGTGTTCGCCCCGCAATACGGTTTGAGGCGCGGCCTGTTTGCCGGCATCACCCGAAATTTCTAATTACACAAGAGGACAACCATGCAGGACATACAGGAAGCACTTCAGGCTTTGAAATTCGGCGGCGCGATGGTCTATCCGCTGCTGCTGCTCGCCGTTCTGGCGCTTGTGATCAGCATAGACAAGCTGTTCGTGTACTGGCGCTATGCCAGGCTCCCGCAAAAACTGCTTGATCTGGTCGAGACCTATGGCTTCGCATGGACTGATCTTGAACGCGATCTTGCAGCACTTCACCCGAACAACTACTTCGCGCGATTTTTCGGCGTCATCATTGTGAATCGCACCAAGCCCGCATGGTGGGTGGAATCTCGCGCAGGGGATGAAGCCAAGCTGATCGAAAATTCCCTGATCCGCGGCCTGTGGGTACTGGAAACCGTGGTCACCGCGGCACCCCTCCTGGGTCTTCTGGGCACGATCACCGGCATGATGCATTCATTCCAGCTGATTGGTGGCAGCGGTCTTGTCGATCCGACAGGCGTCACAGGCGGCGTCGCACAGGCGCTGATCGCAACAGCTTTGGGCTTGTTCATTGCGATCATGGCGCTGTTCGCCTTCAATTTCTTCTCCAAGCGACAATCGCAGGCGCTCGACGAGATGGAGCGTCTGGGCACACGCTTGCTGGACAATATCCGCCTGGGTGAACACGAGGAGGAAAAATCCAATGAAGCTGCGTAGATCCCGTCAGCCCAAAAAAGGTCGCATCGAAATCATCCCGATGATAGACGTGATGTTTTTTCTGCTGGCAACCTTCATGTTAGCCTCTTTGTCGATGCAGAATCTTCATTCGTTGACCGTCAATCTGCCACAGGGACATGCTGCCCCGATGCAGGCCAAGACGCCGGTGACGCTCACCATCACGCCGGACAGCCGCATATTTCTGGACAAGACACAGGTCACGCTGGATACGCTGGCAGCGACCTTGAAACCCTTATTGCACGGCCCGGAATCCAGCGTGATCGTGGCGGCGGACAGTGCGGCACCCAACGGCATCACCGTGCAGGCGATGCTGCGCGCAAGGGCTGCCGGCGCACAGCACTTCCTTATCGCCGTCAAACATGCCGACTAATGCGCTCCCTCACCTCAATCTTCTCCCGGGGGGAGAGGAAGCAAACGAACGCTTGCGCGAATTGCGCGTTAGCGACAGCCCGTGGCGCAGGCTGCCCTGGACTTTGCCGGGCGCGCTTCTGCTGTTAAGTGCAGCGCTCTGGGCAATCGCCTATTTCACCGGCAAACCCGTCGAACGTCTGCCCGAGCCTCCAGCGATCGAGGCACAGATTATCGAAACTCCGCCGCCGGTTACCGGCAAACCGCCTCCGGTAGAAAACCACGTTGTGCCACACACGGCACCGCAGACACCCCAGGTTCACGAACCCGTCGAACAGCCGGCCGTCAAACCAGCGGCAGGTGCCGCACCCGTCGTACCCGCGCCGCCCGAACCTGTTGCAGCCCCCGCACCGCAGGACACGTCCAAAACAAACCTGACCGGCAACAGCGGCCCGCAGGCCATCGTCAAACCCATGCCGGAAATACCTGATGAGTTGCGGCAGGACGCACTCAATGCGGTCGCCATCGTGCGCTTTCATGTGGCCGCAGACGGCACCGCAACGGTCGAGTTCGTCCAGCCCACACCACACCCCAGGCTCAACCGTTTGCTGCTCGACACGCTGAAAGACTGGCGTTTTTTTCCGGCCATAAAAGGTGGCCAGCCGGTCGATTCCATCTATCCACTCACCTTCAGGTTCGAAGTGCAATAAACGCTTTTTATATAGTCGGCTAGAAAACAATTTAACGTTCGCCCTGAGCTCGTCGAAGGTTCACGTGGTTCGACATGCTCACCACGAACGGATTTGAATCTGGCAGACTCTATAATTCGAACTGCGCCAAAACGTCAGTTACAATGCACACTGTTTCCACTTACCACTCCCCACTCACTATCAGAAATGACAGACCGTTACGCCGTGATCGGCAATCCCATCTCGCACAGCAAATCGCCGCTGATCCACAAGATGTTTGCAGAGCAGACAGGGCAGGACATCAGCTATGAAAAAATAGAAGCGCCGCTTGACGGCTTTGCCGCGGCTATAGCGCAGCTGCGCAAAGAAGGCTACAAGGGTTGCAATGTCACCGTGCCGTTCAAGTTCGAAGCGTTCAACTGCGCAACTGAATTAAGCGATCGTGCAAAATCAGCAGAAGCGGTGAATACTTTAAGTTTTGCTGGAGCAGCAATACGCGGCGACAACACCGATGGTGCGGGGCTGGTGCGCGACATCGAAAAAAATATCGGCGTAAATCTAAAAGACAAGCGCGTGCTGCTGATGGGTGCAGGCGGCGCATCTTACGGCGTGGTGTTGCCGCTGCTATCAGCAGACTCATCGCTCACCATCGCCAATCGTACCGCCAGCCGTGCTGTCGAACTCGCGATGAAGCATCCAAATTCCGCAATCCAAGGCTCGTGTTATGCCGATCTAAATGGCTTGCAATTCGACATCATCATTAACGCTACGTCAAGCGGACTGACAGATGAAATGCCGCCATTACCTCTCTCCCCCCTTTCCGCAAAGGGGGGATCGGGGGGAATTTTCGCACCCGGCTCACTTGCCTACGACATGATGTACGGGAAAGAGACGCCATTCATGGCCTTTGCACGCGCCAACGGTGCAGCGATCGTTGCAGATGGTCTGGGGATGCTCGTCGAGCAGGCCGCCGAAGCGTTTTACATCTGGCGCGGCGTGCGCCCTGATACACAAGCTGTCATCGCTGCACTACGTGCGCCTCTATGAGCTATTCTCTTAGCCATGTCATTCCCGCGAAAGCGGTAATCCAGTTAATTGAACAATTCCCGCATAGCGGGACAAAATATTGTCTGCTTCGCAGTTTATTTATCTGGCTAGATTCCCGCTTTCGCGGGAATGACGCTACGTTTAACATGACCGAGAAATAAAAATGAAGAAGTTCTGGCGCTTGCTGTGGAAGGGCGTTGCGATATGTTTCGTGCTGCTGCTCGTCTATCAGGTGTGGATTTTTGCGCATGTGCTCTGGTGGATCAAATTCAATCCATCGACCAGCGCGTTCATGGAAACGCGTCTGGCCGTGATGCAGGACACCAACCCCAACGCCCAACTTCAGTACCAGTGGGTACCATATGCAAAAATATCCAACAATCTCAAGCGCGCGCTGGTCGCCTCTGAAGATGCGAACTTTGTCGATCACGAAGGCTTCGACTGGGATGGCATACAGAAGGCCTACGAAAAGGATCTGAAAAAAGGAAAAATCGTCGCGGGCGGTTCGACCATCAGCCAGCAGCTCGCAAAAAATCTTTTTCTTTCGGGGCGACGTTCGCCTTTTCGCAAGATAGAAGAAGCCGCGATCACCGTGATGATGGAAGCGGTGATGGACAAGCGGCGCATCTTCGAGATTTATCTTAATGTCATCGAATGGGGCGACGGCGTGTTCGGTGCAGAGGCTGCATCAAGACACTACTATCACATCAGCGCCTCGCAGCTCTCGGCATTTCAAGCGGCCAAGCTCGCTGCGATGGTGCCCAATCCGCGCTTTTATGACAAGCACCGCGATGCGCGCGGACTGATGAAAAAGACTGGCATCATCATGGCGCGCATGAATGACTCGGACATCCCGTAATTCAAGACCATCATCTTTCATTCCCACGCAGGCGGGAATCCAGCTGTAGGAGCGGTGTTACCGCATCAATGGCTTGATCGATTTACAAGCGATACGTTGCGTACCTTACCGCATCCTACGACACTTTTACATCATGGATCGCGGCTTCACCGACTTCGCCCGCTGGTTCACTCTGCATCAGGCACAGGCGTTCTTCGTTATTCGCGGCAAATCCAACCTGATGTTTCGTCGCATCTACTCCCGCTTCGTGGACAAATCCACTGGCCTGCGTTGCGATCAAACGATTGCCTTGACCTCAACCAGGGCCCCGCAACACCTGCGCCGCATCAAGTTCTACGATGCCGAGCACAAAAAATATCTGGTCTTTCTGACCAACAACTTCGACTTGCCTGCGTTGACTATCGCTCAGCTTTATCGTTGTCGCTGGCAGGTCGAACTGTTCTTCAAATGGATCAAGCAGCATCTTCGAATCAAGAAGTTTTACGGCACAACCGAAAATGCGGTCAAGACTCAAATCTGGATCGCAATCAGCATTTACGTGCTGGTTGCCATTGTGAAGAAACGCCTCAAAATCGAGGCTTCGCTTTACACAATTCTACAAATTTTAAGCCTGACACTTTTCGAAAAAACCCCCACTCGATCAATTGCTTACAAATACGGAAACAAAAATGAACGAATCCGATAACGATAACCAGTTGAATAGATTTGATTTAATCTCCGGACGCTAATGGCTATATATTTAATCCTCTCATGGTTCGACAGGCTCACCACGAACGGATTAAATCAGCGTTTCCTCAAGGGGCTACATCATGCTAAAAAATTTATTCATCCTTCTTCTTGTTGCGCTCGCCTCATCTGAAGCGTATGCGGCAGAGCAAACTACAGTTTTCGCAGGCGGCTGTTTCTGGGGCGTGGATGCGGTCTTCAAACATGTCAAAGGCGTGTCCGATGTCACATCGGGCTATGCGGGCGGCAATGCGGCGACTGCACATTACGAACAAGTGAGCATGGGAGACACGGGCCACGCAGAGTCTGTGCGCGTGCACTTTGATCCTGCAAAGGTTTCCTACGATCAGCTGCTGCAGGTATTTTTCAGCGTCGCGCACGATCCGACCCAGCTCAATCGCCAGGGACCGGATACCGGCACGCAGTACAGGTCGGCCATTTTCTACACCAGCGCGGAACAGCATAAGGCGGCACAGGACTATATCAAAAAACTAGAACCAACCAGGCACATCGTCACGCAAGTCGTGCCGCTGCAACAGTTTTTTCCTGCCGAAGCACATCACCAGAACTATCTGGCGCTGCATCCCGACCAGCCTTATATCGTTTACAACGACCTGCCCAAGCTGGAACAATTGCAAAAACAATTTCCGGCCTTGTACAGACAGTGAGCTCGACATGATCAACGCCATCGGTTCTTCTTCCCCCTCACCCAGCCCCGATAAAACATCGCTCGCTTCCGCTGCCGCACTGGCTGCAGAGCTTGCACGCTATCAGAGGCAGCTCTCCGACTGCATCAATTGTTCTTCTGCCAACACGCCGGAGAGTCGCGCAAAAGCGCAGGCGCTGTCCGACAAAATCGCAGCCACCAAAACACAGATCGATAAAGCCACGACTCCTGACACATCCAATGCTGTCGCCCAGAACAATCAGAGCAACCAGAGCGCAACGAATTTGAATTCTAACCATGCGAGCAACTCAGTTTCAGCGAACCTGGGAAACAATGTGAATGTTTTCGCCTGATCCGAAGTAAACAGGCTTGAAATAATAATACCGATTCTGCCGCAAATCTAAACCGCGTTCCTGATTCTCGCCTGCTGAAAGTTCAGACAGACAACTCTTTAATCAAGTCAGGATGCTTATCCAGCAAACGGAACAGATTCAATACGGCTGCAACGGGCTTGGCCTGTCCACGCTCATACCGGGAAAAAGCATTCTTGCCGCCACCAGTCAGTTGTGCCGCTTCCAGCTGGGTAAGCTTCAGTTTCTTGCGGATGCGCGCCAACTCTGACGCTTCCTCTGCATCTATCTGATCACGAAAAGCCAGCCAGGCTGCTTCCTCCGCTTCGTCGTATTCAATAAACCCGTCCGCGCAACGATCGCAAAATGCGCCACGTACTTCTGACTGATAACTGCGCCCCTTGTAATTCTGCGTTACCGTTTTGGTTCCCGCGTGCAACACACCTTCTCTGCATAGCGGACAAGGTCTTTCATTCCATTTCTTTGTCATCTCACAACTCCTTAAACGAAACCACGAAATAATCACCTTCGCGCTGGAACTTGATGTACAGCAGAATGCCGTTCCATTCGCTGTGGTACACATCCTGCCAATCACGATGGTCAGCATGGGTGGTCATGCTTTTGTAAAAATCGCTGCGCCGCAGCGCCTTTACCACAGCCAAAGCATCCGCCTGAGCCATGCCTGCTTTGCGAATGTCGTCACGAGCCGAGCATGTCAGATTCATTGCAGGAACTGCCATCATCTGCGCTTGAATGTCTTCCAGCGGGTAATGATTCTTCAGCTTTTCCATGCGGCAATTATCCCCTTTAAGGTGAATTTGTCAATTCTGACCGGCAACACGGCAAGCAGCAGCCTCCTGAATTACCGTTCGGCTTCAGCGAGCCTGGGAAACAATGTGAATGTTTTCGCCTGACGCGAAACAAAATCAATTTGCTAACCCGCCTTGACCATGACAACAGCCGGGAACAAATGTAGACTCCGTGTACAACAAGCTTCGGGAATCTTTTCATGATTAAATGGTTCACGTTCATCGCCGGAACTGCGGTTCTGGCTTACATTTCGCGCGCCTCGTTCCGCGCACCGAAATCTCACGGCTACTATCGCTTCTTCGCCTGGGAGTTGATCCTTTTCTTGTTCGCGATGAGCCTGAATGATTGGGATGGCCCTGTGCGCACCCCCGATGAAATTGCCAGCGAAGTGCTGATGAACATTTCACTCCTGCTGGTTGTTCTTGGCTATCTGTCGCTGTTCCTGTTCGGCAAACACGATGCGAATCGCAGCGATGCGCCGCTGCTGTTCATTGAAAAAACTACTTCTCTGGTAACGCGCGGCCTGTATCGTTATATCCGCCATCCCATCTACAGTTCGCTGATCTTTCTGGCCTGGGGTCTGTTCTTCAAGGAGATGTCCTGGCTTAACGGCGGCATCGCGCTTATTGCATGCGCATTACTGCTGATCACTTCGCACGCCGAGGAAAACGAGAACATCAACTATTTGGTAACGTAGAATTTAGGAGACCTGAGTAGAAAAAGATAATTGCACTCCAA
>VFSW01000257.1_pt1 | contig 74657 bp, 76 predicted proteins | sample 5358111 | NCBI WGS metagenome assembly VFSW01 (sample SAMN11554181, study PRJNA540505) | mine drainage metagenome | isolation source: sediment from site ElyBrook_90M | place: USA: Ely Copper Mine, Vershire, VT | collected 2017
CGCGCATCCTCACGCTTTCAAAACTGCCCCCTATTTTCTTACGGTTCCTTTTTGGTGACTTCACCAACGACATCTCGTATGCCACGCTCGGCATGTCGGGCTACAAGGTACAGCTCACACAGTTTGGTAATTCCGAGAGCTGTACGCCCGCGCGCAAGGCCCGCTACCTAAAGCGCATAGCCTCGCTTGCGAATAAAGGTTGTTAGTGGTACAATATAAACGTTGGTGCGGTGGTAGGCCACCCCCCTCGAAGGCGAAGTGTCTGCCCCCCGACACTAAGCGCCATCGTACCAACACCCCAAGGACCTACCTCAGGTCCTTTTCTTTTTATCCATACCTCAGTAAGGTAGAGCAATGCTTCAAATCGCCCCGCACCAAAGCACAAAAATGGTTGGTGCGGGATGAATATCGCTGAAAACAATAGACACGTATGTTAAAAATTGGAATCGTTGGTTTGCCGAATGTGGGGAAGTCCACACTTTTTAATGCCCTCACCAGAGCAAATGCCCTAGTGGCTAATTACCCCTTCGCGACGATTGACCCGTCCGTGGGTGTGGTTGCTGTGCCGGATGAGCGACTCACACAGCTTGCCGTTCTCTCGAAATCTGAAAAGGTCGTTCCCGCTGCTATTGAATTTGTGGATATAGCGGGACTGGTGAAGGGTGCAAGTGAGGGTGAGGGGCTGGGTAACCAATTTCTCACGAACATCCGCGAGACGGATGCCATCCTTCACCTCGTACGGTTTTTCGATGACCCGGACATTACCCATGTGCACGGGGAAGTTAATCCGGTAGAGGATATTGAAGTTATTAATCTCGAGCTCATACTCGCTGACCAGGACAGTGTAAAAAAGCGGCGCGAAAAACTTCTGCGCGATGTGAAGATGAATAAAAAAGAAGCACTCGAGGAGGATGCGGTTCTTGCTCGTGTAGAAGAGGTACTTGTCGCGGGAACGCTCGCGATAACCGTCACGCTTACAGCCGAGGAAAGAAAAATGATTAAGTCCCTCAACTTGCTGACCCTCAAACCTATTCTGTATGCATTCAACGGCAAGTCAGGCGGGCACAATCTGGCAAAGCAAGCAGACGGGCGCGCACAGAAGGCCTATGCCTATGTGAAGTCGCTTGGCGGGCGTTATGTGGTCATAGATGCGCGCACTGAGAACGAGCTGAACGAGGTCTCAGACGAGGATAAGGGCATGTTCCGCACGGAGCTTGGTGTTGAAGACGATGGGATTAAAGACCTTATACGAGGTGCGTACCAGACGCTTGGTCTCCTCACGTTTTTCACCACCGGCCCAAAGGAATCGCGTGCCTGGACCGTGAAAGAAGGGGCGCTCGCGCCAGAGGCTGGTGCCGCCATTCACGAAGACTTCAAAGACAAATTCATCCGCGCGGAGGTAATACGCTGGGATACCTTGATTGCTGACGGCTCGTGGAGCGCAGCCCGTGATAAGGGAGACATTCGTACCGAGGGAAAAACCTATACGGTGGTGGATGGAGATGTGATGGTATTTTTACATAGCTAGAAAGTTAGTATTCAGCAATTCTTCATAGTCCTTCCGTATACTCGCGGTTATGACCATACTACTTTTCGTTTTTGGATTCGCACTCGGGGCAAGCGCACTTCTGTTCGCTCTTCAAAATAACGACGTCGTCGCCCTCACCTTCATGGGCTGGCAATTTGAAAGCTCGCTTGCGCTCCTCGTTATCGTGGCGGTTGCTGTCGGGATGCTCATCAGCATGCTCGCGTTTCTTCCTTCTGCAGTAAGCGGTAGTCTTCGCATCATGGGTCTTAAGAGCGAAAATCGAAAGCTAGAAGAAGAAGTGGTGGTGCACCGTGAAGCGCTCGCCTCCGCACTCCAGCCACTCCCGTAGCGCGCAGGCACCGCTCCGCACTCGGGTGTATGTTTTGTGGTATAATCACTCGCATATGGAAACCACACCCGCTCCCGCTCCGTCCTCAGTTTCTGCGAAGACCACCCCTAAAGACTTCTTCCTATGGCTTCTCACCGTCATAGCGCTCTACGGCTCCATTAGCTCACTGATAGCTCTTGTCTTTGAATACATAAACTACTCATTCCCGGACGCACTTGCGTCCTATGGCGACCCGTACGGAGGTGCAGTCCGTTTCTCCATGGCAGCGCTCATCGTGTTGGTACCAACCGCACTCATCTGTCTGCGCCTCATTCGCGGCACGATAGTGGCTGAGCCAGGGAAAGCAGCTATCTGGGTACGGCGCTGGGCACTAGTGCTGACGCTTTTTATAGCGACAGCCACCATACTCATTGACCTGGTAACCCTCATCAATACGTTTCTCGGTGGAGAAATAACCGTGCGTTTTGGTCTTAAGGTGCTCGTGGTGCTCTTGGTCGCTGCAGGTGTCTTTATGCATTTCCTCGCAGACCTGAAAGGCTATTGGATAGCGAATCCCAAAAAGGCCAATATGATAGGCATGGGTGTCGGCGCGCTAGCACTTGCAACGATACTTGCTGGGTTCTTCATCATTGGCACACCCAGTCATATCCGTGATTTAAAGTTCGATAGCGAAAAGACCACTTCACTTCAAAATATCCAGTATAAAGTCGTGAATTACTACCAGCAAAAACACGCGCTTCCGAAGAGCCTCACGGACCTTGATGATCCGTTATCAGGCGAGCGCACGCCCGTAGACTCGCAAACAGGAAAACCGTTCGGGTATGAGGTTACGGGAGCGCTTTCTTTCAAGTTGTGCGCAGAGTTCAATACGGATTTTGAAGATACAAAGGGACGTGGACCGTACAGGGATACTAGTTACGCTCCAGTTCCTTCCGCTATCTTCGGCATGAGCGACGTGTGGATGCATGGAGCGGGAACGGTATGCTTCGACCGCACCATTGACCCTGATAAGTATCCAACGATTGGAAAGCCCAATTAATTGGTATGGCTCGGGAGAGTTTTGACCACCGCGCTATAGAAAAAGCTGCCCAGGAAAAATGGGAGGCACTCGACCTCTATCGCGTCGACCTCACGGACGAAACAAAAGAGAAGTATTATTTGCTCTTTGAATTTCCGTATCCCTCGGGTGACCTTCACATTGGGCATTGGTATGCGTTCGCCCTGACCGACATTTATGCGCGCAAGCTGCGCATGTCAGGAAAGAATGTGCTTTTTCCTATGGGTTTTGATGCGTTTGGGCTTCCCGCTGAAAATGCCGCGATAAAGCGCGGTGTAGACCCCAAAGAGTGGACCTACCAGAATATGGAAACGATGCGCACCCAAATGAAAACCATGGGTGCTTCGATGGACTGGTCGAAGGAAGTCATTACCTGCGAGCCATCGTACTATCAGTGGACGCAGTGGCTTTTCTCCAAGCTTTTTGAGCATGGCCTCGCCGAGCGAAAAATGGCACCGGTAAAATGGTGTCCAAAGGACCAAACCGTGCTGGCAAATGAACAGGTAGTAGACGGCCACTGTGAGCGATGCGGTTCGCCGGTCGAAGACAAAAGCCTCACGCAGTGGTTTTTCAAAATCACTTCCTATGCGGAGCGACTGCTTACTGATCTTGACCCACTCCCCTGGCGTGAAGAAATAAAAGAAGCGCAGCGAGCGTGGATAGGCGAGTCCGAGGGCGCGCGCATTACCTTTGCGGTCTCTGCGGGTGGAGAAACGATAGACGTGCCGGTATTCACCACCCGACCCGATACGATTTTTGGCGCTACCTACCTGGTGCTTGCGCCTGAGCATGCCGTGCTCGCGCGCTTTCTCGAACACACCACCAATGGAGAGGAGGTACGTGCCTATCAGCGCGCTACTGGTACAAAGACCGAACGTGAGCGAAGCGAGAACAAGGAAAAAACGGGTGTCATGTTGTTGGGCATTACCGCAACGAATCCAGCCACCGGCGAGGCGATTCCGGTATATGTAGCCGACTATGTGCTTAGCACCTATGGCACGGGGGCGGTGATGGCGGTGCCTGCACACGACGAGCGCGATTACGCCTTTGCGCAAAAGTACCATTTGCCTGTAGTACAGGTGGTCGAAGGAGAGGCAGAGCTCTCTACCGGAGACGGACCCCTCACTGCTTCAGGGTTGTTTACGGGAAGAAATAACCGTGAGGCACTCTGGGACATTGCTGACTCCGTTGGTGGTGAGCGTGTGAAAAATTATCGCTTACGCGACTGGCTCGTTTCGCGACAGCGCTACTGGGGCTGCCCTATTCCTGTCGTGTACGACCCGGAGGGTGTTGCCCACGCGGTGCCCGCAGAGCATCTCCCATGGCTCCTGCCTACGGATGTGGACCTCACGCCAGGCGCAGCTGGCGCGGGTAAGTCGCCGCTCGCAACCTCCAAAGAGCTCCACGAGCGAGTAGAAAAACTTTTTGGTGCGGGGTGGACGCCGGAATACGACACGCTCGACGTATTTGTCGACTCTTCATGGTATTTCATGCGGTATCTCGCACACACCGATGAGCACGCTTTCACCGACCAGGCTGTAGCCGCGCAGTGGATGCCGGTCGACCGGTACTCGGGAGGAAGTGAGCACACCACCATGCATCTTTTGTATGCACGCTTTTTTACCAAAGCACTCCACGACCTGGCCCTCTCGCCGGTGTCAGAGCCATTCAATGAACGATTCAACCGCGGAATCATTCTCGGTCCCGACGGCCAGAAGATGAGCAAGTCGAAGGGAAACGTCATTAATCCTGACGAAGTGGTCGCGAAGTTTGGTTCGGATGCGGTTCGTATGTATCTCGCTTTTCTTGGGCCATACAACGAGCCAGGCCACTACCCATGGAATTTGGACGGGGCGCAGGCGATGCGTAAATTTCTCGACAGGGTGCACGCGTACCAGCCAGGAGCGCCCGCCGGCGGGAAGTCTACAAAGGCAACCGAAAAGGGAATTGACTACTGGGGTATGCGTATTACACGCGATACCGATGCGTTCAAATTCAATACTGCTATAGCATTTCTTATGCAGCTTCTGACTGAGCTTGAGGACAACACCACAACACCTGAAACCTATCAGACCTTTATTCAGCTCCTTGCTCCCTTTGCACCACACCTCGCTGAACATCTGTGGGCGAGGGCAGGTGGGGAAGGAAGTGTGCACCACACGCAGCTGCCAAATTTTAAGAAAGCTTCAGTACAAGCCTTTACTCTGACTATCCAGGTCAACGGAAAAAAGCGCGCAACGCTTATACTGCCAACGGCTACGGATGAGGCAGGTGCACTTGCAGCCGCACGTGCGGAACCGAAGGTTGTCCAGGCGCTTGCGGGGGCAACTCCGAAAAAGGTTATCTATATTCAAGGTCGAACCTTGAATATAGTGGTGTAATCCACTGCCAAATTTGACTGTTTACGCTAGGTTTGATATAACTATACCACACTAATACAACAGATTATGCCTAAGCCTGTAGCAACCAAGACCGCAAAAGCCCCATCCGCAAAGACGCGAGCGGCACTTTCCTTTGATAGTTCGGCAGTGGTCAAAAAGCTCTTGGGAGAGGTTCCTGAGCGCGCACGGGAAGTCCTCGTTTTTCGTTTTGGGCTCGGTACTTCGGCGCTGCGCGAGACGCTTGAGGCTATTGGCGAGCGATGGGGCATTACGCGCGAGCGCGTACGCCAAATTGAGGCATCCGGTATCGAGTCTATTCGACACAGTGGCGCCTTCCGTACCACGGAGGCTGCCTTTGAGGAACTGCGTGCATACATTGAAGCTCAAGGCTCGGTGGTTCCCGAAGAGGCACTTCTTGCGGGGCTTGCGACCGATGAAAAGAGTCGCAACCGTATTCGTTTCTTGCTGGTGGTAGGAGCTGCATTCTTTCGTGAGCGCGAGACCGACGATTTCTATGCGCGCTGGCACGTGGACGAGCATACCGCCGACATGGTCCACTCTGCGCTTACGCGTCTCTACGCGACGCTTGACGACGCTGAAGTGCTTTCCGAAGGCGAAATAATCAACCGGTTTCTTGATGAATTGAAGGAGGTGAATTCTGCCTATCGGAATGAGGAAATTTTGAAGCGGTGGCTTTCCCTCTCTAAAAACATCTCGAGTAATCCGCTTGCTGAATGGGGGCGAGCACACGCACCGGCTATCCGTACCAAGGGTATCCGCGACTACGCCTATCTCGTCATCAAGAAAAGCGGTGACCCCATGCACTTTTCGGATGTGGCTGCTGCCATCACCAAAACCTTTTCGAAAAAGGCGCACGTTGCTACTACCCACAATGAGCTCATCAAGGATACTCGCTTCGTGCTTGTGGGCCGCGGCCTTTACGCCCTGGCTGAATGGGGATTTTCTCCTGGCGTGGTGCGCGATGTGATTCGAGAGGTACTTACCGGAAAATCACTGACGCGTGAAGAAGTCATTACGGCAGTAAAAAAGGTGCGGTACGTAAAGGACAACACTATTCTGGTGAACTTAAACGACACACGGTACTTCAAAAAGGGGAAAGAAGGGAAATATAGTGTCGCGTAGGACCACTGGTGCGTCATAGTATCGAACAACGAGTCCCGTACGGGGCTCGTTTGCTATACTTATCACATGTCTTCCGGAGGCGGTTTCGATCCCCTACACTTTGCGCACGAAAAGGGAATTTTCATATCGGCCCAGCCGTTTATTATTTGCTTTACTGCGGCAAACATTGCATTTTTGATGATTGCTCCGCTGCAGACACTCCACAACTATACCTTCCTTGCGCTCACCTCACCCTTGTGGCTTCCGCTCGTGCTTGGACATTTCGCTCTTATTCGCTGGGTCACGGCAAATCGCCTCGCCTTTATTGCGCGTCAGGAGTATGTGCTGCTTGAAATACGTATTCCCCGAGACGTGCGTAAAACCCCACTTGCGATGGAAGCAGTCTTCTCCTCCATGCATCTCTCGCCAGGAGAGTCGACATGGTGGAAGCGTATTGTAAATGGAGCCGTTCGGCCCTCGTGGTCGTTTGAGATTGTTTCGCTGGGCGGTCGCGTGCATTTGTACGTACGCACCCGCGTGGGCTTTCGAAGAGGGGTGGAAAGCTACATATACGCGCAGTATCCCGAAGTCGAAATAGTCGAAGCGACTGATTATAGTCTTCTGGTAGACCCGTCGCAACCGCCTTTTGGCGTTTGGGGTACCGAGTACAAATTTAGTCAAAAGGACGTTCATCCACTACGCACCTATGCGGAATTCATGAACCCCACGGGACCACTCGCAAAGCCTGAAGAGCAAATAGACACCCTTGCGCAAATTATCGAAATGCTCGGCTCGCTTTCACCCAAGGAGCAGTTTTGGATACAAATACTTTTTCGGGTAAATAAGGGCGAGAAGTACAAGGGACTTAAAAACACAAAAGGGGCACCCTATACCATTAAGGACGAAAAGCAGGAAGAGATGGATAAAATTCGTGAGTCGGCCTCACGCAAAACCATGCAGGTTAATCCCGTCACGGGCGCTGCATACGAAACGGAAGGCTTTTCACCACTCTCAAAGGGGCAGCAGCAGCAGATTGAGAATATCGAGCGCAAGCTCGCAAAGCCCCTTTTTGACGTGGGAATTCGTGCGCTGTATACCGCACCTGAAGATGCATTCCAGGGCGTGGTGATTAGCCACCTTATTAGTTTATGGAAGGCCATTTCATCCGAGTCGACTAACTCACTTGGTATCACCCGGTGGCACGCCAATTTCGATGATTGGCCGTGGGAGGACCGTAAAGGAATTCATAAAGCGCATGTTAATCATGGCCTGGTTGACTCGTACCGTCGTCGCGCATATTTCAATGAGCCATACAAAATGCCGTGGCTCGTAATGAACACGGAGGAGCTTGCAACGATTTTCCATATTCCGTCTTCAGGAGTGACTACCCCGTCACTTCCGCGCATTCAGTCAGCAACAAGTGAAGCTCCCTCAAATCTCCCTCTTTAGAGCATGCCCAAAAACCCCTCATACGGCGTTGCCCTTCGCTCGGAAACACTCACCGTACTTCAAGTACGTCTCCTGTTTCCTCGCTCGCGCGCCTTGTCTGCGGGTCTTTTGACCACGCTCTCTGCTGGTCGGCGAAGGGTTTTCGGTATGCTCTAGACATGCAGGTTCCTTGGTATTTTCGAACACTGGCGTTGGCGGCGAGCGTACACCTCTCGCGGTTACGCGCAGTCTATGTCACCTGGGCAGTGATGCTTATGATTCTGGGAGGTGCGTGGTGGAGCTTGCTCGCCCCACCATCGAATTTCCCCACAGCGAGCACCGTTATCATACCCGCAGGTACCAGTATCGGAGCGGCTGGCTCTTTGCTTGCGGACGCACACCTGGTGCGTTCACCGCTGGTGTTTAAAATTAGTGTGCGGCTCATGCCAGGAGTCCGGGGGATACAGCAGGGTGCATACTCTTTTGAACGTCCGGTTAGTGTGCTTGGTGTTGCGTGGAATCTCACCCACGGCATTTCAGGAATACCGACCATTCGGGTGACCTTTCCCGAAGGAACGACGGTCCGCCAAATGGGATCTCTTCTAAGCGCACGTATACCGGGATTTGATGAACAACGTTTTGACTCGATAGCACTTCCCGCTGAAGGGTACCTATTCCCTGATACCTACTTCTTCCTTCCTGCCACCACCGAGGAACGTGTGATGAATACTATGCGGGCAAACTACGAGGTGCACGTGCAGCCGTACCGGGCTCAGTTTGCCTCATTTGGAAAGTCGGAGCGTGAGATACTCACGATGGCCTCCATACTCGAGGGGGAAGGACGAACCACTGAAGAGCGAAAAATGATTGCGGGTATTTTGTGGCATAGGCTTCAACTCGGTATGCCACTGCAGGTTGACGCCACCTTCGGCTATATCTATGGGAAAACAGGCTACGTTCCGACGCGCGCAGACCTCAAGGGAAATTCTGCTTACAATACCTATAGGTATCCGGGTCTGCCCCCTACTCCTATCAATAATCCGGGTGAAGACGCACTACGAGCGGCACTGACTCCGACAGAATCAGACTACCTGTATTATCTCACCGGAAGTGATGGAACCATGCACTATGCAAAAACCTTTACTGAGCACAAAGCGAATCAAAAGAAGTATTTTAAATAATGTGGTGGCCGCGGAATATTCCGTGGCCACCAGGGGCATCGCGCACGTCATGGTATCGCTTCCTTCACAAAAGGGGTCGATGAAAGTTCATAGCTCTCAACTTGACCGTAGAAGTGTGCCGTCTCAAGGTCGTACTCAAAACGGTCATCGGAGTCGGTAAGAGGGACACCAAAGCGTCGTTGAGTTGGAAATATAACCCACGCAACACCCTCGATTTCCTCCACGCGCCCGTAGAGCGTTGTGCCGGAAATTCTCGGGCGCTCTTTACCGTGCGGATTATAGAGCGTAAAAGACTTCCAGTTCGGCACCACGACTTTCACAAACAAACCAGTTTTTTCCAAGGAACTCACCTCCTTTCGGCTATCTAAATTATTACAACTTTGGAAAGTCTGTCAAGGATGCTATACCTGACGCATGAATGCTGCAGGGAAAAAAATATTCGTAGGCCTTTCTGGTGGCGTTGACTCCGCGGTCACTGCAGCTCTCTTGAAGGAGGAGGGAGCAGATGTGGTCGGTGTGTTTATCAAAGGTTGGTATCCCGAGGGATTGCCGTGCACCTGGGCAGACGACCGGAGGGATGCCATGCGGGTTGCAGCGCATCTTGGCATTCCCTTTCATACGCTTGATGCCTCGCGCCAGTACAAGGCATCGGTTATCGACTATCTCATCCGTGAATACGGTGCCGGAAGGACGCCGAATCCCGATATCATGTGCAATCGCGATGTGAAATTTGGTACTTTTTACGATTTTGCACGCGCGCACGGGGCGGACGCTATTGCCACAGGGCACTATGCACGCCAAGAGGGTGACAGTCTTCTGCGTGGTGTGGACGAGAGCAAGGACCAAAGCTATTTTTTGTGGGCTATTTCTCCAGACGCTCTTGCCTACACGCTGTTTCCGCTTGGCGGCATGTACAAGCAGGAAGTACGTGCTCGTGCGGAGCATCTGGCCCTACCGAACGCAACCAAGAAGGATAGTCAGGGCATTTGTTTTTTGGGACCGGTGTCTATGGATGATTTTCTACGGGCCGAGCTGCCCAACACCCCAGGAGAAGCACTGAACGCAGTCGGCGAGCGCGTAGGAGAGCATGAGGGAGTTTTGCTGGCAACGCTTGGTGAACGGGTAGCTCTCACGGATGCACCACCGGGACCCTGGTATGTCGTTGCGAAAGACGTGCGTGCTAACACGCTGACGGTTGCTGCGCAGCGCACCTTACCGCCTGAGTCAATGGATATCCACCTTACTGACACGAATTGGTTTGCGCAGCCGGAGGCAACGACGGCGCTGTCTGCGCAGTATCGATACCATGGGCCACTCATCTGCGGCACGATGCACGATGGAAACCGTTTTGCTTCTTCACCTCGCACTGAACCCGTTGCACCTGGTCAGTCATTGGTACTGTACGATGGCGACCGAGTCCTCGGTGGTGGTATCATCACGTAATGGTTGAGATTCTCAAGACTGACGGCACACGAGAGGCGTTTGATGGCATGAAGCTTGAGTGGTCGCTCAGGCGGGCAGGTGCCACTACCCACACTGCTGAGCGGATACGTCACACGATTGAGTCCTCCATTAGTGCTGGCGCACTCACGCAGGAAATCTACAAACGTGCTTTTCAAATGCTGCGACATGACAGCCGGCCGTCTGCTGCTCGCTACAGTTTGCGCCGGGCGCTTTTTGAGTTTGGTCCGTCGGGGCATCCGTTTGAAAATTATGTCTCGGAGCTCTTTAAAAAAGAGGGGTGGGAAGTGGAATACCGTCGCGTGATACCGGGTAAATGCGTATCGCACGAGGTGGATGTGTACGCGAACCGTGATGGAGAGTTTTTGGCAGCTGAACTTAAATATCACAATGACCCTAGCTACAAGACCGATGTAAAGGTGGCGCTCTATGTGAAAGCGCGTTTCGATGATATTTGGCAGTGCGACCCGAAAACAGACAAATCCTGCCCCGTAGACCACGGTTTCCTCATCACTAATACCAAATTTACGCGCGACGCCGTGCAGTACGCACAATGCTCGGGGATGCAGCTTTTGGGATGGAGCTATCCAGCTGAGGGAAGCCTGTATGACCGGATTATTGCCACCGGGCTGTACCCCATCACGGCACTCACCATGCTCAAGAAAACGGAAAAGAAGCTGCTTATTGACCAGGGGGTCGTGACCTGCGAACAGGTACGGGAGAATCGCGACCTTTTGCGCGCTCTCACCATCTCTCCCGAGCGCATCGGTACCATACTTGCCGAGGCTAATTCACTTTGTAATTCCTATGCATAGCTATGGCTGATTTTAAAAAACAGTACAATCCAAATCGAAGCCCCGACTGGAATTATGGCGGGAGCAAGTGGCGTCTGTCGCGTTCCAAGATAGAGGTCTTTACGGAGTGCCCTCGGTGTTTCTACTTGGACAACAAGCTCGGTACGGCGCGTCCGCGAGGGCCTGCTTTCACCCTTAATATCGCCGTTGATGCACTGCTCAAGAAGGAATTCGATGTGCATCGAAAGGCTCAGTCCAAGCATCCTCTCATGGATGCCTATGGTATTGATGCCGTTCCGTTTGCTCATAAAGACATGAATACCTGGCGGGAGAATTTTGAGGGCATCGAGTATTTTCACGAGCCGACCGGCTTCACCATCTCAGGCGCCATTGACGACGCATGGGTAAAGCCGAATGGCGAGCTTATCGTGGTTGATTACAAAGCAACCGCCAAAGACGGAAAGATTGAAACGCTTTCGGACTCCGCGTGGGAAGGTTCGTATCGCCGACAAATGGGCGTGTACCAGTGGATGCTACGCAATAACGGGTTTGAAGTAGACCCTTTGGGCTACTTTGTGTACGCCAACGGCGATAGCGACAAAGCGGCATTCGATGGGAAGCTTGATTTCGATATAACCCTGGTGCCGTGCGAAGGAGACACGGACTGGATAGATGAGACATTACCCCGCATCAAGGAGACGCTTGATGCGGGGGTCATTCCGCCCGTCGGGAAGGCATGCGAATACTGTCCGTATCGCGAAGCAGCAGGAAAGAAACTCCAAGCACTGCACATGACTTCAAAGACTTAGTGGTATGGAGGTGGCTATTGAACCATCATGGAAAAGGGTACTTGCGGAAGAATTTGAAAAGCCCTACTTTAAGGAGCTCGCGGATTTCGTAAAGAGAGAGTACACAGATACCACGGTCTATCCGCAGCCGAAAAACATTTTCAATGCGTTTACGCTCACGCCGTTTGACGAGGTGAAAGTGGTCATCCTTGGGCAGGACCCGTATCACGGTGCTGGTCAGGCCCATGGCCTGTCGTTCTCTGTTCAAGACGGCGTGCGGAATCCTCCTTCGCTTCAAAACATCTTTAAGGAACTTCGCTCCGATATTCTGTCAAGGTCCGACCTTGATGTAGTGGATTTTGAGAGTGGGGACTTGTCGCGATGGGCGAAGCAGGGGGTACTTTTACTGAATGCGACACTGACCGTGCGAGCGGGGGCTGCGGGTTCGCATCAGGGAAAAGGTTGGGAGCAATTTACGGATGGCGCAATTGCCGCACTTTCGGAAAAACGTGAGCATCTCGTCTTTATTCTTTGGGGTAACTATGCGCGTCAGAAGGGTGTACATATCGACCGAAATAAGCACTTGGTTATCGAGTCGCCACACCCCTCACCATTTAGTGCGCACAGTGGTTTCTTCGGGAGTAAACCCTTCAGCAAAGCGAACGACTATCTGGAAGTGTATCGGCAATCACTCATTGAGTGGTAGCAACTTCCTGCTCCACTCCTTTTACCACACCATTTCGCGGTCTGGCGCCGGACGGAACATCTTGTCGCCTTTCTTCACTCCAAATGCTTTGTAGAACTCGTCGAAGTTTGAGGTGGGACCATTAATGCGGAACTTGCCTGGTGAGTGCGGGTCGGTGAGTACCTGCATCTTTTCAAATTCAGGGCGCGCATTCTCGCGCTCAAAAATAGCAAATGCAATGAAGAATCGCTGCTCGGGAGTAAGCTCGTCGATATCTTTGCGTCCGGTGCGCGCGAGGCTGAGTTGATAGGCATCGTACGCGATAGAAAGTCCGCCGAGGTCAGCAATGTTCTCACCAAGGGTGAGCTTCCCGTTCACTTTTAATCCATCCGCTACGGTATAGCGGTCAAATTGCTTCTCTACCTTCTTTGCCTTTGCCTCAAATCGTTTACGGTCTTCCTGTGTCCACCACGACTTTAAATTACCCTTAGCATCGAACTTGGAACCTTCATCGTCAAACCCGTGGGTAATTTCGTGACCAATAACGGCACCGATGGCACCGTAGTTTACGGAATCGTCGGCATCGAGGCCGAAAAACGGTGGCTGTAAAATGGCAGCGGGGAAGACAATGTCATTCAGATTGGGCGCAAAGTACGCGTTGACTGTCTGCGGATACATAAACCATTCGCTTCTATCTATCGGTCCACGCAGTTTCTTCATTTGGCGCTTGTGCTCGAAGAGACTCGAGCGTATAAGGTTTCCCGCATAGTCTGTGGGAGACAGTACGAGACCCGTATATTTCTTCCACTTGTCGGGGTATCCGATTTTACGGGTAAGCGAGTGAAGCTTCATGAGAGCCTTCTTCTTGGTGGCGGGGGTCATCCACGTGAGTGACTTCAGACGTGCCTCGTATGCGGTAAAGAGATCGGCAACCAGTATCTGCATACGCTTTTTGGCAGCAGGACTAAAGTGCTTCTGTACGTATATCTGTCCAAGCGGCTCACCAAGACTCCCATTCACCGAGCCGAGAATGCAGCGCCAGAGGGGCTTCATACGCTTCGTACCGGAAAGCGCGGTGCCATAAAACGAGAACGCTTCACGGACAAAGGGAGCTGATAAAGCAGAAGAAAAGTCGTTTACCAAGTGCCACTCAAGGTAGGTTCGCCAGTCTGCGAGACTAACGGTGTCGAGCAAACGCGAGACTGCTTTGAAGAAGTCAGGCTGGAGCACAATCACGTACGGAACATCAGGTGTTTGTGTGAGACGGAGATAGCGATGCCAGTCGATGCCAGGAGCAGTTTTCGCAAGCTGCGCGTGCGTCATTTTGTGATAGGTCTTATCGGGGTCGCGGCGGTCTTCCTTTTTCATGGAAGCGTTCGCAAGTGCGGTTTCAATGGCAAGTAATTTTTGCGTAAGCACTTTCGCGGACGATGGGCCCTCGCCCATGAGGCGGTAGAGCCGCTCTACGTGCTTCAGGTAGGCTCTACGAACGCGCAGCGACTCCGCATCATTCTTCAGGTAGTACTCGCGTTCCGGCATACCCAATCCGTCCTGGCCAAAATGTAGTGCGTAACGTTCACTATTCTTTGCGTCCTGGTCAATGCCCGCTCCCCACAGCACCCCAATGCCGAGGACATGAAGTTCAGCAATGACATCCAGAAGTTGCTGCTTTGTATGGGCGCCCGCAATTTTGTTCCGCCAGGCAGCTATCGGCTGTATGCCCAGCTTGTTGCGACGCTCCATATCCATACCAGAGCGATACAAATCGCGTATGAGCTGCTCGGGGGAGCCTTGTACCACACGCTTCATGCGCAGAAGCTCGTCCATAATGCATTTCAACTGCTTATCGGTCTCGTACCGGAGAATGACAAATGAGCCCCAGCGACTCTCAGCGGGAGGAATCGGATTTGCACGCATCCACTGAGCGTTTACATAGCGGTAAAAATCGTCTTGAGGACGAATGGTGGCATCGAGCTCGCGCACATCAAAGCCCCAGGCGAATTTCTTCTTAGTCATAGGCACGAGTATACAGGGGACGCTGTCACAGCACTATGCCTAGTTTTTGACATATCACGGCATGGCGTGTTTCCTGTAGTAAGACGTACGGAGGTAGATGCTATGCAACAAGTTGGAATAAAAATTGCCCGTGACGATATGGGCTATCTTAGCTGGACACTTCCTGAGAAGCTTGCGGGAGATCTGGAGAATCTCGAGATTAACAGTGCGAAGCGGGTGGCTCTCAATGAGGCTATCGAAAGTTGCCTTAAAGATATGTGTCGGTCATTAGTGGCCGCATGTAGCGATGTGATTGAACGCGACACCGGTACGGCACTTGTAATGCTGCGGCGCCAAACCGGAGAGCTATACACTCAGGTACTCCTTGCGGTGTGCCCAGTTCGCAACGAACGCGAGGAGGTGTAGGGGACGGACGAATGTCCCGAAGAGGTTCCACCTCTGCGGGGCTTCTTCATTTTCTCACTCGCATGATATCGTCAATGCATTATGACGGTTGCTGAAGTCCGAAAGCGCTATCTTGCCTACTTTGCGGCCCGTGGGCACGTGGTTATTCCGTCCGCGCCCATTGTGCCGGGGAACGACCCCACCACGCTCTTTACCTCCTCGGGCATGCAGCCCTTGGTGCCGTACCTGCTCGGCCAGCCTCATCCAGAAGGTGTGAAGCTGGTGAATTCTCAGCTGAGCTTCCGTGCAGGGGACATAGAAGAGGTGGGCGACAACCGGCACACCACCTTCTTCGAGATGCTTGGTAATTGGTCGCTTGGAGATTATTTCAAACGAGAACAAATAGAATGGATTTTTGAATTTCTAGTAGACATCGTTAAAGTCGATCCGAATAAACTCTACATAACGTGTTTTATAGGTGCTCCTGAATACAATATCCCTAAGGACACTGAGGCGGCGGAAACGTGGCAGCGACTTTTCGAGAGCAAAAATATCTCGTCTGCCACTGCTGAGATAGGCAGTGAAGAGGACGGGTATAAAAAAGGAATGAAGACTAATGCGCGCATCTTCTACTATGACGGTCAGAAGAATTGGTGGAATCGTGGCAAGACAGGACCAGTAACAACACCAGTTGGTGACCCTTGTGGACCAGACAGCGAAATGTTTTTTGATTTCGGTACTCCTCACGATCCGAAATGGGGTGAGTTCTGTCACGTAAATTGCGATTGCGGTCGCTTTATGGAAATAGGCAATAACGTGTTCATGGCTTATCGAAAGATCGCTGAGGGACAATTCATCCCTCTTGAGAAGCCGAATATCGACCACGGATCTGGTTTAGAGCGAATTGTTTCAGCAATACTGGATTTACCAGATGTATTTCTCGTTGACGTTTTTGATTCAGCACGAGAGGTGCTAGAGAAACGCTCAGGAAAAGCATACGGAAATGATGAAGAGGCAACCAAAGCATTTCGTATCATTCTTGATCACATACGTGCGGCTTCGTTCATGCTTGCAGAAGACATTGTTCCGTCTAATACCGAGGCCGGTTACGTTCTTCGCCGTCTCATTCGTCGTGCCATACGCGAAACTGACCGCCTTGGCATTACTGATGCTGTCCTTCCCGAGGTAGCGAAAGGTTATGGTGAAGTATACAAGGACCACTATCCACATGTTCTTGCGCACGCGACCAAAATTGCTGACGAACTTGCTAAAGAGGAAGAGCAATTCCGTAAGACGCTCGTGAACGGACTCAAAGTTCTCGAGAAAAGAATAAGTGTAAAGGCCAATGCACCACTATTCGATCTTGCTAGCCAAGCATCTATTCAGCCCTTGCCGTCAGAAAAGTTTGTCGATGGTGAAACGGCCTATGATTTGTATACGACTTATGGGTTTCCAGTTGAACTGACTCAAGAGCTTGCGCTCGAGAAAGGAATGCAAGTTGATACGGAAGAGTTTCAGAAATTTATGGAGAAGCACCAAGACACTTCACGCGCTGGAGGCGCGCAGCGGTTCGCCGGCGGGCTTGCTGATCACTCGGAACAGACGGTGCGCTATCACACGACTCACCACATCCTCCTTAAGGCGCTGCAGATGGTGCTTGGCGAGGAGGTGAAGCAGCGCGGCTCCAATATAACAAGCGAGCGCTTGCGTATCGATTTCAGCTCACCGGGAAAGATGACGGACGAACAAAAGACGGAAGTTGAGAAGATAGTGAACGACCTCATCTACCAGGACCTACCGGTCACGCGTACCGTCATGCCGCGGGAAGAGGCGGAAAAGCTGGGCGCCCAGATGGAATTCGGCGTGAAGTATCCCGATATGGTTTCGGTGTACTCTGTGGGACCTGCACACGCGACGGAGGAGAATCCTGATATTCCACATGCGTTTTCACTTGAATTCTGCGGCGGTCCGCATGTATCAAACACGAGCGAGATACATGAAGGTGGAATGCATTTCAACATTCAAAAAGAAGAGGCAGTTGCCGCGGGTATACGTCGCATCAAAGCTATTCTTTCCTAATTTATGCATGCGTGCGGTGCGGCTCATTCCGAGCGGTCATCCCCGTGGATTACCGCTCTACGCATGTGCTACAGGGTATACTCGTAGGCATATGGGACTGTTTGGAAAAAAGGTGACGAATGTCGCACTCGTTGATATCCACTCCTCTTCTATTGGAGCAGCGTACGTGACGTATCCAGTCGAAGGTCCGCCCACCATGGTGTACAGCGTGCGTGTGCCGCTTGAAACCCATGCAACTGAGCCTCTCATGGAAGCGCTCACGCGTACGCTCGCACTCGCGCTCTCTCAGCTCATCACCGAAGGCGCTCCAGTACTGCGCACCCACTCAGGAAGTGGCCATGTCGATAGTGTTATGGCAGCTGTTGCCGCGCCCTGGCAAACCTCACAAGTAGTGAGCCGTGTTGTTGAGCACGACAAGCCGTTTCTCTTTACCAAACTCGTTCTTGATGCCGCCATAAAAAAAGAGCCCGTAGTGGCAGCAGAAGGCATGACCCGCGTGAACGATCTCCTCATCGCTACCTTGCTGAACGGGTACGAGATAGGCAACCCTTTTGGCAAACGTGCCAAACGTGCGGAACTCATCTTGCTCTCCTCGTCTATAAGTACTGATGTCATGGAGCTCACGACACGGGCTATCCGTAAGGCACTCCACCAGCACACCGTTTCTATACAGGCTTTTCTTCCTGAAGCGTATGTGGCGATGCGCGACCTCTATCCCCAGCAGCGAGATTTCCTCATGCTCGACGTGGGTGGGGAAGCCACCGATATTCTTGTGGCGAAGCATGGGCTCTTGGTGTCGCTTCTGGGTGTGGGCCACGGAGTGAATGAAATCTCCCGTGCGACGCGCGCGGGAGGGGTCTCCTCGCCCACCGTACCCGTCGAGGCTAGCGTGAATCTCATTAATGAGAATCGAAACACCTCGTTTGCTTCAAAGGTAGAGGAGGCGGAGCGTGCGTGGCTCGGGGAAATGCAGGCGGCGCTTGCTGATGTCGCCAAGCAAGAGCCGCTTCCACGCACCATTTTTTTGCTTGCGGACGAAAGTGTACGAGAATTTTTGCATCGACTCCTCGATGTACCACAACTACGCACCCTGTGGCTCACCGAAGAAGCCCTCGCCATCCTTCCTATAGCTTCAGAGCAATTCATTCCTTTTTTTGCTGCCGAGAATGCTGATGGACTCGATGCTTCGCTTGCGCTGCTTGCACTCGCTGCTCGTGACCGCCTCGCCTAAAACATTCATTCTCGTAGAGTCCCGCAAGATACACACACCAGGTCCTTCTCGCGCGCCATCTCGGGGTATACTAATGGTCATATCAAGGGGTACTAGCCACTACTATGCATAGAGATTTAAACGACATCATTCCGCCGTCTCGGCGCCGCGCCATGAGTGAGGGTATGACATCGCCGTCACCTGCTGTGCAGGCCACTGATACTCCACCTCCTGCGGGCACGAGAGAGGCGCAACCTGCGGTATCGGTATCCACAGCACCTCCGGTGCACAGCATCCCCCCAAGTACTACTTCGTTGCCGCCGGCAGTACCGCCCATGCGTCCAACGCCGCGGCGCAAGTTTCGTAGCACAGGCGGCTTTCCCTATGCGACAGCACTCATCGCCCTCGTTGTAGTGGTCGGGTGTGGGGTGGTGCTGTACGCCTTTGCCGGGGCAAAAGTAACGGTCACCCCTGTCATGAACGCAACTACGGTTGCCAGTGATATGTCTGCCACTTCCGGCACGGGGGACCTTCCGTTTCAAATCATCGTGGTCGACAAGGTCATGTCCAGTAGCGTGCCCGCTGAAAGTACGATGACAGCTCGTGACCCAGCGTACGGTAAAATAGCCATCACTAACCGTCAAACCGCCACCCAGGCCCTCATTAAGAACACCCGCTTCCAAACCCCAGCTGGGCTCGTGTTTCGTATTCGCGATTCAGTCTCCATTCCCGCCGGCGGCACGATTACGGTCATGGTGTATGCCGACGAGGCTGGCGAAAAGTACAATGTGGGACCCACGACCTTCACGATTCCTGGCCTGAAGGGTAGTACGGCATTTACTCAGGTGACGGCTGTTTCAGACGCCCCCATGAACGGCGGTTTCTCGGGTACGCGCCCAAGCGTGGCTCAAGCGACTAAGGATAAGCAGTACGCTGATATTCAAACCAAGCTCGCTGTGGATCTCGCTAAAGAAATAGCCGCTAAAACCCCGGAGGGCTATGTGCTTCTGCCCGGTGCGAGCTTTACGGAGTACACACCACAGACAGACGCAGCCGGAGCCTCGGGTACCGTTACCCTTACGGAAAAGGGTAGTGTGACCGCAGTGGTCTTTCCGGCAAGCGCTCTGGCTCAGAGTATTGCCTTTAAGTCAGTGGGGAGCTACAACGGCCAGCCGGTCACGCTCGGGGACACACGTGGTCTTTCCGTGAAGCCTGTGCTCGCAAGCATTGCACCGGACGCCACCACCTTTGACTTCAACCTCGCAGGGAACGTAACCATAGTCTGGCATATCGATAGTGAGAAAATTGCAGGTGCCGTGGCAGGAAAAAGTCGTGGCGACGCTGAAATAGCCCTTAAAAGCTTCCCTGAGGTGGACAAGGCCATCCTCGTACTGCGTCCTTTTTGGTCTCGCTCCTTCCCCGGGGACCCCGCTAAAATCAAGGTTGTCGTAAACGCCCCAGCGGCTGCCAAGCAGTAGACTTGCGGGTTTTTAAAGCCTGCGGTAGTATTACCAAGCTATACATGGAGGAAAAGACAAGCGATGCGGCTACCGGCACCGTAGAAGAGGTGCTTCCCAATTCGCTTTTTCGCGTGAGGATGGCAAATGACGAACTCATTTTGAGCTACCTCGCTGGAAAGATGCGTTTGCATCGTATCCGTGTACTGGTCGGAGACTCAGTAGAGCTGGTCCTCGATCCGTATGGTGGTCGCGCGCGCATTGTGCGCCGACTTTCCTAAGTGTCAGCAAATTTACCTTATGAAAGTACGCGCATCCATTAAAGTGCAGCAGCCTGGCGACATTATTGTTCGCCGTGGTGGCCGTCTCTACCGCATTAATAAGCGCAATCCGCGCCGCAAGGCGCGCCAGGGCTAATTTCCGTATTACTCCAGACTTTTTACCCTAATCTTACTGACATGCGTATCGCCGGTGTAACTCTTCCTGATACAAAGCAGCTCGTTTATGCGCTGCCTATCATCTATGGTATTGGCCCAACACGCGCGCGCCAGATTTTGAAGGAGGCAGGGGTTGCCGAAGCGACCAAGGGCAAGGACCTCACCGCCGACCAGGAGCAAAAGATTCGCACTCTTTCGGAGGCATTCACCATTGAAGGTGAGCTGAAGCGCGAAGTTGGACAGAACGTGAAGCGCTTGAAGGACATACGCTCCGCACGGGGCATGCGTCACGAGCGTCGCCTTCCGGTGCGCAATCAGCGCACCAAGACGAATTCGCGCACGGTGCGTGGCAACATGCGTAAGACCATGGGTAGTGGTCGCCGCACACTCGAGAAGACCTAATCCACGCATACTTTTAATTCATTATGGGAAAGAAACGAATCATCAAGAAGTCAGGACGCGGCATGGACCAGGGCCGCAAGGACCGTGCGCTTGGCAAGGCCGTCAAAAAGCGTCTCGAGCGCGGGGTGCTTCACGTGGAGGCCACCTTCAACAACACCAAGGCCGTTCTGACGGACGAAAAGGGCAATGCCGTCATGGCTACGTCCGCAGGCGCCCTGGGCTTTTCCGGTGCCCGTAAGTCAACTCCCTACGCTGCCGCTAAGGTGGGTGAACTTTTGGGTGACCGTGCCATGCAGATCGGACTCAAAGAAGCCTCCGTTATTATCCGCGGCGTGGGTGCAGGCCGCGAGTCTGCACTCCGTGCCTTTTCCGGCAAAGGTATCGCTATCCGTTCCATCAAGGACGCTACTCCAGTGCCGCACAATGGACCGCGCGCCCCTAAGCCGCGTCGTGTATAACGCCGTTTAATTTCCCTGGATATGAAAGTAGGACCAAAATTTAAGCTTGCAAAGCGCCTCGGAGCCTCGATTTTCGAGAAGACGCAGACGCAAAAATTCGCTTTGGCGGCAGAGCGTGCTGCCATGAACAAGAAGAGTGGCCGTCGCGGCAACCAGTCGGAGTACTCCAAGCAGCTGCTTGAGAAGCAGAAAGTGCGCGTTACGTATGGCATCAGCGAGAGTCAGTTTAGCTCCTATATTCGTAAGGCCGTCGCCTCCGCACACGGCGGTAACCCTGGCGAGCTCGTTCATCGCCAGCTCGAGCTGCGTCTTGATAACGTGATTTACCGCATAGGACTTGCGCCCACGCGCCGTGCTGCTCGCCAGATGGTCTCGCACGGCCACATCACTGTAAACGGTAAGAAGTCGACGATTCCTTCACAGGCTATCTCTATCGGGGACGTGATTGCGGTTCGCGTAGGTTCGAAGGAGCGTGCGTACTTCGATAATTTTTCGGAGCGCTTCATGGAGCGACCGCTTGCTTCATGGCTCACCTGGGACCCAAAGACAATGCAGGGCGGGGTTACGCAACTTCCTACCACGGAATCGGCTGGTGTGGCAGGGGATCTTTCCATGGTGCTTTCGTTCTACAGCCGATAATCGCCATGTCTAAAGACTTCGTCTGCAGCGTTACGAGTATCGTTTCCTCACTCCGTCGTATGTCCAATACGTCTGCGCTCGGAAACCCCTCGCGCCTTGCATACGGAGCCCTTAGTCACGGCTTTCGTGCGCTTTAATAAACCTAGGTAAATACGATTGAGTTATGGAACACCACATCACACTTCCCTCCAAGCCCCGCGTTGTCTCTGAAGAGGGACTCCAGGGCGTATACGAGATTGATTCTCTGTACCCTGGGTACGGACACACCCTCGGCAACTCCCTGCGCCGTATTATTCTTTCCTCGCTTTCAGGCGCGGCTGTTACTTCAGTAAAAATTGAGGGGGTCCAGCATGAATTTGCCACCATCGAGGGCATTCGCGAATCCGTTATGGAGGTTCTCCTTAACTTGAAACGTGTACACTTTGCCCTTGAGGGCGATGAGCCACAGACCGTTCGCCTTTCGGTGAAGGGTCCCAAGGCGATAACGGCTGCCGACTTGGTCATGCCAAGCCAGGTATCGGTTATGAATCCCGACCAGCACATTCTCGACATTGCCGGTAAAGTATCGTTTGAACTTGAGGCCACCATTGAGCGCGGTCTCGGCTACGTGCCACGCGAGGTCCTTACCAAGGAAAAAGTAGACATCGGTACGATTGCGCTGGATGCCACCTTCACCCCTATACGCCGCGTAAACTACGAAGTAGAAAACATGCGCGTGGGCGACCGCACGGACTTCAACCGCTTGCGTATTCTTATTGAGACCAACGGTACCCTCACGGCTCGTGAAGCCCTCGAGGATTCTATCGAGATTATGATTCACCAGCTCAAGTCCATCATCGGTTTCCAGGAGGAGGTAGAGCCAACACTGGGTCACTCCGGCATGAGCACGGATGGCGCTTCAGCTACCGGTGCCAAGGACCCTGCAAAGGTAAAAATAGACGAGCTGGGCCTTTCTGCTCGCGTCGCCGCGGCACTCATTGAGGGTGGTATCAAGACCGCCGCAGGCCTCGCCCGCAAGACCCCAAGCGCGCTCAAGGAGCTCGACGGTGTGGGAGATAAGGCCATTGAGGAGATTGAGGAAGCGCTCGGTGCCCTTGGTCTTACGCTGAAGGGCGAATAGCCCTGACTCAAAGACGACGAGAGTAAAATTGAGGAAATGTAAGATAAGTGATAAGGTACCCAAGCTACTATGCGACACAGCCACAAAGGACGATCATTCGGACGCGACCACGCACAGCGCGCGGCTCTTCTTCGTGGCCTTGCTAAGTCCCTTATCATCCATGAACGCATCTCAACCACCGAGGCAAAGGCTAAGGAGCTCCGCCCCATCATCGAGAAGCTCGTGACGGCAAGCCGCACCGACTCCGTCGCCAATCGCCGCCTGGTGGCCGCACGCCTTGGTAACGACGACGTCATCGTGAAGAAGCTTTTTGCTGAAATTGCGCCTCGCTACCTTGAGCGCGCCGGCGGGTACACCCGCATCACTAAGCGTGCACCGGACGCGACGACCGCGCGCGCGAATGCTTACATTTCCTTCGTATAGATATATGGCTGAAACACCTAAAAAGACGAATAAGGGCGGATACGTACAGAGTGGCGACAAGAAGCTCTACACACTCGACGCGAGTGGCCAGTCACTCGGCCGCGTTGCAAGCGAAGCGGCGTCTATCCTTCTTGGTAAAAAGTCCGCTTCCTACGTACAAAACGAGGTACTTCCTCTTGAGGTGCGCGTGGAAAATGTTGGCAAGCTTAAGATGACGGAGAAGCGCATCGCCATGAAGGACTACGTTCGCTACACCGGCTACCCCGGTGGTCTCATCACCACCTCCATGCAGATGATGATTGATAAGAAGGGAATCGAGGAGGTTTTCCGCAAGACGGTGGACGGCATGATTCCGCGCAACAAGCTCCGCAAGGAGCGCATGAAGCGCCTTACTGTAATTGCATAACTATGGCTGATATTCGATACACCACGGCCGTAGGCCGCCGCAAAACTGCAAGTGCCCGCGTGAAGCTCACGCCCGCCGCCAAGAGCTCCGTTATGGTTAACGGTATGACCGCTCGTGAGTACTTTGGTACGGCCGAGCGAGATTCCATCACCATGGACGCTTTCAAGGCTCTTGAGACCAAGCAGAACTACGTCGCCGAGGCTCGCGTGGAGGGAGGCGGCAAATCCGCTCAGGCTACGGCCATCCGCCATGCTATTTCCCGCGCACTGCTCTCAGATGATGCGGAAGGTCTTCAGGCACGTCCCGAGCTCAAAAAAGCTGGATTTTTGAAGCGCGACCCACGTTCTAAGGAGCGTAAGAAGCCAGGTTTGCGTAAGGCTCGCAAGGCCCCACAGTGGTCAAAGCGTTAAAGCGTACAAAAACACCCCGGCACGCCAGGTGTTTTTTGTCGTATATACTAGTAGTCATGCCTACATGGCAATATTCAGGAAGTAGTGAACGACGCTACCGGTAAAGAAATCGTGAATTCTATACCTATTCGCTTCACGGTCGCCCAAGATGGGGACGGTTTTCAAATTACCGACACCAAAAGTTATAACTCTGGTTTTTTCAGAAATAGTGCTACTGTGCACTTTTACCTCGCACTGCTAGTGTGGCGACGTACCGGCCCGCCGTAAAACAAGACGCGTGGACACTGCGAGGTGTGTCGAGTTCACGCTGTCGCCGGTCGGCTATTGCATAGGTTTTTGTAGAAATCTGCCGTAATTCTTCCTGCCTTCGGGTTGCAAAGGACGAGACATGCAATTGGGGTCGCACTTCGGTGCGAGCCCTTGCCAGAGCAAGGTCGAACCTCGCTCTGTAAATACTGCAAGGCGACGCCTTGCAGGTCGAACCACGAACATATATTTTGACGGTTTGTCACATTTCAGGCATATTCTCTATATGGAAGACGATGTAATTATCGAAGCAGACGGCATGGAGGAGCCGCCACGCAGCGAGGAGGAGCTTGAGGCTACCGAAAGCCGTGTGGAGAATAGGGTCGCCAAGGCCAAGAACGAGCTTGAGCAGGTCAAAAGAGAGCGTCAGGAATACCTCGATGGGTGGCAACGGGCTAAAGCAGACTATGTGAATGCGCTTAAGCGCGCAGAAAGTGAAAAGGATGCCGCAAAAACTAATGGGGTGGCGAAAGCTTCTCAGGCGTTTATTGGCGTACTCGACACCCTTGAGCGTGCGGAAGCAGCGGGCGAGGTACCCGAAGCCTTTACCTCCGTCGCCAAGCAGCTCCACGCAGCAGCAACCTCGCTCGGCCTCACGAAGTTTGGAGAAGTAGGAGAGGTTTTTGATCCGCTGCACCACGAAGCACTTGGCCAAGATGTCGTGGACACACTCGAGCTTGACGAAACCGTCACCGCGGTACTCGAGCCTGGCTGGAAAGCAGGCGAAGAGGTTATTCGCCCGGCAAGAGTGCGTGTGGGAAATTTTGAAGTAAGTACTTGAATCCTTCATGCGAGAAGCGTAAACTGTACCTATCAGGGCGATAGCAACAATTTGCTTTAGCAACCTCTAACCTATTTTCACTATGGGAAAAATACTTGGTATTGATTTGGGCACCACAAACTCCGCCATGGCTATCATGGAGGGTGGTGAGCCGCGCGTACTCGAGAACGCGGAAGGGCAGCGCACCACGCCCTCGGTTGTGGCTATCGCTAAGAATGGTGAGCGACTCGTGGGAACGCTTGCAAAGCGTCAGGCAGTCACAAACCCGAAAAATACCATCTACGGCATTAAGCGGTTCATGGGCCACTCCTTTAAAGATGAAGTTGTCCAGAAGGATAAGAACATCGTGCCGTACGCCATTAGCGCAGGCGCTTCCGGTGGTGTGGAAGTCACGCTCGGCGAAAAAGCCTATCGCCCAGAGGAAGTGTCCGCCATGATTCTCGGCAAACTGAAGGCAGACGCTGAAACAAAGCTTGGTGAAAAAATCACTCAGGCCGTCATCACGGTACCGGCTTACTTTGACGACTCGCAACGAGCTGCCACCAAGGCTGCGGGTGAAGTCGCTGGCCTGGAAGTTCTGCGTATCATCAACGAACCGACGGCTGGTGCACTCGCCTACGGTTTTAATAAGAAGAAGGACGAAAAGATTGCGGTCTATGACTTTGGTGGAGGAACCTTCGATGTGTCTATCCTTGAAGTTGGTGACGACGTCATTGAAGTAAAGTCGACCGATGGCGACAGTCACATGGGCGGTCGCGATATCGACCAGAAAATAGTACGCTGGCTCGCCGATGAGTTCAAGAAGCAAAGTGGCCTTGATATCACGAAGGACCCACTCGCGCTTCAGCGGCTAGATGAGGCAGCGGAGAAGGCTAAGCATGAACTTTCGAGCTCGTCTGAAACCGAGATAAATATCCCGTTCATCACGGTTGACGCTGAAGGTACGGCACAGCACCTGCTGGTAAAGATGAGTCGCGCAGCTCTGGAAAGTCTTGCCGATGAGTATGTATCGCGCTCCATGGACATTGTGAAGCGGGCACTTGAGGCTGCCGGCATGAAGCCATCTGACATCAACGAGGTAGTGATGGTGGGCGGTCAAACCCGCATGCCGTTGATTCAGAGCAAAGTAAAAGAACTTTTCGGAAAGGAGCCCCACATGGGCGTGAACCCCGACGAGGTGGTGGCTATTGGTGCGGCTATTCAGGCTGGCATTCTTCAGGGCGATGTAAAGGATATCTTGCTGGTGGATGTCATTCCCCTTTCGCTCTCCATTGAGACCATGGGAGGGGTCGCAACCAAGCTCATTGAGCGCAACATCGCCATTCCGACATCGCGCAGTCAAACATTCTCTACCGCGAGCGATAATCAAACCAGCGTAGAAATCAGCGTCACGCAGGGTGAGCGGGCCATGAGTGCCGACAACAAATCACTTGGTCGCTTTATGCTCGACGGTATTCCGCCGGCACCGCGCGGCCTTCCGCAAGTGGAGGTAACTTTTGATGTCGACGCAAATGGCATTCTCACCGTCAAGGCTAAGGAAAAGACCACCGGGAAGGAGCAGAGTATTCGTATCGAGGGCTCAACGGGCCTTTCAGCGGAAGACATCGAGAAGATGAAGGCAGATGCAGACGTGCATGCCGGCGAGGACGCGAAGCGCAAAGAGCTGGTGGATGCAAAAAATATTGCCGAGCAGCTCATCTACACCGCCGAGAAAGCGGTGAAGGATGCAGGGGAGAAAGCTCCTACGGAGATAGTGACGGAAGTGAACGAGAAAGTCGCTGCGCTTAAGGCTGCGCGCGAAGGTGATGATATTGATGCCATCAAGTCGGCATCCGAGGCGCTCGGTCAGTCCGTGAGCAAAATAGGGGAACACCTGATGAAGGAGAAGTCTGCAGCTCCCACAGAAACTGGAGAAACACACCCTGCGGACGCTGGTGCTACTGACGCGGAGTTTACCGAGAAACCTCCTGAGGGATAATGAATACAAAACCCTCGGCCTCGCCGGCGTTTTGCACGCGGAAAGCGGAACGCGTATAGTGAGAAATGTATGGCAAAAAACTACTACGAAACCCTTGGCGTCGACAAGAAAGCGACCCAGGACGACATTAAAAAAGCGTTCCGCAAGCTAGCGCAAAAAAACCACCCGGACAAGGGGGGTGACGAAGCGAAATTCAAGGAAATCACTGAGGCATACTCCATACTCGCTGACGAAAAAAAGCGTCGCGAGTACGATTCCTACGGTCAGACGTTCGCCGGTGGCGGAGCGGGGGCCGCAGGGTTTGGTGGATTTGACCCTTCTCAATTTCAAGGGGGCTTTGCTGGTGGTGTTGAGTTTGATTTGAACGACCTTTTTCAGGGCTTTGGCGATATCTTCGGAGCCGGTGGTGCACGGAGCGGACGCGCCAAGCGCGGCCGCGACATCTCAGTCGATATAGAAGTTACGTTTAGGGAATCAATCCTTGGTGGCAAGCGCTCGGTGCTCATTTCAAAAATAGACAAATGCGAAGTGTGTACGGGCACTGGAGCAAAACCGGGCACCTCCATGGAGACCTGTACCACCTGTAATGGCGCCGGCCGCATCCATGAGACGCGTCAGACCATTATGGGTAACATTCAAATGCAGCATGCGTGCCCCACCTGTGAAGGTTCCGGAAAGGTTCCTAAGGAAAAGTGTGAAAACTGTAAGGGACACGGGGTCTTTAAGCGTGAGGTGGAGATAAACATCGAGATTCCGCGCGGCATCGATGGCGGAGAAATGATACGCATGCAGGGATTAGGCGAAGCAGTGAAGGGAGGCGTCTCTGGAGACTTGTACGTAAAAGTGCACGTAAAGCCGCACGCCCTGTATCGCAAAGATGGACCAAACCTGGTCATGGATATGCCGATTAAACTCACGGATGCACTGCTCGGTACCTCTATCACCATCACCACCATCGATGACAAATCACTGGAAGTAAAAGTGCCTGTCATGACGAAAACCGAAGAGACCCTCCGTATCCGTGGTAAGGGTGTGCATTATCCGGAAGGGGCAGGCGACCTGCTCATCCGGATTACCGCGAGCCTTCCTAAGAAGCTCTCCAGTAAGGCAAAGAAAGCCATCGAAGACCTGAAGTCAGAAGGGTTATAAGACGGAAGGTAAGTTTTATGGTATACTTTACTTTCTATGAGTAAAGTGGGCCACCCGGCACGAGCGAAAAATCGCTCGATAGCCAAAATCTTCTTTGCGGCGCTCTTGAAGCGCCCTTGGCTTTTCGCGTTGCTTATTGTTTCCACCATAACGATGCAGGCGGCAATGCTGAGTGCACCGCTCTTTTTGAAGCAACTCTTTAACACGATTGCGACACACGCACCGAGCGAGGCGCTCGCCGCTTCGCTTGAAATGATTGTGTTCTCGCTCGCCTTGGTCTATGCGGGAGAGTGGGTAAGTCGTCGCATTGGCAATCTCGCCATCCAAAATCTGGAACTCAAGGCCATGGCGCGCCTGACGCTCGATTCCTTTAGCTACTTGATGGGGCATTCCCAGCATTTCTTTAGTTCCCAATTCACGGGCACCCTTACCCGGCGTGTGCGGAAGTTTGCGGACGCCTTTGAGACGATTATGGATAATGTCATGCTGCAATTCCTTCCCACCGCACTCTTCATTTCCGGTGCAGTGATACTCCTCTACATCCGCAGTCCAATTCTTGGTTTGATGCTCGGCGGGTGGGTACTGGTACTCCTTACGCTCCAGGTACAACTGGCGAAGTGGCGCCAGCCGCTGCGTATCGCTTCAACTGCCGAAGATAGCAAGGTCACCGGCGCACTTTCGGACGCCATATCAAATCAGACGACCGTCACACTCTTTGCGGGTGCGTCGTATGAACAGTCCCGCTTCGCTGCCGCCATGAAGGAGTGGCAACGCCTGATGATGCGTTCCTGGAACGCTGACGAATTTATATGGGCCATTCTTGGACTTTTCATGGCGGCCACCGAAATAAGTATTCTTTGGATTGCTGTGCATCTTTGGCTCGCCGGCGCACTCACGGTGGGTGATTTCGTGCTTATACAGGCATACCTCCTCAGTACATTCGACCGCGTCGTCGGCATCAATCTCAATTTGCGGCGCTTCTACAGCGCGCTGGCCGACGCATCCGAGATGGTGGAAATTTTGGAAGAAAAGCATGGCGTGGCCGACGTACCAAACGCGTCCTCACTTCTCGTCTCTGCAGGAGCTATTGCATTTACCGACGTGCACTTCGGATTTGTTGACGGCTCACATGTTCTCGCTGGATTCAACCTCTCCATTGGCTCAGGAGAGAAGGTGGCACTCGTCGGACCTTCGGGGGCGGGCAAATCTACCATTACCAAACTTCTTCTGCGCTTCTACGATACAACGGCAGGTACGGTGGCCATTGATGGACAGCCAATCGGAACGGTCGCGCAAGAGAGCCTGCGTGAGGCTATCGGCTATGTTCCGCAAGAGCCTATTCTTTTCCACCGCACGCTCATGGAAAATATTCGCTATGGTAAGCGTGACGCTTCCGACGAAGAGGTTATCGCAGCGGCAAAGGGAGCTCACGCACACGAGTTTATATCAGGATTTCCGCAGGCCTACGAAACCTTTGTGGGTGAGCGCGGGGTAAAACTCTCCGGTGGCGAGCGCCAGCGCGTGGCCATTGCGCGCGCCATCTTAAAAAATGCACCTATTCTGGTGCTGGATGAGGCAACCTCTTCGCTCGATTCGGAGAGTGAACATCTTATACAGGAAGCACTCGACACCCTCATGGAAGGGAAGACGGTCATAGTCATTGCGCACCGCCTTTCTACCATTATGAAAATGGACCGCATTGTTGTCATGGAGGACGGTGCCATTGCCGCTCAGGGTACTCATGCTGAGCTTCTGGCGCAGGATGGTCTCTACAAGAAGCTCTGGAGCATACAGGCAGGCGGTTTTCTTGGTGGCAAGGAAGAGACTGTAGCGGACAACGAAACAGTGACAGAGCCTGACTAGACCCGGCAAGGCGTCACCTCACCGGGTCTAGTGGGCTGTAGCGCGAGGTATACTAGGCATACATGGAGGACATAGCACTTCAGATAGGCAATTTCACGACAGCTGCCGCAGGTAATTCCTGGGGGATAATAAGTAATTTTCTTATTATCATAGGTCTTTCGGTACTTTTCATCCTTTTCTCCTACCGTTCCCGCGGCGGCATCATCTCGCTTCTCGTAGCGTTCTATGTGGGCTATGCCATTTTCCTGGTTTTCCCCTACACGCAAAGTATTGTTGCCTCGGGAAGTGACCCGCTCACCAAGGCAGTTATCAGTATTATTTTGTATATCGCCTGTTGTATTGTTCCGTTTATGTTTATTGAGCGACTGGCATCAGGCGGCTTTGGTATTCTTTCGGTGCTGCCGCGTTTTGTGCTTTCCATTTTCGCAGCAACGTTCCTGCTCGCGCTCGCGTACCACGTTTTCCACGTCAACAACATTTACACCTTCCCTGAGCCAATGAATACTATCTTTGCGCCCGACCAGTTCTTCTTCTGGTGGTTTATTGCGCCTTTACTCGGGCTTTTATTCCTCGTCCACTAATATATGGAATGGTTTGCAAGTCGATTTAGCGGTCTCGTGCTCCTCATAATAAATCCCCGCTCGATGATGATCCTTGGAGTAGTCTTCTTGATTCTTGCGATTATCACCGCCCTACAAGGGCACGGAGCCACTTCCGGCTCTGTGTTTGGAGGCATGAGCTATTTGTGCTTTACACTTGCTGCCATAGTGCACAGTGTTATCGCTGGCAGCGACATTCACTTTTCCTAGCTACCCGCTTCGGTGAGGCGCTTTACCACAAAGTCGCGCGGTAGTACGGAAAGAAACCAGCCTGACTTTCAACTCAGGGTCCGACCTTGCAGTACTATGTTTTAAATCAATGCACGAGTTCGAACCCGCGGGCTACCTGTGTCATAATGGCGTAATCATGTCGGCACTAGATGAGATTCGCGCAGAGCGCTTGAAGAAGCTTCAGATGCTTAAGGATGCAGGTATCGACCCTTATCCAGCTCATTCGGAGCGCACCCATGAGATAGGCGCGGTCCTCGCATCGTTCGACGAATTCGTTGAAGACGGTACTTTAGTGACCGTTGCGGGGCGTGTTATGTCGCTGCGCGACCACGGCAACTCGGTGTTTGCAGACCTGTTCGATGGCACGGGTCGCACTCAAGCCTATATAAAGAAGGACCAGGTAGGGGAAGAGGCTTATCGACTTTTTGTTGATACGGTTGACCGAGGGGATTTCCTTGAAATAGCTGGCCTTCCCTTTATCACGCGCCATGGGGAAAAAAGTATTCAAGCTACAAACTGGCGTATGCTTACGAAGTCCCTTCTTCCACTTCCTACGGAGTTTTTTGGTCTTGTTGATGATGACGAGCGCTATCGCAAACGTTACATCGATATCTTACTAAACGAAAAGTCGGCTGAGCTGGCTAGAAAACGTTCGATTTTTTGGAACACTATCCGCCAGTACCTGCTCGAACGCGATTTTGTGGAAGTGGAAACACCAGTCCTTGAAAACACAACGGGAGGTGCTGACGCTCGCCCCTTCAAGACACATCACAATGCGCTCGATGTCGATCTCTACCTGCGTATCTCGGCAGGAGAACTTTGGCAGAAAAAGCTATTAGTTGCAGGACTTCCTAAAGTTTTTGAAATAGGACGTATTTTTCGTAATGAGGGCATGTCCCGAGAACACCTACAGGATTACACTCAGTTGGAGTTCTACCAAGCTTATTCGGACTACGAGGAAGGAAAAAAGACGATTATTGACCTGTATCGTACGGTCGCAGAAAAGACATTTGGTACACTCGAGTTCATTATCGGCGAACACACGGTTAATTTGGCCGACGAATGGCAAACCTATGATTTCTGCTCTTTATTGAAAGAGCACTACGATATTGATCCACTTGCGACCACACTAAAGGGCGTTGAAAAGGCATTAAGGAAAGCTGATATCTCATATGAAACCGAAGCGATAAGCATCGAGCGCGGTGTAGATCTACTTTGGAAAAAAATTCGTAAGGGCATTTCTGGACCGGCATTTCTTGTCGGGGTACCGGTATATCTCGAGCCACTGGCCAAACGCGACATGACTAATCCCAACGTAGTGCAACGATTCCAAGTCCTACTCGCCGGAAGTGAAATGGGCAAGGCATTCAGCGAGCTCAATGATCCACTTGATCAACGCGAGCGCTTCATGCACCAGCAGGAATTACGTGACGCAGGCGACGATGAGGCACATATGCCCGATATGGACTTTGTAGAGGCACTCGAATACGGCATGCCTCCCGCGCTTGGCTTCGGGCTCTCGGAACGCTTATTCAGCTTCCTGGCTGGCGTGGACGTGCGCGAAGGTCAGCTCTTCCCACTCATGCGACCTCGAGATTGAGTACCGATGTTTGAGCTTCCATACCCAGTGAAGCACAGTTCATAAAATAAACGGATATGAAAATGAGCGACGAGGAATACCATAAAACTCTGCCCAAGAAGCAGACAGGCACCGCAGTACTCCTATTTAACGAAGTTGGGCATCTGCTGATCGTAAAGCCAAATTATAAAGACGGCTGGTTGGTTCCAGGAGGGGCAGCCAACGAGAATGAGTCTCCGACCGCATGCGCTCGACGAGAAACAAAGGAGGAAATTGGTCTGGATATTGAATCTCTAGCTCTCGTCGGTGTGTACTATGCTCCTGCGAAGGACAACCATTCAGACTCACTCAAATTTCTATTCTATGGAGGGGTACTTTCGGAAGCGTGTATTTCGAAAATTGTTCTTCAGAAAAAAGAGCTGCTCGAATATACATTTCTTCCATCCCACGAAGCTATCCCCTTACTTTCCTCGAGTCTGCGAGCAAGCATACCCGATGCTCTCGATGCTCGTGCACGTGATATGGTGGCCTACCGTGAAGCACACTAATAAGTCTGTAGAGTTGTGTAATTCCTTCTCAGAAAAGTGAGCTTCTTTCAAATAAAAAGAAGCGCCCTGGCTCTGGCCGGGGCGCTTCACTATTCTACGGTGCGTAATCTAGTGGCTTATTTTGCAGGACTGAGGAGCGTATTTGACACCCAGCCCTTGTTGTCGACCTCGTCCTGCACTTCTCGCCAGCCTTGCGCCTCCTGACCGGTGGGGTACAGGAGATCCCCTGGCACGACCGTGCGAACGATGGCCTCCTTCACCGAAGGTCCCGTGCGCAGGTTTGCGCGCGAGACGACGGTCAGTGCCTGAGCCGGAGCGGTTGGTTCGAGCACGGTACCTGGTTGAGGTGCACCCACCGCATAGGCAAACTTGGTGAATGCATCCAGATACGCAGCAGCAATAACCTTGCCTTGCTCCGTGTTGGTGTACCCGCCGCCGCCAGCAGCCCCGAATCCAGTGCTTCCAGCGCCTCCACCGCCCGCCGCCCATCCCACATCTGACTTACGAGCGTGACCCTCATACACATCACGTATCTCTGTGGTACGAACGTCCACCAGTGACAACGTCACGTTGGCTGTCTTTTTCGTAATCTTGATGCCGCCAAGAATAGCACCGATACTGCCGCCAAGAAGGGAGCCGGCTATACCGGTAATCGCGCTCCCTCCCGCATTGGCATTTTGCGTGATGAGGTCAGGAACGAGGACGTAGTCGGCCGCCTTGACCTGACCCTTGCCCACGTTATGGCCACGGGAGAGACCGAGATCGCGCCCTATTTGACGCTCTTGGTACGCAGCGCTCAAGCCGGTGCCACGATCAACGAGACGGAAGCAGCGAGATTTTGCCGCGAAGTATTTGATGAGCGCCTCGGGCGAACCCAGGCCCATATCCCGCCACCATTTTTCTTCGGGCTCCTGAATGGCGAGTGTACCGAGCGTACGAGTACAGGTGGGCAGTTGCGCCACCTGCTCGTCCATCTTGCGCTGAGCAGATTTCGCGTATACCGGCGAACCGGCAGTGAGCAGGGCGATGATGGAGACCACCGCCACAGACTGATTGTGCATGAGGAATCTCCGTCAGAGGTAAACCCTACTGAAAAGGGCGGTTACAGCGAAAACCGTATCCAATGTGATTTAACCACATTCTTACGAAGTTGCCAGGCATCTTGCAATCTATGTGAGAGTGTGCTATAGTATTAATACGTAGCGAATCGTCGCTGCTGCACATTTCTTAGCCTAGGGAGACACTATTGTTCACGCAATTTTCTGTCGTCCTCGGCATCCTTGCTGGGGTCATTCAACTCATTGGATATGGCATCTACGCCAAGCGAATGGGGGAAGTTAACACCGGCTCATGGCTCATTTGGGCCATTGGGGGAGGCATCGACCTGGTTTCCTACATCGCCGTTACTGATGGCGACTGGGTGGTGAATTTCTTGCCAGCAGTATGTGCCTTCGCGGCTGTCGCCGTCTTTGTGTACGGACTGGCAATGAAGAAATTCAAGATGCCTGACCGGACCGAGTGGGTATTCGTAGGTGCAGACTCGGTCATCACAGTGATCTGGTTTTACACCAACGCGTTCCTGGCAAACCTGCTCTATCAGGTGAGTAATGTCGCCTCGTTCTATCCCATGGTTCGCAAGATGCGGTCCGGAACGGAGAAAGAGGATTCGCTTCCGTGGCTTGTTTGGACCGTGGCGTACGCCACACTGACGGTCGCTGTCCTTCTTCGGCTGCACCGATGGGAAGAGCTGGCCTACCCGGTTTCGCATGTGGCAGCACATGCGTACGTGTTCTGGCTCGCCCGTAGCAAGGAGAGGTCCGCGCGCTAAACTCGCCGGACCTCTTTTCGTACAGTATCTATTATCAACGTGTTCGAATGGCAAAATCGCCAATAGTTGGCATACTCAAATCAATCACCCATGAAGCATATCTATATTTCTTCGAGCTCTATTGATGGCCTTGGCGTCATTGCGGGAGAGAGCATAAAAAAGGGGGACACCATTCAGCATATCAAGGGCGAATCTAAGACGCTCGTCATCGCTAATAAGGAGGATTCACTTTCGAACCCAAACTGGATCGGTATCGGAAAAAACAAATGGATTGACCCGAACCACCCAAACCAGTATTTGAACCATGCCTGCGATCCTAATTCGGGTATTAAAGGCAAGGTCACGATGGTCGCCCTGCAAGATATACATGAAGGCGAGGAAATAACCATCGACTACTCGATTATCGAAGGTGACGATCTGTGGGAAATGAATTGCTCATGCGGCAAGGCTAATTGTCGCGGAAAGGTACGTTCAATACTCCACATTCCGCAAGAACAGTTTGAGAAATATCTGCCCAACGTCCCGACGTACTTCAAAAAACTCTATCTCAAGAAGAATAAAAACATGGGTACAGCTACCGCGTAGGCCTCACGAGACGTTGTACACTATTGGGTAATGAGGCCTGGAAGAGGTACCGTCGTATTCATCACAGTAATATTGGTATTAGTCGGTATAGCGGCCTCTGTTGCGTATTATCGGTATGTAGTCCTTCAAGACTTCGTGTATTTCACCGATGAGGAATCTATTCCTGACCGGTTTAGCCTCGAGTCGTATTCTTCACTATGAGTAACGGCATTACCGAACTGATACAAGCATGCGAATGGGCGAGTTCGCACTACTTAGTGTTCTCCGAAAACGTATTTGATCCTCTCATCTACTACTCTCACCTCGCCATCCTGGTGCCGGTAGTCCTGATTGGTTTTTATGTATATGCCAATGGAAAGAGAGAGCTCCCAAATATTCTGCTGCTCATAACCACTCTTATATTTGCAACGTGGGTGCTGGGCGATTCCATATTATGGGCGACTGAGTATCCCCAGTTAACGATGTATTTCTGGACTCTGGAAATAATTCTTGAGCCACTGGTCTACTTCTTCATCTTTTATTTCTTCTACTCCTTCGTATTTAAAAAAGATTTATCTTTAGTTCTCAAGGCGCTACTCATTGTTCCCGTGCTTCCAACCTTCCTCTTTGCTTCTACCCGGCTCGGGTTGCTTGGCTACAATCTTACTTCGTGCGATCGAGACGCGTATGAAGGGGCGCTTACAGTCTATGGGTACGGTATAGAAATACTGTACGTAGTACTCCTCATGGGTATGGCTATCTATGCGTACCGAAGAGCCGCTAAGGGTGCTGCGCGGATGGAGATTATGCTGTTCACGACAGGTATCGTAGCCTTTCTACTTAGTTTTTCACTTGGCAATATCGTCGGTATCTTCACTGATTCCTGGTCGTACGGTCAATTCGGATTGTTTGGCGCACCCATATTCGCTGGCTTCCTTGCCTACATCATTGTGAGATTTAAAGCCTTTAACATTGGTTTGCTGGCTGCCCAAGCGCTGATTGTAGCTCTCGTTGTTGTGCTTGGGGCTGAATACGCTTTCGTCGAGTCTGCCGTGAGTGTCGCACTTGTGTCACTCACGCTCGTCTTCACGGGCCTCCTCGGAATCATGCTTATTAGAAGTGTTCGCCGCGAAGTTGAGCAACGGCAACGTATTGAAAAGCTCGCAGAGGAACTCGAACAAGCAAATGACCAGCAGGTGGTGCTTATCCACTTCATCACGCATCAGATTAAGGGCTTTGTGACGAAGTCACGCAATATCTTCTCCATGGCACTTGAAGGTGATTTTGGAGCGTTGCCTGACCAACTGAAACCTATGATTCAGGAAGGCTTTGACTCCGATACCAAGGGAGTGGCAACTATTCAGGAGATTCTGAACGCATCGAATATCAAGAGCGGGAAAGTAGAGTACGTGATGGCATCGTTTGATCTTAAAGCGCTCATAGAAGAAATTGTGCGCGACCTGAAAGCCGCAGCCGACAAGAAGGGTATTGCGCTCGTGAGTGAACTAGGAAGCGCGCCACTTACCCTTACCGGAGACCGCGCGCAGCTCACCAATGCCTTCAAGAATTTAATTGATAACTCCATAAAGTACACACCTACGGGTGAAGTACGTCTGCGCCTTGCCAAAGAGCCCGGGAAGATACTTTTCACGCTCAAGGATACAGGAATCGGTATTACAGCCGAGGACATGGCGAAACTCTTTACCGAGGGCGGCCACGGCAAGGAATCGACCAAGGTGAACGTCGAGTCCACCGGCTTTGGCCTCTACATCGTTAAAAATATTATTGACGCACACAAGGGCCGCGTGTGGGCCGAGTCTGAAGGTGCCGGAAAGGGAAGTCGTTTTATTGTCTCGCTGCCCGCCTAAAACTGTTTATTTGATAACCAAGCGGCCAGTATAATCGATTCGGTTAAGTAAAAGGGCGAGTTTTTTCTTTTTATATATTCGTCTACAGCAGTACGGGCGCCTTTCCAACAGCCGTAATCATCTATCAGTAGTACGCCGCCCTTGCGAAGACGTGGATACAAGTGATTCATTTCGTGGAGAGTGGACTCATACCAGTCAGTATCAAGTCGCAGAAGGGCAATTTTATTTGGAATAGACTTAGGAAGTGTATCCTCGACCCTTCCAACGATGTAGTGAAGGTTCTTCTCCGGGTATCCGACTTTTAGTATGTTACTTGAAACTTCTTCCAACGAGGCGTAGCACCACTCGTTTATATCTCCATTTTGAGTACTCTGCCATTTCTCTTGAGCCACTACTTCGTTATACCTGACATCCTTGTCACTTGGCCGTGACATTCCAGAAAAGGTATCGTAGAGAAAGACTTGACGATCACTTACACCTAGCAATTTTAGTGTTTCTAGAATGAGCATTACGCTACCGCCTTTCCAAACACCGCACTCGACGATGTCGCCTCGGATTTTATTGTTCACGATGTATTCGACCGAATTGAATAAGGCGAATTGTCTTTCCATTGATGTCATAGTGTAAGGTCTGACTTGCTCGTAGATCCTTAAGAAGGCTGGGTTGCGTTCCATGTCGAATATCCTCGGCTTAAATTCCTGCTTCGGTTCATTCGTTCTTTCCATATACTGCATGCTTAGCTGCCGATAAATTCTCCAATCTAGCGATTGCGAAGAGCCGGTATCTTCATCCTCTGATCCTGCGATAGTCCAAAGAAGTAGGAATGACGGCCAATATGCTGCAGCTGGGCCAGCCCGGAGGTTTCAGTTAGACTAGCGAAATTGGCGGAGCCGCCCACATATGCGAGACGGGAGAGTCCGGAAGAGCTAAGAAGGCAGGGGAAATCCGCCGATCCACCAATCCATGAAAGCGTGACTAAATCGCTTCCATCGTTCAGACTTTGAAAATTAGCATTACGACCAACTGTTTCGAGCGTCCTTAATCCTATTGAGTGCCTCAATCTATTGAAATTCGCATTGCCTTTAACTCGAACGAGGGAGCCGAGAGATCCGGCATTTTCAAGATTTATGAAGAAGGCATTGCCGCCTATTTCCGAAAGAGCGGTGAGCCCATTCGAATCTCGCAGGTTGGTGAAATTGGCATTGCCACCTATCCGTTTGAGTAACTTAAGTCCTTCACCAGTAGTGAGGTTTGGAAAATCAGCGTTACCGGCAATGGTCTCGAGCATTTCGAGACCCGCTGCATCACGAAGATTTAGGAAATTGGCATACCCCCCGATGGTTGTCAGACCTCTTAATCCCTGCACCTCAGTGAGGGAATTAAAGTTCGCATTGCCGCCAATCGAAGTAAGTTTCGCGAGGTTGGTGGAATCCTCGAGATTCAGGAAATTGGCATCTCCTCCAATGAAATTCAGTGATTCGAATCCAGAGGAGCTTCGTATCGACATGAAACTCGCAGAGCCTCTGATTTCTTCCAGACGACTTAATCCGGACGCATCCGAGAGGTTCATAAAGCTCATGTTTCCATGCACACTTTGCAGCTTCTCGTACTGGGCGCTATCTGACCGATCAACCAAATCACCCTTAATGCTTTCAGCGGAGCGTTTAGATTCACTGCTGACATTCGTAAGGTCGAGGGTTAAACCTTCTGACGCGTATAGCAATTCCAGTTCATGCTGAGGAATGGCGTCGTCCACTTGAATGAGAGGTGCCTTTATTATGCGCTCCTCTCGCGAATGAGTGAGTAAATCCAAAATCAGCGGCAGAGTCACTCCACTTTCTGCGACTATCGCTCCGCCACGCTTTATTAAGGCGTAATTAAGTTCCTCACGAAATGCCAGAATTGGGAACCCGGCGGTCTCTAAGGAGCCTAAAATTCTTAGAATAGGTTCACTGTCTTCGATGCTAGGACTTATCGAGATATTATTTTGCCCTCTCAGCTGTGAGACAGCCTTATCGGCCTGATCATAAGCAATGGTGTAAAGAGGAATATCGGCCCCATCTCTGACAGAAAAAATTTCCTTCCTGCCCTCTCGTATGGCATGGAAGTAGCTATCGGTATTGCCTACGCAATGACCGAGAAGCTCGGAATCCTTCTTGAGTTCGCTGCGTGAGAGCAGTCTGGAGACGAAGTACTGCTTACCTTGTATTTCCAATGCCTCGCCAATTTTCTCGTTTTGCTGTTCGGGATTGAGCATGCTGAGAAAAGACTCGGTTATTTTTCCCACATGCCGTGGATTTGAGTGCTTCTGATTGGCGGAATCACGCGCCTCAAAAGAACTGATTTTTGCATGGAGCCTCTCCTTTATTTCTTCCGGAATTTCAGTGTTCGCGAGAAAGGCGGAGTCCCAGTTCGAACTTGCGTGCTCGAACAGGAGCTGTCGTAACGTATGCTGAAGTGGCAGATCCTGAATGGGTTTTCCAAAATCAATCAAATCCGGTGACTCGGTTTCCGCAAAAAGAAATGCCACTAAGTCGGAAGCATACTTTTCAGTCTTTCTTAGCTTCTCCTCGCTTTCCCTAAGCCGCCGCGCCTCCTGCTTGAGCTGCTCGATATTATATGAGCTATCGAAAAAACCCCTATTGGCGTCAGAAACCATTTTCAAATCAGAGATTACATCCTGGTATGAAAACGTTTGATGTTCTTCTCCAGGTGCTGAAATATCCTTGCCTACCGATACATGCTGAGTAATCGCGTTCCTGAATGCTACGCGTTCGTCGGAAGAAAAACTTTCAAAAACAGCTTGTGCATCCCCATGATTCTCAAGAGCGTCAATTAGTTGATGAATTTTTTCGTGAGTTTTTTCTGGGAGTGGCTGGGAGAAGGAACCCTCGTTTTCAAGGCCCGAGGATTCCCAGGCCCCCTCTAAATCGAGTTCTCCTGCAGTTACTTTCATTTGACCTCGGGCGGTAGGACGGAGAAGGCTTTCTTGGGGCGAAATGTAATGCCAGCGGGGACAGTGTCATCGGGTTGACGTCGAGGAAATGCTGCTATCTCGAGTTGCCGAACCTTCTTTGATTTATTGGCTTTTTCAATATTGGCCATGTGATGATTATTGCATCATCTTGACACAAAAAACATGACTATCCTGTATAGTATACGGACAATGAGCCTATGCGGACTGTAGTGTACACGGCCATTTTCGGGGGTAGAGATTCTCTGACTGACCCTGATTTCATAAATCCAGACTTTACCTATGTTTGCTTCACGGACAATGACGAATGTCAGTCAGGGGTTTGGGAAATCCGACACTGGTCGCTTTTTTTCTTGATCCCGTGATGAGCGCCAAGATTTTCAAAATACATCCCCAAAACTTCTTTCCAGAATTCGAGACGAGCATTTGGATAGACGGGAACATGACTATTGCCGGGAATTTGAGCCAGCTTCCCACCTTCGTCGATGAAGGCACCACACTAGCCTGCTTCGATCATGCCGCATCAGCAATCGATCCGGGTAATTGTATCTATGATGAGGCCGATAAATTACTTGAGCAGATTGAGAAGGGCAAGAGAAGCACCCTAGACCCGTCACCTATTCACCAGCAGCGGGCCCGACTTCTTGCAGAAGGTTATCCACCGCAATATGGTTTGATTTCCGGTAATGTACTGGTGAGACGGCACATGCAAGGCGCGTGCATCGATATGATGGAAAGTTGGTGGACAGAGATACTTACCGGTAGCAGAAGGGATGAGCTAAGTTTTAATTACTTGGCATGGAAAACGGATTTTAAATTCAAATATATACCTGGAGATTTCAAGAGAAACGATATGTTTTTAATGCATAGACACGCTAATCCGGGTCTATAGCGAGAGAGCTGTACGTATATGAGTAACAATTCGCGAAAAATATCACGTCAGCATTTGGATAGACTGCTCTTAAAGTACGCGACCGAGAAGGCGACCCTGGACCTGGGCTCGGGTCGATCTCCATATCGAAAGCTTTTCCCTAACACGGTGTCCGTGGACATCCATCCCGATAGCGGTGCCGACATCATCGCGGACGTACTGCACTTGCCGATTAACGATACCGAGTTCGATAGCGTTCTCTGTATTGAGTTGCTCGAACACGTTTCAGATCCCCAGCAGTGTATAAATGAGATATATCGGGTTTTGCGGCCCGGAGGTAGATTGCTTCTTAGTACTCGCTTTGCTTTTCCGATTCATCATGCCCCGTACGATTATTATCGTTTTACGAGATACGGCTTGAAGCACTTGCTTCGCGAATTTGAAATCACCGAGATCCACACAGAAACAAAAAACTTCAACAGCGTTGCTGTTCTCCTGCAGCGCCTTCTATTCCAATCCGATTTTAGATTTAATCGAATAGTTAGGTTACTGCTCTCTGTCCTAATCAAAATGATACCTCTTTTAGATGCACTGATTATCAAGCAATACGGACAGCGAAGTAAGAATTCGGAGGAACCAGAAGTGCTTGCTTCTGGCTACCTAGTGGTTTGTCATAAACCGAAAAAATCGTAGTAGATATCACTTTCAGAATATTGCTATACTTCTTGAGATGAATAAGAAACCAGTGATTTTGATCCACGGTGGGACCACGTTTAGACATGACGGGGCGTATTTGAAATATTTACAAGAAAAGAATATCTCGCTAGAAAAAAGAGAGGACTGGGCCGGCGACTATTTGGAAAAGGCGCTTGCCCCCTCGTATTCCCTTGTTCGTCCACGAATGCCTCTACGCGAACGGGCGGAATATCGGGATTGGAAGATTTTCTTTGAGCGGTATTTGGAACTTGTTGATGATAGCCCAGTCCTTATCGGAAGTTCACTCGGCGGTATTTTTCTAGCGAAATATCTTTCGGAAAATCGACTCCCTCATAAAGCCGCTTCGGTCATACTGGTAGCACCGCCCTTTGACGATTCCGCCTCGACGGAGGAGTTGTCGGGTGGTTTTGAATTAGGTGATGATCTCCCCATGATCTTCGAAAATACGGAGACGCTTTACATGCTCTTTTCAGCCGATGACGAAGTGGTCCCTCCCGTACACGCGCAGAAATATCATCAGGCCCTTCCAGCAGCAAAGGTGTTGGTGCTGGATGACAAGAATGGTCACTTCAGAGTGCCGGAGCTTCCTGAATTGATCCACATTATTGAGAGTGGCTCTTCCACTTTTGAGCTGCCAGTATAAGCCGTTCGCCGGCTCTGCTACCTATAGCAGTACGAGCCGGCTGGAGCGAGGAGCGAATGCGGATTGATTTCTGGTAGAATGAGTATATGGATGACTCGAGCAGTGAAGTTCCCATTAGAATCATTACTGAGCCGATACGTAGAATAGAAGCCGGTGAATTTGGAAAAGTCTGGTATGTGGATCTTGTAAAAGGCGTCGCCGATATAGACGTAGGCGTTCTTGCTCTTGGTGGCGAATACCACATGGATGCCAATGTCGTACTGCTCGAGCAGGGCAGTTCTCAGAAAAATATCTGGGGTTTTAACATTTACCCTGAAAGAACGGACGACTCATGGATTGAATTCATTTCACTCATCAATATTCGACCAGCAGCTGGGAATCGCACCATGGAAGTAGAGGACGAAAGAATTCGCGCGCAGATGCGAGCGTTGATAGAAAAACTAATCATATGAATACCGAGCGCACACCGGCATTTCTTATGGCCAATCTGGGAAGTGAGGTGTCACGCGTTTACGCCGCACGAGAAGCATGCGACATGGCACGTATAGAGCAAAGTTTTACGCGGGCACTATCCATACTTGAGCGGCTACGCGAGCATCCACTTTTGGCCGGCCGCACCGCTGAAATTGAAATATTGCAGGATGTGCTTATGGATAGTGCTACGGCACATCCACGATATGCTGTTTCTAAGGGGCAGTTTGAGGCATATTTTCTTCCTTTCGCGCAAAGGGTTCTCTCCTGAGAGGTCCTCTGACTAGGCTATACTCTCATTATGAATCTCATTGAGGACTTGAAGGCGCGCGGGCTCATTGAGCACCAGTCGGCGGAGCTCGAGAAAATATTTACTAAGCAGCGCACCGTCTACCTGGGCGTCGACCCGTCTGCGGACTCAATGCAGGCAGGGAATCTCGTTGTTGTCCTCCTTATGCGCCGCTTGGCTGAAGCTGGCCATAAAGTAATCTTGCTCGTAGGCGGAGGCACCGGCATGATTGGGGACCCCCGCGAAAGCGGGGAGCGTACGCTCGCGGATGAGAAAACCATTGCGCGGAACGCCAAGGCAGTGCGCGCCCAGATGCAGCGCATCATCGGTACCAAAGTACCTCTCGTGAATAATGCAGACTGGCTTATGAATGTGAAGCTGGTGCACTTCTTGCGGGATATCGGCAAGCACTTCACCGTAAATGAGCTCATAAAGCGCGATATCATCAAGCGCCGACTCGACACACCGGACGAGAGTATTTCTTACACGGAGTTTGCCTACTCATTGCTACAGGGCTATGACTTCATGATTTTGAACCAGAAATACGGCGTCGACGTCCAAGTCGGTGGCTCAGACCAGTGGACGAATCTTCTTTCCGGTGTGGAGCTTATACGCCGACGCCTCACCAAGGAAGCCTTTGCAATCACCGTGCCACTCGTGACGGACGCGAACGGTAAGAAGTTTGGAAAGTCGGAAGGTAATGCCGTATGGCTCGACGCTAAGAAAACTACCCCGTTTGCCTTCTATCAGTTTTGGTTGGGACAGTCGGACGCCATCGTTGGTCAGCTTTTAAAATTTTACACGTTCCTTTCACTCCACGAAATTGACGCGCTCATGGAGCTGCATGAGCGCAATCCCGAGCGACGCATGGCCCAACAGCGCCTTGCAAGCGAGGTGACCGGCCTCGTACACGGAGCAGGCGAAGCGGCTAAGGCAGAAAAATTCACCACGGTTCTCTTTGGCGCTGCTCCCTTTGACTCCCTCACCACAAGTGAGCGCGATGCACTATTTGCGGCCGTCCCTTCATGTATCGTTTCAAACGAGACCTCTATTATTCATGCGCTCGTGCAGCACGGATTCATCGCCTCTAAATCTGAGGCGAAGCGGCTGATTGAAGCAAAGGGTATCAAGCTTAATGGTGAAGTCGTGCTGGCTGACCGCGAACTCACTGCAGCTGATTTCAATCATGGTCTTGCGGTACTTCAAAAAGGAAAATCGGAGAAGCTTCTCGTGCGCTTTAAATAAGACTTTTGTGCTCGAGCAGTGGGGATAGTGAACCGTAGTTCACTATCCGGTGCTATACTTCCCGTATGGCTCGCCGCTGGACCTTGGAAGAGGAAACCTTTCACCGTGAGCAGCTTAAAAAGCTGTACGTAGTTCAAAACCTGACTATAGGTGAAATTGCGAGTCGTCTTAAGATTGCCGAGAGTTCGGTATTTCAAAGACTGGCCCGCGTCAGAATTCCCTCGACTCCCGCAAAAAAAGTTCACCACAACAACCAACGAGGGGAAGTTGTTCTCCCTGGCCACTCAAGGAAGTTGGCTGAATTTTATGGCATCATGCTTGGCGATGGCCACATCTCACATTTCCAAACGATTGTAACACTTGGAAACAAGGAACTTGGCTATGTTGAATATGTAGCACACCTCATGGGCAGCTTGTTCGGGATTGAAGGCAAGATCTGCAAGAAAAAGAACGACTATCGTGACGTTTACATTGGTTCGGTCGCAATCACCGCAATGCTGCGTGCTGATGGGCTTGTCTCAAATAAAGTAGCCTATCAGGTAGACGTGCCGCCCTGGATATTTGAACAAAACAGTTGGATGCAAGCTTGTCTTCGAGGATTTTTTGATACAGATGGCTCCATCTATCGACTTCGATTCGGTCGGCAAATCTCACTTACCAATCATTCACTACCACTTCTTTATTCTTTACGGAGAATGTTAATTGAGCTAGAATACAACCCGTCCGAGGTAAGTGCGTTCCGCGTGTATCTAACTCGTAAAGCTGATATCGATCGCTTCTTTAAGGAAGTACGTCCAGCAAACGCTAAGCATCTGCGTCGGTTCGAATTTATTTCAGACACTTGACGCGTCGGTAGGTAAGTTGGTCAAAACAGACGCGCTGTAAACGCGTTGCCCTATGGCTTCGGAGGTTCGAATCCTCCCCGGCGCACCATACAAACAACCCCGCAGCATATGCTGCGGGGTTGTTTGTCCTCTTGGTATCCCTGCTTGGCAACCATGAGCACTAGTGCTAGGTTCTAGCAATCAACCGGCATGGTACCGGTCAAGCTCTTAACTTCCGGGAGGAAGAGATGAACATCCCTACTCAGACCGACCGGCTGGAGGTTGGTCACATCGCCACCTTTATCTGGAATACCAGCGCACAAACTCCATGTATTGGCTCGTATCTCGTCGTCGAGCGACTTGGAACGGATCGCCCGAAAACCGAACCGCCTCACGCTGCTCACGACTGGCTTGCTCCCTTTATGGGCGCTCCCGTGCTTACCATGGGGGCCGTATCAGCACCTGAAGGCAATGAGACGGTGATGCTGCTAGTCAGCATCGATGTACCGGTGCCTGGTGCTCATTTCTTCGATTCGGTCGCTCATGCGCCACATTGGTACGAGCGTCTTCCTGGCCTTTGGCTTGAAGGTATCTGGTATAGCCAGCGACGTAACGAACTGCTTGCCGACATTCCAGACATTTTCGAAAAACTTGCGGCTTAGGCCGCGCCCAGCCGCGACGTTCCCACGTCGCGGCTTTCGCTACCTGTGCTATCGTATCGTCATGGAAAAACCAGTCCTTCTCTCGGGCATGAAGCCCACGGGTACCGCTCATATCGGCAATTATTTCGGTGCACTTAAGCAGTGGAAAGATTTGCAGGAAGCGGGGGAGCACGACTGCTACTTTATGATTGCGGACTACCACGCGCTCAATTTCATTCACGATGCTGCACAAATGCATGCGCTCACCATGGAGCTTGCTCGTACCCTCCTTGCTATTGGGCTCGACCCGGAGCGCGTCACCATTTTTAAGCAATCAGATGTTCCGGCGCACACCGAGCTGGCCTGGATATTCGATACCATCACGACGATGCCCTACCTCATGCGTGCACACGCCTTCAAAGATGCTGAGGCAAAAGATAAAGAAATAAATGTCGGCACCTTCAATTACCCCATGCTCATGGCCGCGGACATCCTCCTCTATGACACCGCCATGGTACCCGTAGGCCAAGACCAGAAGCAACATATTGAGTACGCGCGTGATACGGCAGAAAAATTTAACCGTACCTTCGATACCGAGACCTTTAGCCTCCCTGAGCCCTACATCATGCCAGATGTCGCCATAGTGCCGGGCACGGATGGCCAGAAGATGAGTAAGTCCTATGGAAACACCATTCCGCTCTTTGCCAATAGTGAGGAAATCGAAAAGGCAGTCATGGGTATTGTGACGGATTCGTCCGCGGGTCATCCTGAAAACGTGTACGCACTGCACAGACTTCTTAAGAGCGAGGAAGAACTCGCGCCGCTCTACGAAGCTAACAAAGGGCAGTACAAGGTCCTCAAGGATGCACTAAATGAGGACCTGAACACATTCATCGCGCCTATGCGTGAGCACTACGTAGCACTCGATGCAGACCCTTCGCTCGTTGAGAAAGTTCTTGCCCAAGGGCGCGAACGGGCTCGCGCGAAGACTGAGGAGAAAATGCGCCAGGTACGAGCTGCCATCGGCGTATCCTAGAGAGAAGCTACCAGGCGTGCTATTTTAATGCTATATGCAGGGCCGTGTACTCATTGGGGATCTTACTTCCCACGTAGGGGAGAATGTATCCATTTCCGGGTGGGTGGACGTTCGTCGCGACCAGGGTAAGCTCGTGTTTTTTGATTTTCGCGACCGCAGCGGTTTTGTGCAGGGTGTAGTCCTTCCCGGCTCAGCAGCGCACGAAACCGTGCAGGACGCGCGTACTGAATGCGTCGTAACGGTCGAGGGAACGGTGAATAAGCGCCCTGAAAAAAATATCCAGCAGGGAAAGCAGAACGGGGACATAGAGCTTGAAATTACGGGCATGTCGATACTTGCTACCGCGGATCCACTTCCGTTTGAATTTGAAAGTGAGCTTAATCTTGATACTTATCTTGATAATCTGCCACTAACACTCCGAACGCCGAAAGCTCGAGCTATTTTTACCGTGCAGGCAGAGATTGTGAAGGCGTACCGCGCATTCTTGAATTCAGAGGGCTTTACTGAGTTCCAGGCACCGAAACTCATTGGTGACGACGCTGAAGGAAGCGGCGAAGTTTTTGAGGTACCGTATTTCTATGGGAAGACCGCTCACCTCGCAACAAGTCCTCAACTCTACAAGCAGATCATGGTTGGCGCGCTTGAGCGCGTATTTTCGATCGGTACGGTGTTCCGCGCCGAAAAGCACTCCACCAGCCGACACCTGAACGAATACACTTCCATGGATATGGAAATGGGATTCATAAAGGATCATATGGACCTGATGAACATGGAAGCTGGACTGATGTCTTACATTTGTGAGCATCTTGCAAAGACCTGTGAGGCCGAGTTTATTCTTTTAGAAGCTAAGATTCCGTTTGCTGAAAAGATTCCATCAATGAAGCTCCGTGAAGTGCAGGAACTCATCTTCAATGAAACAGGAAAGGATAGTCGAAACGAGCCCGACCTGGAGCCTGAAGACGAGCGATGGCTATGCGAGTGGAATGAAAAGAAAAACTTCTGTGAGTTTATATTCGTAACTCATTATCCTGTTTTGAAGCGCCCCATGTATACGATGGAGGACGCTGGAGACCCGGGCTTCACCAAAAGCTTTGATTTGCTATTTCGTGGCGTGGAGATAACTACCGGCGGCCAGCGTCGCCATGAATATCAAAATCTCATCGACGGTATGAAAATGAAAGGACTTGATCCGGATAAATTTTCGTATTATCTGCAGGCCTTTAAATACGGCATGCCACCGCATGGCGGCTGGGGCATGGGCCTTGAACGCCTGACCGCAAAACTGCTTGGTCTTGCAAACGTGAAAGAAGCGACGCTTTTCCCACGGGATATAAATCGCATCGATACGCTGCTTTCTCAATAGTATGAAAATCGCCTTCTCGTCCAAATCACTCGACGAGGCTCCGCACACATACGTGCGCGTCGTGCTCACCGAGGGCGAGTACGGTAGTCAGAGATTCGTTCGAGAGGGGAAAACGGAAACGATTGAGCTGGGTACCGGTCCGCGTGCGGAAGTAACGCGCCGTCGTTTTATTATCGTGTGCCGTAAAATTATTCGCGTTGCGAAGGGGCATACGATTGAAAAAATAGCCCTGCACATGGACCGTTCACTATTCACGAAGCTCAGTACCGTACCGCTTCCGGAATGTGCTTCCCTCATGGCGCAGAACTTTGAGATGGCGAACTATGAGTTTGATACCCACAAAACCACGAAGAAAGCCTACGGGGGAGTGAAGGAGATGCTTATATGCGGAAGTGCACCGAGGGATGTGCAGCAGGGGTATGCGCGTGGGCAGGTACTAGCAGCTGGCGTAAACGCAGCTCGAGCGCTCTCAAATACACCGGGTGGCCATCTTACCCCCAAGGGCCTGGCAGCCGCAGCAAAGACTGCTGCAGGCACGCTTCCTATTACGGTCACGACTCTGAACGCCACCCAGCTCAAAAAATTAGGTATGGGACTCCTGGCAGGTGTGGGGGCCGGCTCACCGAGCGGTCCGACCTTTACGGTCATGCGCTACGAAGGCGGTAGAAAGAACGAGCGGCCCATCGTCCTTATCGGCAAAGGCATCACCTTTGATACTGGAGGCTTAAATTTGAAACCATCGAGCTCCATTTACGAAATGCATATGGATATGTCAGGGGCCGCGGCGGTTATCCATACCACAGTGCTGGCAGCACGCCTGAAACTGAAGAAAAATGTCATTGCCCTCATACCAGCGGCGGAAAATCTCGTGGGACCGAATGCCACACGCCCCGGAGATATCCACACCTCACTCTCGGGTAAGACCGTCGAGGTTACGGACACGGACGCAGAAGGTCGCTTGGTGCTCGCAGACGCACTCACCTATGCAAAACGCTTCAAACCTGCAGTGGTTATCGACGCGGCGACACTCACCGGAGCGGCACTCATCGCGCTTGGTCACCATGCCTCTGGCCTCATGAGCCGCGACGAAGAACTGAGCAGCATACTGGTGAAGCTCGGAGAAGAAACAGGGGAGTACGTGTGGCCGCTTCCCCTCTGGGACGAATATGAAAGCGTCATCAAAAGCGACTTTGCTGACCTTCAAAACCATTCGATTGCGGGCGGCCGCTACGGCGGGGCAACCAATGGGGCGATATTCTTGTGGCAATTCGCCAAAGAGCTCGACTGTCCCTGGGCGCATCTGGATATCGCACCACGTATGACGAGCACAGAGGGTGACGAGCTCGCTAAAGGCGCAGCAGGGGCTCCCGTACGTCTTTTGCTACGCTTTATAGAAACATGGGACTCGAAATAAAAGATTCGGGATTACATTTGCGCACCGAGTCCTACGAAGGGCCGTTTGAGCTTGTGCTCGAGCTTATCGATAAGCGTAAGCTCTCCGTAAACGAAATTTCTCTCACGCAAGTCACGGACGACTATATTCAACACGTACGTACCCAGGCAACCTTCCCGATGGAAGACGCGGCGGAATTTATTGGTGTTGCTGCAACGCTCCTTTTGATAAAATCAAAATCGCTCATTCCCGAGCTTGAGCTGTCTGAAGAAGAGGAAAGTGATGTGGAAGACCTCAAGCGACGGCTTGCCGAATATGAGCGTGTTCGCGCCATGATGCGTGAACTTTCCCAGATTTTTGGACGCTCCGTACTGGTCTCAGCCGGACACCGGGCACCCGAGCCCGTTTTTGCCCCCAGTAGAGACCTTACACTTCCTGATCTCGCAAGCGCCTTGGCCGATGCACTTGCAGCGCTTGAAAAGGAAGAAAAACTTCCAGAAGCCCGTGTGCGCACCATGATTACCCTTGAGGAAATGATGGAACGACTCGTGACACGTGTGCAGCAAAAAATGACCATGACCTTTAGCGACTTCGCGGGAACCACTGCGGAGCGTGTTGAAATTATTGTTTCCTTTCTTGCCCTCCTTGAACTCGTGAAACAGGGAAGTGTCGAGGCGGAGCAGCATGCCACCTTTGCAGACATACGTATCACGAACACATCTCCCACTACCCCAAACTACGGGTAGGGCCCGTGCACAGGGAGGGTTCACTGATGGGCGCTCACTTGTTAGAGTGTAGGGACTATGGCGCTCTCTCATTCCGCTCGTCTGTTAGCCTTACTCTTTGCCGCAGGCGAGCCGCTTGCGCGCACCCGTCTGGCTACACTGCTCGATGTGTCAAAGGAGGATTTTACGGAGACCGTGGAAACGCTTCGTGGCACTCTTGCCGCTACCGGACTCGCCCTCATTCAGACCGATGAGGAGCTTGAGGTGCGCACCGCGCCGGAAGCAAGTCAGGTGGTGCAAAAACTCCGCGAAAGTGAGCTCTCACGCGACCTCGGTAGAGCAAGTCTCGAAACCCTTGCCCTGGTGCTGTACCGCGGAAGTGCCACACGTGGCGAAATCGACTGGGTACGTGGTGTCAATTCTGCGGCCGCTATTCGCTCACTCACCTTACGAGGACTTATTGAACGCAGCGAGGACGCCACGGACAAGCGGCGCGCGCGCTACACGGCTACCGTCGATGCCCTTGCCCACCTTGGTGTGCAAAGAAGAGAAGACCTTCCTCGCTACAAGGAATTTACCGCGATGCTTACGGAGGAAGAGGCGAAAGCGACAGCCGTCCCCACCGACGCATGAAAGCTGCCGATAACTACGATTTGAAGCTGCTTATTAGCAAGCTCGACAAGCGGAACAAACGCAAGCAGGCGGCCACTTCCGCCATGGCGGCACTCGGACTCATTGGTTTCGGTATCATGATGGTTCCCGTGCTTACTGAGGGAAGAGCATATCTTGCACAAAAGTCTGCCCCCGCACCGATTGCTCCGGCACCTGCTCCTGACGCCTACGCCGCTCTCCCGCTCATTGGCACCGCCGCTATCGTATACGACCTGACGACGGGAGAAACGCTTTATGAGAAGAATAGTAACGCGCAGCTTCCGCTCGCGTCGCTCACCAAGCTTCTAACGACTTACGCGGCGGTCAGTGCTCTGGGGTTGAGTGCGCCCGTTACCGTGAGCGAGACAGCGCTTGGGGCGGAGGGCGATAGCGGCCTTACGCTCGGTGAGACTTTTGCACTGCGTGATTTAGCACGCTACGCGCTTGTGGCGTCTTCCAACGATGCCGCTGAAGCCATTGCTGAGTCTGCCGCACGTACACAGGCAACGAATGATCGCGGACTCCTTGCCGCGGCAGCGGAAGCAGTGGGTCTTACTCAAACCTACGCCGTAAATGGCTCCGGTCTCGATGAGAGTGCACGCGTGTCAGGCGGCTACGGGTCAGCTAAGGACGTCGCAAAGCTTGCTGGAGCATTGCTTACCAAAGCTCCAACTATTGCTCAGGCAACAATCGAAACGCGTGTCACGATTAGAGATACAGAAGGTAGGACGCACTCACTGCCCAATACCAACCAGGGCATTAGTAGGCTTCCAAATCCACTTCTTTCTAAAACCGGTTTTACAGATCTTGCCGGTGGCAATCTGGTGGTTGTTTTTGACGTCGGTATCGCGCACCCTATCGCGGTCGTCGTTCTCGGCTCAACGCGCGAGGGACGATTTAGTGATGTGAACACGCTTGTGGACCGTACCCTTGCACATTTCGGGCAGATTGTACCGTAATTATGATTTTTGATGCCGCACGAGTCTTGCTACCTTTTGTCGCGGCCTTCGTGATTGGTATTTTACTTGCACCCGTAGTCGCGCACTACCTGTACAAGCATCAGGCGTGGAAAAAGCGAGGCGGTAAGGGGAAGGGCATGGGAGATGCGGCGGGGACACCCGTATTCGATGCACTCCATGGTGAACGAGAAGTTTCGACACCCCGGATGGGTGGCATTGTGGTGTGGGCAGCCACATTTCTCACGGCATTTCTTGCAATGGTGCTTGCCGCGGCCTTCGGTGGGCAGTTTTCCGGTCTTGATTTCGTAAATCGTGGGCAAACCTGGCTACCCCTCTTTGCCCTTATGGTGGGTGCGTTCGTGGGACTCATAGACGACGTGCTTGAAATCACCCAAAGTGCGGGCGGGCTTCGTCTGCGCTGGCGCCTCAGTATTGTGGCACTCCTGGCAGGGTTTATTGGATGGTGGTTTTATATCAAGCTCGGTGTTTCTGCCGTTGGTATTCCGTTCATTGGTCCTTTTGAGCTGGGGGCACTCTTCATACCGTTTTTTATACTTATTACGCTCGCACTCTATGCTGGTGGTGTTATTGATGGTATCGACGGGCTTGCCGGGGGTATTTTTGCGTTCATCTTCATGGCCTACGCCGGTATCGCCTTTGCCCAAAACCAGATTTCTCTTGCGGCGTTTGCCGCAACAGTCGCTGGCGCACTCTTTGCCTTTCTCTGGTTTAATATTCCGCCTGCCCGCTTTTATTTGTCGGAAACCGGAACCATGGCACTTACCGTGACGCTTTCAGTCACCGCTTTTTCAGCAGATGTACTGGGGGACGGGGTGGGAGTGGCGGTCCTTCCTATCATTGCGTTTCCCCTTGCCATTACCGTGGCAACCAGCCTGATTCAGGTAGTTTCAAAGAAAGTTTTTAAGAAAAAAGTGTTCCGCGTTGCTCCCATTCATCATCATTTCGAGGCACTTGGCTGGCCTGCCTACAAGGTGACCATGCGCTACTGGGTCATCACCATCATCGCAGGCATTTTTGGCATTGCTATCGCCCTTTTGAAGTAGGGCGGCAGCCGTGCGGTAGAATGAGCACATGCGTCTTGCGGGAGACAAGATTTTCTTTCTCATTGTCATCATTCTGGTGGTAGGTGGTGCTGCCATGTTCCTCTCGGCAGCTTTGGGCCTCCTTGCACGGCAAAATTCTGATGTAGGACATATCGCTCTCACGCAGCTCGTCCTTGGTCTCATTCCGGGGATTATCGCGTTGGTGGCGCTGCGTTTTACGCCTCCGGCACTTTTGCTGAGGGGTATTCTTCCATTTTATATTTTTTCGCTTCTCCTGACTGCCGCGGTTTTCGTTCCCGGCATCGGGCAATATGCAAATGGCGCGACCCGCTGGATAGACCTCGGACCTGTTACTATTCAGCCCGCGGAATTTCTTAAAATTGCCGTGGTGCTTATGTTTGCGGGCTATCTGGCAAAAACAAAAGCGAAGCTGGCTCATTTCCGCTACGGGCTGATGGGTTTTGGCCTTATCGTGGGAGTGCCGTCGCTCCTTCTTATCATGCAGCCGAACACCTCGACGACTCTCGTTATGGGTGCAACCGCCGCCGCGATGTACTTTATTGCGGGCGCCCCAAAGCGCGATTTCGTGGTACTGGGCGTCGTTGCCGTGGTGGTTCTCACCGTGCTGGTCATGATGCGCCCCTATCTGCTCGCCCGTGTCACCACCTTCCTCAATCCGTCCCAGGACGCGCTTGCGAGCGGCTATCAAATCCAGCAATCACTTATTGCTATTGGCTCGGGAGGGCTCCTTGGGCGTGGTTTTGGGCAAAGCGTACAGAAATTCAATTACCTTCCTGAACCCGTAGGGGATTCCATCTTCGCGGTGTACAGCGAGGAATTTGGCTTTCTAGGTTCGGTTTTTTTGGTGCTTCTCTTCACCGCCTTTGCGGCACGTGGTTTTATGATTGCCGTTGAGGCCAATACTGCCTTTGGCACGTTTGCGGTCACCGGACTCACACTCCTCATTACTATTTCCGCATTTCTTAATATTGGCGCCATGCTCGGTATTGCACCGCTCACGGGCCTGCCGCTTCCGTTTGTCTCGCATGGAGGCACGGCACTTCTGTGCGCTCTTGCAACCGTGGGCATCATTTTGAACATTGCTGCCAATCGTAGTAAGCGAAAGGCACACTAGTTGCGTGCTACGATACAGCTACTAGGCTATGAAAATCCTCTTTACTGGAGGTGGTACGGGCGGACACTTCTATCCGCTTATCGCGGTTGCGGAAGCCATACGCGAGGTCGTACACGAGCGGCGTCTCATTGAGCCGACGCTCTACTTTATGGCACCAAAGCCCTTTGATCCTGACGCACTGTTCGAAAATAGTATCCAGTTTGTGCCGTGCTCGGCAGGGAAGCTGCGCCGCTATATAAGTATTAAAAACTTTACCGATATCTTTGTGACGCTGTGGGGTATCGTGACCGCCACGCTCACGCTCTACCGCATCTACCCTGACGTCGTCATATCAAAGGGTGGGTACACGAGCGTCCCGGTCACCCTTGCGGCGAATATTCTGCACATACCGGTAATTATCCATGAGTCAGATGCAAAACCTGGGCGTGCAAACCTCCTTGCTGCCAAGCACGCGGTACGTATTGCGGTCGCCTTTGATTCTGCCCGCAGCTACTTTGGTCCTAAGGCACAAGATAAAATTGCACGTATCGGTATTCCTATACGCAGAGAAGTCGCCTATGTGGACGCTGAGGGCGCCATTCAGGAACTTGGTCTTGAGCGAACCATTCCCACCATTCTTATCCTAGGTGGTTCATCCGGTTCCGTCCGTATAAACGAGACCGTCCTTTCAGCACTTCCTGAGTTGGTAGCCTTTGCAAACGTCATTCATCAGACGGGTAAGGAGCATTTCAAGGAGGTGGGAAGCACGAGTGCCGTGGTGCTTGAAAAAGAAGAGCACAAAAGTCGCTACCACGTCTTTCCCTATTTGAATTCACTTTCGCTCCGGCGGGCTGCCGGTGCCGCTACCGTCATTATCTCGCGTGCTGGCTCAACGACCATTTCTGAAATTTCTCTCTGGAAGAAACCCGCTATTCTGGTGCCTATCCCAGAATCTATCAGCCACGATCAGCGCACCAATGCCTATGCCTATGCCCACACCGGTGCAGCCGTCGTTCTTGAAGAAACCAACATGACGCCTCATGTACTGGCAAGTGAGGCACGACGTATCGCGCTGGATCCGCTCCTCATCGAAAGTATGAGTAAAAAGGGTGCTGATTTTGCGAACCCTGCCGCGGCCCGCATGATGGGAGAGGAGGCACTTGCCATCGCCTTGTCTCATGAGCCGGACGTACAGAATCCTGCATAATGTAGGTATGTTCAAAAAGCTACAGATGCGAGGCACAACCGAGAAGCGATGCGAGCCGTATTCGACATACGGTGAGCAAGCATCGGAGGTTGTAAGACTGCAGCTGGAGTTTTTGGGGCATACCCGTTATATAGATATATGAACGTCCGCACCCGTTTCGCTCCCAGCCCCACCGGCTTCATGCACGCCGGTGGCATCCGCACGGCTCTCTTCGCTTGGCTCTTTGCCCGCAAGCATGGCGGCCAGTTCATCCTTCGTATTGAAGACACGGACCAGGAGCGGGAGATGGAGGGTTCCGTTGGTCATACTATCGAGTGCTTGCGCTGGCTTGGTCTTACGTATGACGAGGGGCCAGATACCGGGGGACCCCATGACCCGTACTATCAGTCAGCGCGCCTTGCGCTGTATAAGCGGTATGCGGAACAACTCATCACCGCTGGGTTTGCCTACGCTGACCCGTATACCGAAGGTGAGGTAGAGGTCTTTCGGGCTACCGCTGAAGCAGAGAAGCGTGCGTTTCTCTTTCGTGACCACCGTCCCGAAGCCTTTACCGAGTGGGATGGCACACAACCACTACGCTTTAAGGTGCCCATCATACGCCGCTACACCTGGACGGACGCAGTACGCGGAGAACTTTCTGCTGGAGAAGAAGCGCTCGATGATTTTGTGTTGATTAAATCAGATGGCTATCCGACCTACAATTTTGCCCATGTCGTTGATGACATCGAGATGGGCATTACCCATGTCATGCGCGGTGAAGAGTTTATTTCTTCAACCCCAAAATTCCTCTCGCTGTACGATGCACTCGACCAGGAGCCACCGGTTTTTGCCACCATGCCGGTTATTCTCGGGCCCGACGGCACCAAGAAACTTTCAAAGCGGGATGGTGCTAAGGATTTGCTTGAATACCGCGCCGAAGGCTATCTGCCGCAGGCTTTGCGCAATTTCCTTGCGCTTATGGGCTGGAACCCCGGCACCGACAAAGAAATTCTTGGCGACGAAGAACTCATTGCCGCCTTTGACCTCTCCCGTGTGCACAAGGGTGGCGCGGCGTTTGACGAACAGAAATTACTTTTCATGAATCGAGAATGGATGCGTCTCCTTTCTCCCGAGGCGTTTATCACAGAGGGAAAGCTTGAGGCACCGGATGCGTGCATTCTTTTGAAAGCGGTTTCCCTCCTTAAGGAGCGTGCGAGCACATTTTCAGAGGCACGCTCAATGCTTACCGGGGAGCTTGCCTGCCTTTTTTCGCGTCCAACGCTCGTCGCGGCTGTGCTCACCAAACAGGCGCCAGGTGCCGAAACCCGTACCCACCTTGAAACCCTTTCTGAAATGATAGCGACACTTCCGGCAGAGCCATCCGTCGACGAGACCAAGGAGGCACTCATACTCTACGCCGACCAGATTACTAAAGAGGCGGGGGGACGCGGTGCCGTCCTCTGGCCACTGCGCTATGCACTTTCCGGTCAGGAGCGCTCACCCGACCCGTTTACCCTTATTCATATTCTTGGCACGAAAGAGTCATTGATACGCATTCGTGAAGCCGTCATGCTTCTTGGTCCGTAAGGAAGGTTTCGAGTGCTCGTCACCTCGCGTATAATGAAAGGAATGCAGGTACGTTCGTTTTTTATCGCTTTTTCCTTACTCGTCCTACTTCTTGTAACGGTGGGCCCTGGTACGCAGAGGGTGGAGGCTCAAACGGCTGCTGAAATACAGCAGGAAATTAATTCCAACAATCAGAAAATTGCCGACATAGAAAAGGAAATAGCTGCATATCAAAAGCAGCTCGCTACGCTTGGGAGTCAGCGTGCGACCCTTGCCACCTCGATTCAGTCGCTCGACACCCAGCGTAAGGCACTCACCGCAAAAATTAAATCATTGCAGCAGCAAATTGCTGGCCTTACGCTTGAACTGAAGAAACTCGATGGCCAAATAGCCACTAAGCAGCAATCCATCAGCCTGAATAAACGGACCATTGCTCAATCGCTTCGCGATATTGCGCTCACCGATAATGCGTCCGTTGTGGAGAACATATTCTCTTCTCGAAATCTGACTGACGCCTGGGCAGCGGTAGATGCCAGCATGGCACTGAATGAGGCACTGCGTAATCACACCCGTGATCTTGCCTACACCAAACAACTTCTTTCCAGTCAGCAAAAGGAGGTAACCACTACCCAGCTGAAACTGGTCTTTGCAACGAACGACCTCGGCACCCAAAAAAAAGCAGTGGATGTGACCGTGGCTGAGAAGAATATGCTCCTGACCCAGACCAAAAACCAAGAGAGTGCGTACCAAACGCTTATCAAGAAAAAGCGTGCAGAGCAGGCATCCTTTGAAGCGGCGCTCTTTGAGCTTTCTTCGAAACTCAAATCTGCTGACAACAGCCTCACGCCGTCGGCAGGGAAGGGAATTCTGCGCTGGCCGGTAGATAAGGTAGTCATTACCCAGCTCTTTGGTAAGACCGCAGACGCCGGCCGTCTGTACGCCTCAGGCACCCATGATGGGATGGACTTTGGAACACCCACAGGCACCACCATCCGCGCAGCGCTTTCCGGCACCGTGGTGGAGATAAACCAGGGAACGGTACAAAACTGTCAGTATGGGAAATGGGTCCTTATCCGGCATGCCAATGGCCTCGCAACCCTCTATGCCCACCTCTCCGCCATAAGCGTCGCAAAGGGTCAGACAGTCGCCACCGGAGACGCCATCGGATACGCCGGTATGACGGGCTACGCCACCGGCCCCCATCTCCACTTCACCGTCTATAACGCAAGCTCGATTACCTTTAAAAACTATACCTGTAAGAGCGGTCCCTCGGTCTACATTCCGATAGCACCGCCTAACGGCTACCTCGACCCGATGAAGTATCTCTAGCCATGAACATTACCCGTTTTGAACACTCGTGCATGCTTGTGGAGGAACAGGGCGTTCGTATTCTGACTGATCTCGGCTCGTGGACTGAGGGTGTGCCTGAGTTTGATGCACTGAGCGCACTACTCATTACGCACGAACATCACGACCATTTCGATATCGAGAAGCTCAAAACGCTATCGGAAATGAACCCAGGGATCCAGGTCATAACCCATGCAGCAGTGGGAAAGATACTGCAGGAGGGCGGTATCGCATATACCGGTATCGAGCCTGGCGAAACAATCAGTGTGAGCGGAGTATCAATACGGAGCTACGGCACCGAGCACGCGATTATCTATGGAGCCGCTTTGTCGTGTCGCAATACCGGGTTCTTGGTAGCAGAGAAACTCTTTATTCCAGGAGACGCTCTCCACGACATTCCATCCGTACCTGTCGAAATACTTGCACTCCCTACGGGTGGCCCCTGGATGAAGGTAGCGGAAGCCATAGACTATGCCAAAGCCATGCGGCCTCGACTGGTATTCCCCATACACGACGCCATGTACACCAAGCCCTACCGGCTCACGAGTGTGCCGCGCTGGATGACCACAAACCTCGCGCCAGAGGGTATCGAATTTGTGAATATGCAGCCAGGCGATTCAAAAGAATTTTAAAGCTTTATAGCTAAGAAGCCGGTTCGTCCCGAACACGCAGCAGCACGCGGGGCGAAGCTGCGAGACCCCAATACCGAAACTGATTCAAAATAGAGTTCTAACATCGATTCCCACCGCCATGCGACTGCTATACTTTGTATATGAATCTGGAGAAAAAATACTTTCACATTTACAGCACTTCATCTAAAGAAGGTTTTTGGGATACCTATGTTGCTGTCGATTCAGAAGGTTGGAGCGTCCGATTCGTTCAGATAGCTGAAGACGGCACTCCTTCATTAGCTACAGAACTTGTTCAAATTGGAGATACGGTTTTGCCGGAATCACCGATTAAGGGAGATGAAGTTGCTGAAGGTTATCAGTTAGACGACATTGGCCCCAAGGAGTTCGAAAAAGCCTGGGAGCAGGCAGTCAAGTACGCTAGGGACAATAAGTTAGCGGTACAGCTTACTGGAGTGATTTACAACTAAAAGTTCGAACATCGTCCCAGACTGCCAGCAATAAAAATAACGAAGCCTCGGAGATTAGTCCGAGGCTTCTGCGCTTATGCGCGCGCTTGTTTTTCGCTCTGTTCCCGTATTCTCTGCCGAACCGGTCGCATGTCGAGCGGCGCATTGTGGCCGGGCGGTATCTGTGGCCTGGGTTCTGGCGAGAACCGAGCGAATCGCCCTTCTGGTTCAGGTGTGGCTTTCTTCATAGAACTCTCCATTGGCTGGGTAGATGCTACCATCCTCCCAGACTGCCAGCAAAAGTTCTGATCTCAAAATGCACCTAGTGTCAGAATTATGGTATACCTTCCCTAGAAGAGGAGAATTACATGAAGAGACATCTCGCAACGCGCGAATCTATCACAAAACTCCAAGAAGACCGAAAGGAACGTAAAGCCAAAACCCCACCCAAGAAGGGAGTTGAGAGTGGTCTCTCTAAGGTAGAGGTCCATCAAGCCGTTATGTCTATGTCCAAATCAGGATATAAGGTGCCGGTAAAACTTGTGCCAAAAGTCCCCTCTTAGGAGGGGCTTTTACATTAGATTTCACAATTAGAGAAAAGGTTCCAACCCAGCACCGAAGGATATGGGTACTGGGCATGCATCGTCCCAGGCCGTCAGCAACAGAAGACCGCCCGAAGGAGGTCTTCCTTAAGGCGGTTCGCGATGCTTTGGACAGACAGGGTCCTCGTGAGTTTTGCGAATCTCTAACCAATCTCCATAGCGACGGTGTGAATAAGCGTATACCTCGCGTTTATAGATTCCGAATGTGATTCGCTCGCGACAGTCAGCACACTCTTCCTCGCACGCTCGCGTGGTGCTGTGTTTCCTCGTCCACTGCGCTATCAGTCGTCCTGCTCCCATGTCCTGCTCCCATGACTCTCGCTTCACTATATGTCAGGTCCTGAAAAGACTCCAACTCTCCTCACGTGCAATCGTCCTATCTATTCAGACCTTGGGCGGTGGCACATCCCGTACGCGCCAGAGGACGCGGCAGGCAAAGCTACGGTGCGGTGCCCACTTCTGCGCTATCTCTAGATACACCTCACGAGGGGAGTCCTTGGGAATATCGTAGAGCGACTCCATGGAGCGAATCAGCCCCAGATCTCCAGGTGAGAAGATATCGGGGCGCTCCAAAGCAAACATCAGGAACATTTCAGCCGTCCACCGACCAATACCCCAGACGCTTGAGAGGGAAGTGATGGCTTCCTCCTCCGGCATCTTCTTTAGTTTTTTGAAATCAACCTCTCCGGAAAGCACCGCCTTCGCGAGCTCCTTGAGGGACCTCGCTTTGGCCGCTGAGAGCCCCGCCTTACGCAGAGTCGGTACCCGCAGTCGTTTGATAGCCAGAGCGGTAACCGAGCCGTCACAGACCGTCTTGAGGCGCTCCCAGATGCTGTCTGCTGCCTTGGTGGAAAGCTGCTGCGAGACAATGGAGCCAGCGAGTGCTGCAAAGAGCGCATCATAGCTGCGACGGTGTGTACCCGCTGCGCGGATTCCCGTGATATGGCGCTTGGCGTGCGCGTGGAGCACCGGGTCGACCCTCTTGAAGTGCACGAGGGCATCGGCGTAGGGCAGGGGAGTGCGAGAAGCAGACATTGCCGATAGTATACCCGCACCAGTCTTGTTGTTTAGTTGGAAGTATCCTATAAAATCTACTATATGGTCCGTTTCATTATTATTGTCGCTATATTGATTCTCGCTCTCTCCTTTTTCGGCATCTCCATTCGCGCCATTGTGGAGTCTCCTACCGGGCAGGACAATTTCGCCTTCATTGGTAACCTTGTAAGCACCGGATGGCACAGTATACGAGGCTTGATTGATCTGATGGTGGGTTTGATTCAGGTGATTATTCCCGGGTAGCGTGCACGATGAAATTGAGACCACACACTGGTCTATTTGTCTAAAATATGGCGTCATAAGGCCATATTTTTTATCCCTTCGCTAGACTTGCAAAGTCTAAAAAACCACCCCGGAACTTAAGCGCAAACGCTTACCAGCTATTGACAAAAACATACAAAGCTGCTAGTATGGCCCTACGAAGCCGTTATACGACTTCTCCTATGAACCTCATCGCAACAGCCCTGGTAATGGGCATTCTTTTTTTGCCGAGCGCAACCGCAACCCCGGCCCACGTGGAGGCTTCCACGCACCCGGTGAGTGCTGTCGCCTCGCCTGAAGAACCTTCCTCTAGGAAGGTGGCCACGCGTAGCGCGTCGGCTGCCCCCGCCACCTACCAGGTTGATCTGACCGGCTACAACGCCCTTCCGGAACAAACGGATGGGGACCCTTCGACGACCGCCAGTGGCGCGAAATCAAACTACGAGGTCATCGCCGCCCGTTCCCAGGACCTTGCACAGGAGCTTCCTTTTGGCACCGTGATTAAGCTCTCGCGTGTCGGAAAGGACACTCCCGGCTGTAAATTCCATACCGTCGAGTCACAGATGGGGTATCGCGTTATTGCCGATAGCATGAACGCTCGTTGGGAGAAGCGTATTGACGTGGAGCTGGACCCAACCGATACCGTCATCGTGGATGGTAAAGCACACAACCCAGGTATTGCGCTTGGCGTGTGTAGCGCAGTGACGGTCGAGGTGGTGGGTTATATTCCACTGTCGCGCATTCCTGCTACCCAAGCAGAACTTGCCAAACTTTTTACCACGCGTGAGCTCGCGCTCGCTACATAAGATACGGGGAGAAGGGCAAAAGATATCAAGTAAAAAAGAGCGGCGACATTCTGAAATGTCGCCGCTCTTTTTGTGAAGTAAGAATACGCGGTGGAGCACGTCCTCGGTACTACAGTTTGCTATACTACACTATGATGCACATTTATTGGCGCCACCTTTTGATTATTGCTGAACTTACCCTTGTGGTAAGCCTCGCGGGCATGATTTTTAATATTGCTCCGGCCACGGTGCACGCTGCTTCCTCGAAGTTTGAAGTATCTGGATGGATACCGTACTGGCGTACCGCTACCGGTACGGCTGATGTACTGCCGCACCTTTCCCAAATGACCGAAGTGAATCCCTTTGGCTACACCGTAAAGAAAGATGGAAGCTTGTATGATGCTGCAGGGCTCGAGAAGGGAACGTGGGATACTTTTATTACGGCGGCGCGCGCTAAAAAAGTACGCGTCGTACCAACCGTGATGTGGAGCGACACCGACGCTATTTCGAATGTACTGGGTAGTACCAAGCTCCGCAGTAGCCACGTGGACGCTATCGTGAAGATGGTCCGAGATAACGGTTTTGACGGTGTTGATATTGATTACGAAGGAAAGCGTGCAAGTGATAGAAACAACTATTCCGCGTTCCTGAAAGAGCTATATACGAAAATAGGGAAGGACAAGTGGGTGATGTGCACCACGGAAGCGCGAACACCACCAGACTCCCTGTACAAGACATTTCCCGCTGATTTGGAGTACGCAAATGACTATAAAGCACTCAATAAATACTGCGACCGGGTGAAATTAATGACGTACGACCAAGAGTCTGCAGATATTATGCTGAACGCCGCCTCAAAGGGTCTTTACACCCCCATCGCTGACCCCAAGTGGATTACCAAAGTGGTGAATTTCACCACAAAGGATATTCCAAAAAATAAAATACAAATAGGTATTGCCACCTATGGGTATATCTACCAGGTCATGCCATATGCGGACGGTAGTGGCTATTCGTATGACCTCCTTGAAGCATTTAACCCGAAGTATGGAGTTGACCTCGCCGCTTCTCTTGACATTACTCCAAGCCGTAATAGTGCAGGCGAACTTTCCTTTACGTACGTACCTAAAGCGCTCTCGCAGGTAGGACTCCCGAGCCAGGCCGAGCTTTCTGCGTACGCCCCCGCAGGCACCGCATCAAGTCAGCTCGCTGCTGTTGGCGCCATCGCTAAAGCAAAAAAAGAATCAAAGCAGTCACCGTTTTACCTACTCTGGTGGAGTGATGCGAAGGCTATTACAGACAAGGTAGCGCTCGCGAAGAAGCTCGGGGTACGAGGCGTGGCCGTCTTTAAGATGGATGGGGGCGAAGACCCGGATATGTGGGCGGTGCTGAAGTAGGTCTTGCCATTAAATATTTTTAGTGCTATATTGCATTTCTTGTTCTTGGGGAGATAGTGCATGAGCAATGAGAACCACGCTAGAGTCGGCGCGCGCGCAGGCTCGACACCGAGCGAAGCCGAAATAAACCTTCATTTCGGGTGTCGACTGAGACAACGTCGCAAGCTTCTAGGTATGACGCAAACTGAACTGGCCAGCGCCATTGGTGTGCGATTTCAGCAGATTCAGAAGTATGAATGTGCTGCGAATCGCATGAGCGGGGCGCGCCTCTGGCAGGTATCAAAGGCGTTGGAAGTTCCTGTGACCTACTTCTACGAGGGACTTGGTTCGAGTAAGCCGTACGCGAACATAAACTTGCTCGCTGCATAACCTCCAACGGGAAAGCATTCGCGGGCCTGCCACCATGTGGCAGGCCCGTTTAGTTTTCCTGCTCGATAAATTCTGCTATACAGGAGATATGAAAAGAGGTTTAAAGGTACTGCTTACGATTGTTGTCTGTGCATTTGCCCTCATTGGTTTTGGGTTTGCTGCGGTATTTATCGGTATGCAATTTGGTGTGTTCAATGTACGCGGTTCCATATCCGAACGTAATACGTTCTTCAGTGGATCAAACACCCCAGAGAATCAGGCGATTCCTGCACAACCCTGTGAGACTGAGGGAAAGACGGTCTGTTCCTGGAACGAAACACCCGAGTGGGAGGTAGTAAAAGGAGGTCTCACGAAGGACACTACCATCATTCAAAGGGTAGCCACCGAGACGAAGGTATCGCCGCGCCTTATCGCTTCGGTGGTGGTACCAGAACAGATTCGTTTTTTTACTTCAGAACGAGAAGTGTTTAAGCGCTACTTTGAACCGCTAAAAATTCTTGGCTCGCTTTCCCAGTTCTCACTTGGGGTCTCCGGTATCAAGCAAGAAACCGCCAACAAAATAGAGCAGTACGCAGCCGACACAACCTCGCCGTTTTACCCCGGTGACGGCTATGCCGCCCTGATTGCCTACGCACCCGGGATAGAGCACGACACAGAGCTCTACAACCGCCTTACGGACGCTAAAAACCACTACTACTCCTACCTCTATACCGCTATCTATATTAAGGAGATACAGATGCAATGGAGTCGCGCTGGTTTTCCGATTGAACGGAAGCCGGAGGTGGTGGGCACCCTCTTCAATATTGGCTTCCAGGCCTCGAGCCCTAAGGCAAACCCACAAACCGCCGGTGCCACCATCGCCACCGGAGGGAAGTCCTATGCCTTCGGACAGCTCGGTGCTGATTTTTATAACTCGCTCGAGCTCCGCAACCTCTTTACGTTCTAAATAAACATGTTGCATCGAGGCGTCGCCTCGGTCCATATACAAGAAGGCGCCCGGCGGAAGGCCGGGTGGCTTCCGTCGGGCGTCATTGTGTCCTGTGTGGCTTTCCTGCGCCCTCACATCGCGTGCCGTCCTGCGTCTTGTGGAATATGACAAGCCGCTCGACCCCTTTTCCGCGATAGCATCCCTGGGAGACACCACACACCGAGCAGATGCCACTCATGAGCATTCCCGCAGAACCAATCTGCGGCGTACATGGAATTTCAAGCTTGTCTTGCATAGGTACCTACCTCATTAGAACAATCACCAACTAGCATACTACCGTCCCAGGACGTCTGATAATAAGAACTCTTACTGGGGCAGGGAAGTAGCAGCTAGGTCAGTTGAATAGGACTCTGAATACCCGCCTCAGCACGTGTCGCATCGATGGCGCCGTAGACCGCCTCGTATTCAGATATTTTTTCGGGGAGGCCTTCTACAAATGCTTTCATCAGCTCAGGAGGCAGGGCGAAAGCGGCGATACTCGCACCGGAAGAAAGAGCAATTAAAAAATGATGCTGGGTGTAATTAATGGAGACACTATCAACAAGCGATTTGGGGAGTTGTGCAAAATCAATATTCATATCCCTCTAGTATACCTGGTGTGTTGAGGGAATGCGCGAGGTAGGATAGGGTAAAGGGAATATGGCAGACATGAAGGACAAGGCAGCCTCGCCGCCGCGCGAGGTGGTCGTCCGTTTCGAAGGGGTCTCTTTCGAATACGGGCACAATCATCCGATCCTCAACGAGGTTGATTTTTCCCTACGTGCCGGCATGAAGGTGACCCTCATGGGACAAAATGGAGCAGGGAAGTCTACCCTCTTCAAGCTCATCACCGAGGAGTTCACTCCTGAGCGTGGCAAGATACAGATACCACGCGACACCTCGATAGCCATGGCCTCTCAGGTGATACCTGCGCATCTACGCGAGAGCACCATACGAGCGTTTTTTGAAGCGAGCTTCACGGAAAAAGTGTATGACCTAGACCCGAAAATTGATGCGGTACTCGAGGTAGTGAACCTCCACGCACCCAAGGAGCGCATGGTGAGTTCATTTTCAGGTGGTCAGCAGGCACGCCTGCTACTTGCCAGTGCGCTTATTCAGGACCCCGATCTTCTTTTGCTCGATGAGCCGACGAACAATCTCGACCACGCAGGCATCGAACACCTGAGGGATTTTTTGAAGTCCTACGCAAAGAGTTGTCTCGTTATTTCTCACAACGCAGAATTCTTGAACTCTTTCACCGATGGTGTCCTCTATTTGGATGTGCACACCCGAAAGATTGAACAGTATACGGGCAATTACTATGACCTTTTGAAAGAGATAACGGCCCGTATTGAGCGCGAAAATCGTAAGAACGCTCAGCTCGCAAAGAAAATTCAAGACAATAAAGACAAGGCAAACTTCTTTGCACAAAAAGGAGGCAAGATGCGTCTTGTTGCAAAAAAAATGCGCGAGGAGGCTGAGGAAATGGAGGAAGCAAAAGTGGATGTTCGCAAAGAGGATAAAACCATTCGTCCGTTCACCATTCCAGCGCAGCCAGAACTTACTGGCGAACTTCTGGCCATTTCATCCGTCACCACCATCGATTCCAAAAAGCACACACCTAAAACAAAAAAAACCGACGTCGTACTCAAGCGTCGTGACCACCTCCAGCTCACCGGCCCTAATGGTATTGGTAAGACGACCCTCCTTGAATCCCTCGCGCGCGGTACTGCTGAGGGAGCAACAATTACTGAGGGTGTACGTGTCGGCTACTACCGCCAGGATTTCTCCACGCTCAATTTTGACCATACCGTGTATGAGTCGCTTCTCGCGGTGATGGATAAGCCGGATGAGGAACGCATGCGTGCGGTGGCTGCAGGATTCCTTCTTACCCGCGAGCAAATCGGCAAGAAGATTGGTGTGCTGTCCGAAGGTCAAAAAGGCCTCGTTGCTTTTGCGCGCCTCGTGCTTGAACGTCCAGGAATCCTTATTCTTGACGAACCGACCAACCACATTAATTTTCGGCACCTACCCGTCATCGCAAAGGCACTCGACGAATACGAGGGGGCGATGATTCTCGTGTCCCACGTGCCCGATTTCGTCTCACAGATTCGTATCGATTACATCCTCGATCTTGGAGTCTAGAAAAATTTTACGTCTATCGACTGCTATCAGTGAAAGATGTCCACTAAATTATCGGCCACGGTTATAGCGGGGAATTCAGGCGCAAGGAGGAATACGATTCGTAGCTTTAAAGCCAAAGCAAATGGTAAGCGTTTTTTTCTGACAAGTGTGCTGACCTATTGACGGCCTCCTTCGGAACGGTCTTATTCCTCATAGCCATTTTTGGCGATTATCGTACTCATTTCTCAGAACCGTGAAGCGGGCATAGCGGAACTCCGTGAGGAAGTCGAACAGTATATAAATACCTACGCGGAAGACGAAATAACGAAGGTCATGTACCTCCTCACGCTCCTTCTTGAGAAGAACGGGATAAATGTATCATCAAAGGATGAGGATCTTAAAGAAACGCTGGGAGATATCGACAGCGAGGTTATCGAGCGCGAGCTGAAGAAACAACTTTCCGCTTTTTAAGGCGACCGTGACCGGAGCTCATGCAGACGAAGTAAGTAATAGAATCTCACCGCGTGCCGGGCATAATGCGGAGTATTTCCCTGTAGGGATTGTACAGAAGAAAGGGAAGTGGCACTCCCCTAGTGCCAGACAATCGCCCACCGAAGCCATATCTCGGATGGACGGGTAGGGAAGAGTCCCCTACTGACAATCTTAGGAATCGGGGAAGTAGTCCCCTGTGCCGGGGCACAGGAACGAGCAGGTATGGTTGCAGGGAAGCGGTCCTAGATAGCCCCAGGAAATCGCATAAGCGCCTACAGGGCGGGGAATGGGAGCAGGAAGCGGAAGCGGAAGTCCCAGAGGCCTGCAGCCATATAGCGTGTATTATTATGCGCAAAAGATATATTGTGCGAACCTTTCTTAGCGAGCGTACTCGCGCTCCGGCCAATCCTAGTTAGGCTAAAAAATAACTCCCCTATCATGTACAGGCGTGGGCCTGTTTTCCGGAGTGCGAAACGAACGCGCGCGTCTATATTTCCCAACTCACTGAGTATTTCGCCGAGAGGCTTTGATTCAGGAAGGGAACCGAAACATAACTCGATAAATCGGCGGGCTTCGACGATGCCAAATATGGTTATCAGTCTCCTCCCCCACTCCCCCTCCTCAATTTCTATTGAGGTCTGAAAATCCAATTGTTGTTTCGCACCCGGTGCTTAACAACCTGTGGAAAACTCCGGGGATAAATGCACCTTTCAATCTAATACCCCGAAAAATTGTGAGTTGAGTGTTGCGAATGAGCGAATGCGGCAGAGACGCGCGCGCGTTAAGCCCGTTCGCAACACTCAGTACGCAATAGAGGATACGGCGAACTGATTACTAATAAACATCTTTTTGTATGGCTAAGACTGCACAAGAGAGCGCACGCAAATGGGTTGAACGAGCCGGACAGGCTTCGGGCGACTATTCGCAGGGCGTACTGTCCACGACCAAAGATCAAGCTGCGCTTGCTGCTGCGGCCGAGGACAATTACAAAGCTGGTGTTATCGCTGCTGCTAATGCAGGACGTTTCGGCGTTGGCGTTCGTAAGGCGGGTACTCAGAAGTGGCGCGACGGTGTTGCGAAAAAGGGCGCTAACCGTTTTGCGGAAGGCGTTTCTGCATCTTCGGACGCATACGCAACTGAGAGCGCACGTTTCGACGGTGCTCGTGGTGCCGCTGCTTCCCTTCCTCGTGGGCCTAAGGGTTCTGCAGGAAATCTTGCTCGCGTTACCGCAGTTGCGAATGCACTTCGCGCTGTAAAGGTAGGCTCAGGCAAGTAATTATTAGACGTTCTTAATTCCCCCCTAATACTCGTATGAAAATCTACAAAGTTTGGGACGCAGCCGACGGCTCTGCAGCTCCTGGCCGCGCATTCACCGCGAGTATCGCTCAGGAAGTAGTTCCCGCACTTGGTGCGCGACTCGATTACATGAAGCTCGGTTACAAGGGCGCCGTATCAACCGCAGCCGTTGTTATTGAGACGTTCGCTAAGCTCGTGCAACCGTTCACGCTTCGCAAGGGTGCGCAAAACCGCATCGTCCTCCTGGGCGACGAGCTATGCGCGCTATCTGCACATATCTTCGGAAGCCTTCCTGCTATTGGTGAAAACACCGACAACACCGGAAACGACTTCCTTGGCGATATTCGTATCCCGGTATTCGATGACTTCGAGCCAGCCCGCCAATTCTTGGTCCAGGCTGACCGCGTTGCACAGACGAATATTGCGACTGAGACCATTACGCTTACTGCGTACTCAGATACAGGATTCGACGACCGCAAGCCAATTCATTGTGTACGCCTCGCGGCAACCACTTCCGGCTCCGCTGGTATGGAACAGTTCGGTCCTAAGATGCCTTCTGTTGGCGTGCTCAAGTCAATCATCGTCAAAGTACCTACGGGCTTCTCTGACGGTGTTACCGCTACAAGCATAGAGCGCCTAAAGATTTACAAGGGTTCTCAGCTTGTCGCTGAGTTCAACGATCTTGCAGATGCTGAGACGCTTGCACCAGTTGACTACGTTACCCCGCTACCTATCGCCGACCTGCTTCGCCAGTTCCGCGTATTCAAGCTCGGTAACGCAGGTATCAGCACTCTCGACGGTGATATCTCGCTTGCATGGGACAACCAGGTTACTTCTAGCGCTGTTGTTATCATGCCGGTTATCGAAGTGAGCGAGCAGACTGCGTAATAATTCCCTACTATCCTATGCCAGCTCAAATTGTCGGAACCAATCATGTAATGGTAGCTCCCCGCTCTCCTAACAGGCTTTCCCTGTCGGTTGAGTTTGTGGCTGCCTCGGTGATTGCCGGCAATACCGGGCTGATATATGGAAAGTTCGGCTCTGCGCCGAACGCTACTATCGTAAGCAACTCATGGGATTTCGTTCTCAATCCTGGTTCAATTGACGGCACGAATCAAAATCAGAATCTGCCAAAGGCGCCAAATACTGACGAACTGTATCTCATCTCTGATACCGCAGGGCAAGTCGTTAACGTTGTCGAGCGGTATCTCGACGGCACACCACCCACGGTTACATCCGTGGTGGTCGGCAGCTAGTCTTATTAGGTGGGGTTTCTGGGCGCGATCAACCTTGGCTTGTCATGCTCATTCAGGGCACTGAAAAGCAAGTCCGGGCATTGCGAAGCTGAAGTTTGAGAAGGCGAAAGCCCACTCTTAGGGAAGCACTACTTGGAAAAACTGGCGAAAAGATTGGTTGCCGACTGCCCCGAATTGCCGCAACAACAAACTAGTATGTCTAATGAAACACGAGCAAAAGTGATACGAATACTTACGAACGCAGCTATACTTGCGGGCGCCGCGTTTGCTACAACTTTTCTTCAAGAGCTTAGTCGTGTGGACTTTGGTCAAAGTACTCCGCTGGTTGTTGCGCTTATAGGCATATTTATTAAGACCATACAAACGGTCGTTGGAGGAGCCAACGACTACAAATAAAACTATGCCCCGCCGAAACGTCCCAGTAAAAATAATTGTCCATCACACAGCCGACTCCTCGGCTGGCCCGCAGTTCGATAAGGTGGATGTATACCACAAGCAGCGCGGCTTCTACCGCTCGAGCTTTGGTTACTATGTCGGATATCATTATTTGATTGAGCGCGACGGATCCGTTCGTCAGGCAAAGGAGGATAACGAGGAAGGCTGTCATACCATAGGGGAAAATATTTCCTCGCTTGGTATTTGCCTTTCCGGTAATTTCGATATCGAGCTACCAACTCAACAGCAAATAGACGCACTGGGCAATTTAATGGTGAATAAAATTGCGCAGTTGAATATCGCAGAAGATGCAGTGTTCCCACATAGAAAGTATGCAAATAAGGATTGCTACGGTACACGCCTTACTGATATATGGGCGCGTGCGGTGCTGCTATATCAGCGCTGCCACGGTTGGGATTCGGTAGCCCCTGCCCTTTTACTTATGGCTCGGGAATTAGTGAAGGCAAATACAAAGTAACTCTACATATATGAAAATAACAATGAGACGATACACAGAGTATCTAATTGCGGCGATAGTCGGCATTACGCTTGCGATTATCCCTGTACAGGCGGCAACGTCTCGCCCACTGTCTGCGACAATCGCGCCTGGAAGCATTACTTCTTCCCACATTGCCGATAACACAATATTGAATGCCGATATATCTAGTAGTGCGGCAATCGCATCCTCAAAAATAAACTTCAACGGAGTAACGACTGTTTTCCCTTCTTCACAGGGCCAGGCAACCACTTCACTCATGAACGACGGCTCGGGTAATTTGTTCTGGAGTCGAGGAGGCTTCTCTACAACATCCGCAAGTACTGGAGTTTACTACAGCTACAGCCGACCGTTCTCTGTTGTTGCCGGCGATGTTATCCGCTGGAATGTATACGGACACGCACCAACAGGGTGCGCACTCTCGCAGTTCATGTCGGTATCAGCAGAGTTAAAGCAATCGACTATGGTTGCCACAGTGACTAGCAATGTCACAAACATAAGTCAAGATAACAACTCGTATGTATGTGGAGGTAATACTTGGGGATATTTTATGGCCACTACTACAGAGACAATAGTAGTGGGAGGTCAAGCGACATCAACGAGTAATGCTGTTGATCTTACCAGTATGGTTGCAGAGCAACTACACTAAAAACACCATGGCCGATACCGTCCCATACGGAAAGCGGTACTACTATCCGCACATGAAGCCATACGATATCGCTATTTGGGAGCGGTTTATTGAACAGTTCCCGGACGCTTACGACAATGTGCAATATGGCGTAAGAGTCGGTACAGTTCCGGAGTTTGTTACCGGACACGAGGATCCGGCAATGCAGAAGCAAGCCGAGATTTATCAGCGAGAAATAGACGTTGTCGGATTGAAGAGCGACCAAATTGATATCATCGAGCTGAAGCCTAACGCAAGTACGAGTGCATTAGGCCAGGTGAACGGTTATAGACATTTGTATATGGTGGCCTTCACTCCGCCGGAAACGCCGAAAGCGATAGTCATAACGGACAGGTTGCTACCGGATATGAACTTCCTAGCCGAGCAGACCGGCGTGCAAATGATAGTGGTATGAACGAGTATCTACTAAAGGAGTTAATAGAAAGGAAGAAGCGATTAGTTACTGGTACTTATGGTCGTGCGCTCGATTGGGAGCGTGACCTACCCTACCTCAAGGCTATTTATGCTCCGGTGTTACGCGCCAAGCTACATAAAGCAATACTGCCCAAAGCCCCTTTATGTTCGTCATTATTGCGAATATCTGTGCGTCTGTGCCGGGGTTTGCAAAGCCAGTTATCTCGGCAAGCATCCACCCGACATACCAAATCACTGCGGCGCACACTGCAACAAAGAGGCCATTTTTCATGATATCTAATTATACCACACTATGTTTGCTCTACTAGCGGAGGCAACACCTATATTGAGATTCCTGTTTATTGCGATAGTGCAAACAGGAGCTTATGTAGCAGTATCGAGTGCATTGGAAAAGTTAGTAGATTATATACGTTCGACACTACAAAGAAACGGTGGCCTAACAAGCTCCGAAACGGATGATGTGATGTTAAACGAGACGCTGGATACGCTTGTTCTTATCGGAATAACTGTTGCCTCTTTAAAGACCAAAATACCTGTGCGTCTTGCAGATAAACTGGGACTTAGGACGGCAAGTGCTGTCCGAAAAACGATACCCGCAGCAACGAAGGCGAAAGTACAAAAAGCAGTATCAACAGGATTACTATCGAGCGGAATATTCAAGAAGTACACAGGTGTATTGGCCGTATCATTTGTAGGGTCATTACCTTGGTTGCCTGGCCTGATTCAGCAGTTCGGTGATCAGGCTACATTTGCACCCAAAGCAGCAAATGATTACTACCAAAGTTTCTTGGGTATTCGTCCATTTAAGGAACAGCCAGCCGCGGCGCAGCCTGGCCCGTTCGATGCGCCAGGCTTCAAAGACTATGCGAGTGCATTAGAGACACAAGGCATATATACAATTAGCAATCCCGGTTCAGGTCAGTCAGTTCCTTACAGCAGACAAGCACTTACCGACCTTATCAATTATGTCTATGGCGTAGAGGTAGTTAAGGGCAATAATCTTACTAAAGCAAAGATAATTCCATTATTGGCTCCTTATATTCGTACCAAAGGTAGCTCAACGACGACGGCTGCTGTTTCCTCTGTGGCTCGCGCCACTACGGTGGCCGCCGTCGCTGCGCCGTCTATCCCGAAGGTGCAAGTATTTACAGGCATTGTGTCACAAGGCGTTTTGGGTAAAGGTCTAGAATTCCAAGCACGACCAGACGATCTTATCGTATCAAGTAGCGACTTGCAGCAAGCAGCGGAAATAAACATTGCGGCTTTTCTTGCGGCGATTCCTTCTCGGTTTTCATACGAGATAAAAGTAGTAGCATCGGTAACAAGTAAAGATGGATTTACGCAACGAGGTACAGCGCAGCAAGTGGTATCAGGATATAGCACTAATGGTCAACCTAAATACAAAACCATAGTGAATAAGTTTGCGATTGCGAATATCTATTTACTCACAGACAAAGGCACAAAAACTAAAGTTGCAACGATTGTTCTTGGCCCGACAGATGCGGTTAATTTTCGTCCGGGACAAAACGATGTGATAGAAGTAGAAAATGCATTGTATTCGACAATAAGTACGTCGAACATGACGGCTATAAATAAAATCGTCGTGCCGGCGAATACGGCTGTACAGCAACAGGCACCGCAATCTACTCCGATTGCTGCAGCAACCTATCAACCGCCAGTTTCGACTGCAGGAACGCAACCGAAAACGGCAGACAATCCTTTTGGTATTTTTATCCCACCAGGCTCCGGGCAAAGGTCAGACGGTATATGGGTAGACGGGAATGGCAATCCTTTACCGGGCCAAGGCCTGGCAACAACAAGCATGCAACAGAATGCACCGGCCTCTAGCTATAGTGGCGGCTCGATTGTAGATTTCCTTAATTCGGTTGGTAAAGCTTCGGACTTTAACACGCGTGCGAATCTAGCAGCGCAGTATGGAATTACTGCTTACAACGGTTCTGCAGACCAGAATATCCAACTACTTGCAACGCTTCGCAGCGGTTCAAGCCAGCCTATACAGTTCAACAATGAGCCAGTAGACCGATACGAAATCCTATACGGCCCGAATACTGGCAAGTGGGAAGTGGACGACAAGCTAACTGGCAAGACGTCATATTTTAATTCAGAGGCTGAGGCCCAAGCGTTTTCTAAAGGTGGTGGCACTATTCCTGCAAGCACAATGGCGGGACAGAACGCAACAACACTAGCCCAGTATTACAGTGCTATTGGAAGCTCGCTCCCGTCTCTCGCCGAGCGCGCGCAGACCTACCAGTCTGCGGGCCTCGGCTCGGCTTCGCTCTATGCGGGAACTGCAGAGCAAAACACGCGACTGCTTCAATACTTAAAGAGTCAATAGCCC